>Ga0209069_10000359_pt1 | contig 20164 bp, 19 predicted proteins | sample Str013_2_FD_187202 | JGI IMG/M metagenome (GOLD analysis project Ga0209069, IMG submission 187202) | Freshwater sediment microbial communities in response to fracking from Pennsylvania, USA - Straight Creek_MetaG_SC_2013 (SPAdes) (version 2) | ecosystem: Environmental > Aquatic > Freshwater >...
GGGTTGTTGCCGTTCCGGAGCGAAGGCAGGAACTCGTTGACTTTGATTGATTCAGGTACGTTCCAGGATGGCTGAAAGACGATCGTGCGCATCTTGTTGGATCGCCCGGACAGTCGGAACGCGCAGAACCGCGGGTTGTTGGTCGAGTTGAACGACGCGTTCATCGCGGCCGAGGAGGACGACAACGTGCGCGTCGTCATTCTCGGGGGGACGGGCTCGATCTTCTCGTCCGGTCACGACATCGGGAAGGGCTACGTCGAGGAGACCAGGGGGCCGAACCCCAACCCCACCTACAAGCTGAACGGTGGCAACCGTCTCGGCGCCGAGAAGCGGATGCTCCAGGAGTGGCACTACTTCTTCGAGAACACCCTGCGATGGCGGAACCTGCGCAAGATCACGATCGCCCAGGTGCAGGGCTCCGTGTTCTCGGCCGGCCTGATGCTCATGTGGGCGTGCGATCTCATCGTCGCGGCGGAGAACGTGACGTTCGCGGACGTGGTCGGCACGCGGTTGGGAATGTGCGGCATGGAGTACTTCGCTCACCCGTGGGAGTTCGGACCGCGCAAGACCAAGGAACTCATGCTCACCGGTGACTCGATCAGCGTCGACGAGGCCTACTCGCTCGGCATGGTGTCCAAGGTGTTCCCCGTCGCCGAGCTCGGTGATCGCACCCTCGAGTTCGCCCGGCGCGTCGCTCAGGTACCGACGATGGCGAGCCTGATGATCAAGGAGTCGGTCAACCAGACCGTCGACAACATGGGCTTCTACAACTCGCTCCAGTCGTGCTTCACCCTCCACCAGCTCAACCACTCCCACTGGGCAGAGGTGCACCGCAACGAGTACTCCATGGCGCTCCCGGAGGACGGCGTCGCGGACTGGCGCAGTGCACCTCCGGTCGTTCCCTCGGTGAAGGACAAGGTGCGCGCCGAGTAGTCCCTGGTCAGTGCACCCCGCTGCCGGAGCGCCGCCCGAGATCTGACGTCCGACGCGTTCGGGTCGGACGTCAGTCTCGGGATGTCGTGCAGCGAACGGTCGTCACGTGACCGACGTCATGTGCGCGGCGACGAACCGCTCGGCCGCCTCCCGCTTGTCCCGAACGGACAGCGGACCGCCGGCGAGCGACCACGGCATCACGATCACGCCGGTGAGCCCGACCTCGTCCTCGAGTTGCTCGGGCGAGCGGGGCTCGCCGGCTCCCGGCCACACGATCATCCGCTCGAAGGGCCCGGTCAGGCCGGCGGCGTCGCGGATCGTGTCGATCTCCGCGAACTCGCGCAACGTGTCGTCGTCGATCCCGCGCTGCAGGATGTACCCGTCGTAGTTCGCGGCACGGCGGGCTCCCCGCAGCGAGTGACCACCGATGATGAGCGGAACCGGCGCGATGGGAACGGGGAACATCCCGCTGCGAGGGAAGTCGAAGAACTCTCCGTGGAACTCTGCGTATCCGTCGTCCCAGAAGTCCTGCATGATCGTCAGCATCTCGTCCATGCGTCGACCGCGCGTCGACCAGGCGCGCCCGACGGTCTCGAATTCCTCCTGCAACCAGCCCACGCCCGTCCCGAGGGTGAACCGATTCCCCGAGAGCAGCGCGAGCGACGCCACCTGCTTGGCGAGCAGGAACGGATCGCGCAAGGGCACGACGTAGATGTAGTTGAGGAACCGCAACCTCGTGGTCACCGCCGCCATGGCGGCGAACGCGCAGAACGGGTCGAGGAACTCGGTCTCGGCCTGGAGCGGGAAGCCCACCGGGTGAGGAGTGCGATCTCCGACCTGGATGACCACATGGTCGGGCAGGACCACGCCCTCGAAGCCGAGATCCTCCGCGAGCCGCGCCAAATCGACCAGTTGTTCAGCGGGCTCGAACAACAACGACAGCCAGTACTTCATCGGGTTCCCCCCATCGACCCGGGACGCCCGAGGCATCGAGTCAGTTCGCGCCTCGAGCATCGGCGACGTCGAGACCCACTCGGCAGAACTCCCACACTTCCTCGGGCGTCGACGGCGGGTCGACGAGCGGGGAGCCCAGGATGTTCGCCTGAATTGCGGTCGTGATCAGTTGCAGGACGAGCGCGGCGGCGCGGTCGTGGTCCGTCGACCGGACGGCGCCCACGGCCGCGGCGTCGGCGATCAGGTCGCGCAGGTACGCGGTGTTTCCCTGGAAGGTCGCACGCAGATCTTCCGGATGCGTCAGTTGCAGTCGGAAGTACTGCTTCACGAGCAACCGCGCGACTCCCGGGTTCGTGGCCGGACCCTGGCTGCCGATCACGAAGGCACGGAGTCGAGCGAGCGGGTCACTTGCCGCGGCCACCGCCTCGCGCAGGTTGCGGGACCGCTCGCGTTGCGCCTCCTCGAACAGCGCGACGAGCAGGTCGTCCTTGCCGGAGAAGTACTGGTAGAAGGTCTTCGTCGACACGCGCATCCGGTCCGTGATCTCCTGGACCGTGAACTCGCTGTCGCCCGTCTCCTCGATGAGCTCGAGCGCGGTCTCGACGAACTGCTCGCTGCGGAGTTCGGCCCGCGCCCGGGAACGCTCCAGCGAACGAGTGACCGCGCGTCCACGCCATGCCGACGGCGCGGACGGCGTGGACGGCGGGCTCGTCGTCAGGGGTTCATCAGAGGACGCCAAGGCCTGCGGCCTCGTTCTGCTTGCGCCACGCGTCCCGTGACATCCGAGAGGTGTCGACGTCAGTGGCGCGAGCGCGCAGTGCACCGACCGTCGCCTGGTCACGAGCGATGTGCTCGAACGGGTTCCAGCCGAAGAAGCGACACGCGTTCTCCCAGGTGATCTTGTGGATCTCGTCGTCGGTGGCACCCACCTCGACGAGCTCCTCCCAGATGCGCTCGGGCGACTCGGGCCAGGTCGTGTCCGTGTGCGGGTAGTCGCATTCCCACGCCAGGATGTCGACGCCGATGTCGCGGCGGGCCTTGAGCCCCGCGACGTCGGTGATGAAGCAAGCCAGCACGTGCTCGCGGAAGACTTCCGACGGGAGCTTGCCGCCGAAGTCGTTGCCGATCCACTTCTGGTTCGTGAAGTGGCGGTCGATCCGCTCGAGGTAGAACGGGATCCAGCCGATCCCGCCTTCCGAGAGCGCGACGCGCAGGTTGGGGAACTTCCGGAAGGTGGGTCCGAAGAGCAGGTCCTGGACCGTGAGCATCGTGACCTGCGTCGGGATCACGATCGTGTGGTCGATCGGTGCTTCCTCGGCGAGCTGGATGAGCCCGTACGCGCCGCCGATGTGGAGACACAGCACCATGTCCTCGTCGACGATGGCCTCGAGCATCGGGTCCCAGTGACCGCTGAGGTAGCTCGGCCAGCCTTGGGAGTGCGGAGCCTCGAGGAAGCTGATCGCCTTGCAGCCCTTCTTCGCGAGCCGGTGGACCTCGGCGACTGCGAGGTCGACGTCCCACATGGGCACGATGCCGAGCGGGATGAAGCGCCCGGGGTAGGTCGCGCACCACTCGTCGATGTGCCAGTCGTTGTAGGCCTGCAGCATCACGTAGGAGAGGTTCTTGTCCGCCGCCTCGTTGAAGGTGCGGGCGTTGAAGCCGGCCATCGTCGGGAAACACATCGACGCGAGGACGCCGTTGGCGTCCATGTCACGGACGCGATTGTGGATGTCGAAGCATCCGGGGCGCAGCTCTGTGAAGGTTCCCGGTTCCCATCCCCAGTCCTCCTGCGGCCAGCCGACCGTCGCGGTCATCCCGAACGGCGTCGAGGTGGCCTGGCCGAGGAACACCCACTGGTCGATGCCGTCGTCGTTCCGGATGATCTTCGGGGCCTGATCGAGGTACTTCGCAGGTACATGACGCGCGTAGAGATCCGGCGGCTCGATCGAGTGATCGTCGATGCTCACCAGGATCATGTCGTCCATCTGCACGGGAGTTCTCCTTTCGGTTCCCGAGCCCGCAGGTGGGGTTCGGGAGTTCGAGCGGTCACAAGGGCACTCGGGCGGGCCGGAGACTGCACGGCACACCCGGAGAGGGTCACGCCACGATCCCCTTCATCTTGAGATCGATGACGACGTCCCAGTCGAGGCCGAGCTCGCTGGTGAGGATGTCGTCGCCGTGCTCGTTGAACTCCGGCGCGCGCTTCGGCGGCGAGGGGGCCTCGTCGAACTGGACGGGGGTGGTCACGAGCGGGAAGCGCACACCGTCCTTGGTCTCGGCATCGAGGAGGTAGCCGTTGGCCTTCACCATCTCGTCCACGGCGATCTCGACGCTGTCCTGCGCCGCCGCCCATTGGCCCTTGAAGTCGCTGAACTTCTCCCGCCACTCCTCGAGGGTGTGCTTCGCGAACTCCTCGGCGAGGATCTCGGCGGCCTCGTCGGCGTTCACCGTGAGCTTCTCGTAACTGTCGAAGCGCTCGTCGGTGACGAGGTCGGGGCGCCCGATCACTCGACACACCTCCGGCCAGTAGTGGAAGCCCTGGAGACACGAGAGGAAGAGGAAGCCGCCACCCTTCGTGCGGTAGGAGTTCGCGATCGGGTTGCGGATGTCCTTGCGGATCCGGCCCGGCGGCGGGCGCCACGGGGTTCCGCTCTGTTGTGACAGCGCGATCGCGGGTCCCATCGCCCACATGCCCGTCGCCAACAGGGACACGTCGACCACGGGGGCTTCGCCGGTGCGTTCCCGGTGCAACAGCGCGGCGCTGATCCCCCCGGCGATGGTCATCGCACCGATCGAGTCGCCGTACGCCGGTCCCGGCATCCCCGTCATGCGCTGGTCGTCGATGGGAGTGGCGCCCATCGCGACACTCGAGCGCGACCAGTACCCCAGGATGTCGTAGCCGCCGTTGTCGGCATCGGGGCCCTTCGAGCCGAAGCCCGAGCCACGCGCGTAGACGATGCTCGGGTTGCACGCCCGGATGTCGTCGATCTCGATCGACAGCTTCTTGCACACCTTGGGCAACTTGTTGGTGAGGAAGACGTCGGCAGTCGCGGCCAGCCGGTAGAGGATGTCGAGCCCTTCCGGGGTCGAGAGGTCGAGCCCGAGGCTGCGTTTGCCGCGGTTCGAGTGCTCGAGGAGCACGTGCACGGTGCCCGATCCGAGGTCGACGGTACCGGTGCTCGCGAGCCCGCGCATGGCGTCGCCGCGCTCCACGTGCTCGATCTTGATCACGTCCGCGCCCCAGTCGGCCAGGATCGCGGAAGCGGCCGGCACGAACGTGTGCTCGGCGACCTCGAGGATTCGGATCCCCTGCATCACTTCGGTCATCGCTACGCGCTCTCCCCTTCTGTGGCGCCACCACGGATCGAGGCGCAAGGTGTGCCGCCGGACGAGGCGACAAATGGCATGACGGCCGATGGGCTCATCCCCGCGGAGTGCTCCGCGGGAGCCCGAGGTACTTCTCGGCCACGAGGTTGCGGTGCACTTCTGTGGACCCGCCGTAGATCGTGGTGCCCGGCACGAACCGGAACATGTACTCGACCCATCCGTCTTCGACGACGCCATCGGCGCCATGGGGCAGGAGACCGGCGGGGCCCACGAGCTCGAGCAGGTCGGATGCCGCGCGTCCGAGGGCCTCGGCACAGTAGATGCGTGCCATCGGACCCGGCGCGACCACGGCGTTCTCGAGCTCCGTGGCCACCTGAGCGAGACGCTCGCGGGTGATCGGGTCGTCGAGGCGTGGGCGTCCGGCATCGTCGACCTGTCCTTCCAACCAGCGAAGCACCGTCCCCAGGAGGCGGCGCATCTGACGGATGGAAACCCGTCCTGAGCCGGGCGCGAGCTCATCGGGCACCTTGCCCATCCCATGCTCCGCAGCAAGCGGTGCGGACAACACGGTCCACCCGTCGTTGACGCCGCCGAGGCGGAACCGATCGGGAACTCGCACGTCGTCGTAGTGGACGAAGTTCGTCTTCTCCCCGCCGACCGTTCCGATCGGTCGGATTTCGATGCCCGGCAGATCGAGGGGCACGAGGAACACCGTGAGACCCTTGTGCTTCGGCAGATCGGGGTCGGTGCGGGTGAGCAGCAGCGTGTAGTGGCACACCTGAGCGCCGGTGGTGAACATCTTCTGGCCGTTGATCACCCACTCGTCGCCGTCGCGGACCGCGCGGGTCTTCACCCCTGCGAGGTCGGAGCCACAGTCGGGCTCCGTGTAGCCGAGGCAGATGTTGACCTCGCCCGTGCCGATGCCCGGCATCACCTCCGACTTGAGCTGCTCGTCGCCGAACATGCGCACCGCGAGCGCGGGCAACGGCGTCGTCTGGCTGACGATGACCGGTGGTCCGGCGCGGTCGAGCTCGATCTCGACGATACGGGCCCGCACGAAGTCGAGCGCGGCGCCCCCCTCCTCGATGCTCCAGCGCGGAACGATCCAACCGCGACCGCCCAGGGCGCGATGGAACTTCTCGTTGTAGCCCGTCCCGGTGTCACGTTCCTCGGCGTGCACCTCCTCGGTGACGTGCTCGTCGAAGAACGCTCGGGTCGCGGCCCAGAACGAACGGGTCTCGTCGTCGAGTTCGATGGCACCGAAATTCATTGCGAGGCTCCTCCCGAAGCAGCCGGGGTACCGAGCACAGGGAGCACGCGGTCGGCGATCCGCTGGAGTTCCGCGCGGCGGTCGCCGGCGACCAGAGGCCAGCCCTTTGCACGGCGGTACAAGAGTTGCTCGTCGGACTCGAGCGTGAAGCCGAACCCGCCCTGGGTGTGGATGCCCACCGAGCCGGCGCGCTCGGCGGCTTCGGCCGCCGAGTAGTACGCCATCCCCACCAGCGCCCGCACGTGCTCGGGTTCGAAGTCGAGGAACCAGGCTGCCTTCCAGGTCAGCCGCCGCGCGCACTCGACCCCCATCAGCACGTCGGCGAGGGGATGGGCCATCGCCTGGAACGAGCCGATGGGCACGCCGAATGCGAAGCGGTCCTGTGCGTACTGCGCAGCCAGGTCCAGCGCGGTCTGACCCACTCCCACCAGCGCCGCAGCCGTGAGCAGCCGCCATTCGTCCTGCGCCGCGGCAAAGAGTTCGAGTGCCGTTGGGCCGCTGAGCAGCGTGTCGCCGTCGGCGAGGTCCCACCACGCGAGAGGTGCGCAGGCAAGATTCTCGACGTGCGGAGGCGGCGTGTCCGAGGTCGCAAGCACGAGTCGGTCGCCGTGCAGGCCGATGACCGTGCGAGCGATCGCGCCGTTGGGCACGAGCTGGCGCCCTGGTCTCCCCGCACCGCCACCGACGGCCAGGGTGATGATGCTTCCCTCGAGGACCGAGGCGAGCAGCCCCACCGCGGCCGCCACTCCGTGGTCGGCCAACTTCGCGAGCAGCCGGGCGGCAACCATGCCTTCGATCAGCGGGATCGGCGCCATCCGCCGGCCGGCTTCTTCGGCGACGAGGGCCAGTTCGACGAGCCCGGCGCCGTCGCCGTCGTGATCCAACGGCACTCCCATCGCAACGGGCCGGAGGTCGACGATCTGGGCCCACAGCGCAGCGTCGAAGCCGACGGGCTCGGACTCACGCACGAGTTCCGACGAGCAGTGCTTCTCGAAGAACAGCCGGAACGCGTCCCGCAGCGCCTCCTGTTCCTCGCTCAGCGAGTAGTCGTTGCGGCGCAGGATGAATGCTTCGTATTCCTCAGTGCTCAATGTGGATCCTGACGGAGCTGTAACCACGGACCGTGCCGGTACGCACCATGACGACCTCCGATTCATCGATCTCCCAGGTCGGGATTCGCGCAAGCGTCTCGGCCAGCGCAATCCGTCCTTCGAGGCGGGCCAACGCGGCTCCCAGGCAGAAGTGCGTGCCGTAGCCGAAGGTGATGTGGCGCTTGATCGAGCGCGACACGTCGAAGCGATCGGGGTCGTCGAACTCGCGGTGGTCGCGGTTTGCGCTCCCGTTGAGCAGGAGGATCTTCGACTCCGCCGGGATCGTGATGCCGTGGAATTCGACCGGACGGGTCACCCAGCGCCCGTTCACCGGTGAGGGGGCCTCGTAGCGGAGGAGCTCCTCGATTGCATTGGGCACGAGCGCGGGGTCGCGCACGAGGCGCGTGCGCTCGTCGGGATTGCGCGCAAGCAGTACTGCCGCCCAGCTCAGGAGGCGCGCCACCGTCTCGACTCCGGCGCCGTTGAGCAACACCACGAACGAGAGCACTTCGGCGTCGTCGAGCTTTCGGAGCGTGCCGTCGGCGTCCTCCACCTCGGCGTCGAGCAGTGCGGAGACGAGATCGTCCTGCGGGGAGCGGCGGCGCTCGGCAACCATGCCCTGCAGGTACCCGTAGACGTTGCCGAGCGCGGCCAAGGCCTGCGGACCCGGTTCGGTTTCCCCGTCCTCGAGGTGGAACATCTCATCGACCCAGAGACGCACCATGTTGCGGTCCGCTTCGGGGACGCCGAGCAGCTCACCAATCACCATGGGCGGAACGAGCGCCGCGAAATCGCTCACGTAGTCGAACGAGGCCTCACCGACCAACGCGTCCAGGTACTCGCCGGCGAGCGCCGCGATCGATTCCTCCAGCGAGCTCACCCGCTTGGGCGTGAACGCCCGACTCACCAGCTTGCGCACGCGGTCGTGCTGCGGCGGGTCCATGAAGATGAGCGGCGGGTTCTCGATCGGCGCGTCGAGTGTCCGCAGCTCGACGCCGTGCGACGAACTGAAGGTCGTCGTGTCGAGGTAGGCGGACCACACGTCGTCGAAGCGGCTCAGCGCCCAGAACCCGAACTTCTCGTTGTAGTAGACGGGCTGCTCTTCTCGCATCCGCTGCCACACGGGATGTGGGTTCGCGTCGATGACGTAGTCGTACGGGTCGTAGTAGATCGGTTCGGTACCCACGGTGGGTGTCATCGAGGACCTCGTGAATCGGTGAGGGAGGGTGGCGCTCGGCCGCGACCCCGCTAGACGGCGGTGGCGACGACGTCGTCGGAGAAGCCGAAGATCTTTGCTGCGTTCTCGATCAGGATCTGCTGCGCGACGTCGTCGGGAACGCCGACGAGGATCTCCTCGAGCACCTTGTTCGAGTGCGGGTAGATGCCCTCGGGATGCGGGTAGTCGTTCGCCCACATGAGGCAGTCCGCGCCGGTGACGGGCACGTTGTGCAGTGCGACGTGGTCGCTCTGGAACGTTGCGTGCACCTGGCGCTGGATGTAATGGCTCGGCATTTCCGCGAGCTTGGGCTTCGACCACGACGAGTGGGCCCGGTAGTACTCGTCGAGCACCTGCATGGTCCACGCCATCCAGCCGCCGTTGACCTCGGCGAGCACGACATGGAGATCGGGGTGTCGTTCCAGCACGCCGGAGCACGCGAGCAGGCCGGTCGTGCGCGGCGCCATCGACTGCGTCGCCAGGACGTTCACGGTGGGGCTCCCCCAGCCCCGGTAGAACATCATGTCGTGGCCGGTTCCCTGGTGCATCACCGCCGGCTTCCCGGTCGCGGCGATGACGCCCCAGAGGGGCTCCCACTCGGGTCGGTTCCAGTCGGGTGTGCCGGCGATCGGCAGCAGGAGGCCACCACAAGACGGGTCATCGGCGACGCGTTCGATCTCGGCGATCGCCATGTCGAGATCCCAGGTGGGCACCATCAGGTTGAGACGAATGCGGTCGTTGCCGCCCAGGCGTTCACGGATCCAGTCGTTGTAGATCACGCATGCGGTACGACCGACCTCAGGGTCCGAGAGACTCCAGACGAACAGGCCGATGGTGGGGAACACGGTCTCGCCGCGGATCCCGTCGGTACGCATCATGTCCAGGCGCACGTCGGGCCGGATGTTGCCGATCCGCTCCTGCTCCTTGACCTTCGCGTCGGACGGACTCATTCCGCCCCAGCCCACCGACTCCCCGTTGACCACCAGGACCCAGGAGCCCTCGCCCGTCGGCGTGATCCGGCGCGGCGCCTGGTCCCGCATCGACGCGGGAAGCCGCTCGAACCAGAGGTCGTGCGGTTCGTCGACGTGGGTGTCGGCAGAGATCTTGGGAAGTTGGGCGACGTCCATCTGCGGTTCCTTTCAGGCGTATTGCACGCCACTGTAGAGGGAACGCTGATTGCCGTCAACGGAAAAGATACTTTTCGCCGCCTCGTACTCCGCATGCATGCTGCGTGTCATACTACCGACAACCCCTGTTCGGCAAGGGGCACAGACCATCTGGCGAGGAGCGCGGCGTTCATGTTCGAGGGTGTCCGGGTACTCGAAGTCAGCTCGTGGGTCATGGCGCCGAGTGCAAGCGTGATGCTCGCCGATCTGGGGGCCGACGTCATCAAGGTCGAGCACCCGCGAGTCGGCGACCCGATCCGCGGCCTCGTGGTCGGCGGTGTGGTCCCGTTCGACGGTCAGGTGAGTCCCATGCTCGAACAGACCAACCGCGGCAAGCGGAGCATCGGCCTCGACTTCGGCACCCCCGAGGGTGCCGAGGTGCTGGCCCGACTCATCGATTCCGCCGATGTGTTCCTCACCAATTTCCTGCCGCCGGTGCGTCAGAAGTTCGGTATCGAGGCCGACGACGTCCGGACCCGCAACCCGCGGATCGTCTACGCGCGGGTCGACGCCCTGGGGCCTCGCGGCGCCGACGCCGGCAAGCCGGGATACGACTCCGCCGTGTTCTTCGGGCGGTCGGGAATCATCGATGCGTTCTCCCCTCCCGAGACGTTGTCGAAGCCCCGGCCCGGTTTCGGCGATCGGGTGGCCTCGATGGCGGTCGCGTTCGGTATCGCGTCGGCGCTGTTCCAACGGGAACGCACCGGCATCGGGTCCCTCGTCGACACGTCGTTGCTGGGCGCTGCGATGTGGTCTGCCTCCACCGACATCGCATACTCGGGTGCCCTCGGCGGCGACCTCAACCGGGTCGAGACGCGCAGCGTCAATCCAGTGGGCATCCACTACCAGACTGCCGATGGGCGTTGGATCATGTTCGCGATGTTCGAGTCGCAGCGGTGGTGGCCCGAGTTCTGCCGCCACATCGGCCGCGACGACCTCATCGCGGACCCACGCTCGTGCGACACGGCGAGTCGGGCGCGATACGCGGTGGAGCTCGTCGCGGAGCTGAGAGCCTGGTTCGCCACCGAACCGCTGGCCGTGTGGCGTGAGCGGCTCGCGACCTTGCACGCCCCATGGGAGGTCGTGCAGACCTCGACCGAGGTGTACGACGATCCCCAGGCGCTCGCGAACGGATACCTGACCGAGATCGCCGACCACCCGAGTGGCATCCCGTACAAGGTGGTGCGCACACCGGTGCAGTTCGACGGCGATCTGCCCGAGCTCGGCCACGCGCCCGAGGCGGGACAGCACACCGAGGAGGTCCTCCTCGAACTGGGTTACACCTGGGACGACATCGGCCGGCTCCAGGGCGTCGGCGCGATCCCGTAGCCGAGTCGGGTCAGGAGTTGGCGATCTCGTGCTCGAGGCGCGCCGCCAACTTGGCCCGCGCCTCCTCACGCTTGGTCGGGAGGTACTCCGACGGCCACAGGCCGTCAGACGGCTTGTAGTCCTTGAGCATCTCGCGCGCGACGGTGATCTTGTGCACCTCGCTCGGCCCGTCGACCGCCGCCATCGACGGGATTCCCTGCCACATGCGGCCGAATGGCATCTCGTTCGACGTACCCAGCGCACCGTGCACGTGCATTGCCCGCCACACGACGTCCTGGAGCACCTTGGGGGTGAGGAACTTGATCGTGGCGATGTCCTTGCGCACGCGCTTGTAGTCCTGGTAGCGGTCGATCTTCCACGCCGTGTAGAGCACCAGGAGCCGGAACTGCATGAGATCCGCGTAGGAGTCGGCGAGGTCTTGCTGCACCATCTGCTTGTCGGCCAGCAAGCTGCCCGCCGTCTCCCGCGAGAGCACGCGCTCGCACATCATGTCGAGAGCCTTCTGACACGTGCCGACCGACCGCATCGCGTGGTGCACACGCCCACCCCCGAGGCGGGTCTGCGCGATCACGAACGCGTTGCCCTCACCACCGAGCAGGTTGTCGAGCGGAACACGAACGTCGTCGTAGCGGATGAGCGCGTGGTTGCCGTGCTCTTCACTCTCGGTACCGACGCCGATGTTGCGCTCGAGAACGAAGCCCGGCGTATCGGTGGGCACGAGGAACATCGACATGCCCTTGTAGGGATGGACGTCGGGATTCGTGACGGCCATCACGATCACGAAGCGCGCCGAACGGGCATTCGACGAGAAGTACTTCCAACCGTTGATGACCCACTCTTCCCCGTCGCGCACCGCGGTCGTCTTGAACATCCTCGGGTCGGAACCCGCGGTCGGCTCGGTCATCGAGTAGGCCGAGAAGCACTCTCCCTCGAGCAGAGGCTTGAGCCATTGCTCCTTCTGCGCCTCCGTGCCGTAGTGGGCAATGATCTCCGCGTTCCCGGTGTCGGGCGCGTTGGTACCGAACACCACCGGTCCCCATTGCGTGGTGCCGAGGATCTCGTTCATCAGCGCGAGCTTCACCTGGCCGAAGCCCTTACCGCCGAGTTCGGGGCCTAGGTGCACGGCCCAGAGACCTTCGTCCTTCACCCGCTGCTTGAGGGGCTCGACCAACGGGCGCGTCTCGTCGTCGAGCGGGTCGAATTGCCGGCCGGGGTACACCAGGTCGATCGGCTCGATGTACTCGCGAGCGAACTCGCGGACCCAGTCCAGCTTCTCCTGGAACTCGGGTTCGGTCTCGAAATCCCACATCTTGGTGCCGTCCTTCGTCGTTCGTTCGGGAGGCGAGCGGCAACGCGGGTCAGACCCGCGGCCGCGCCTTGGGCAAGCCGAGCTGTCGTTCGGCCACGATCTCGCGCATGATCTCGCTCGACCCGCCGTAGACGGTCTTGATGACGTCGTCGCGGAACACTTCCTCGACCAGCGCATTGAGGGGAGCGTCACCCGCTTCACGGTGCAGGACCGCCTCGACGCCGAGGATGTCGAGCAGGTCCGAGTCGTGGAACTGAGCGGTGACCTTGCCGTAGAGCTTCGCGGCGGCGCCACCCACACCGCTCATGTCGCCCTGCTTGGTGACCCACGATGCATTGGCGAGCAGAACATCGCCGACTTCCTGCTCGATCGCGATTCGCGTCAGACGTTCACGGACGCTGGGGTCGTCCCACACGCGCGTGCCGTCCTCGCGGCGAGTGGCGCGCGCCCATTCGGCGACGCGCTGCGGCAGCGTCGGTCCGGTGAAGTTCGCCGCACCGCCTCCGGCGGCACGTTCGTAGACCAGGGCGACGTGCATCACGCCCCACCCACCGTCGACCTCGCCGACGCGGTAGCGGTCGGAGACACGCACATCGGTGTAGAACGTGGCGTTGGTGCGCTCACCACCCATCGTGTGGACGGGCTGCACCTCGATCCCGGGCGAGTCGAGGCGCAAGAGGATCGTCGTCAGTCCCTTGTGCTTGGGCACGTCGGGATTGGTGCGCGTCAGCATGAAGATGTGGCTCGCCAGATTGGCGTGCGTGGTGAACATCTTCTGGCCGTTGACCACCCACTCGTCCCCGTCGCGCACGGCACGGGTCTTGGCCGCGGCGACATCCGAGCCGGAGTCGGGCTCGCTGTATCCCAGGGCGATCAGGATCTCGCCGCGGAGCGCGCCGCCGATGATCTCGACCTTCTGCTCCTCGGTACCGATGTCCTTGATCGTGTTGATCACGAACCCGGTGGTGAGCCAGGCTGACAAGGCGAGACCGGAGCCGCGCACGTCCTGGATGACGGCAGTAGCGAGGTTCGGGTCGTTGTCGGTGCCGCCGTATTCCTTCGGCCAGCCCGCGCCGAGCCAACCGGCCTCGGCGAGGCGACGGTGACACTCCAGCGTGATGCGGTCGCCCGAGACCCGTTGCTCCTCGACCCAGTCGGGCAACTCGGGCAAGTGCTCGGCCACCCACCGGCGGGCCTCCGCGCGGTATTCGGCCAGACCGTCGACGACGGTGAAGTCCATGCGGGGCTCCCTCAGGTCTCGGGGTACAGGCGCGTCGCGAGTCGCTGGTATTCGCGGCGCGGGTCGCCCAGCGCCAGCGGCCACGAGCGGGCGCGTCGGAAGTACAGCTGGATGTCGTATTCGAGCGTGTAGCCGTAACCCCCGTGGAGTTGCACGCCCTCCTTGCAGGTCTTGAACGCGAGCTCGGACAGGTAGAGGAACGCCATCGCAGCGAGGTCGGACGCGCGCGCCTGGTCCTCGTCACGAGCCCACGCGGCCTTGTAGACCAGGAGCCGCGCACCGTCACCGGCGACGGTGATGTCGGCGAGCCGGTGCTGGATGGCCTGGAACCATGCGAGCTGCACACCGAAGGCGTGTCGCACTTTCACGTACTCGACGGTGATGTCGAGCGCCGCCGCACGGATGCCGTCGAGCGCCGCGGCCATGAGCAACTGCCACTCCGACACCGCTTCGGCATGCAGCGCGCGGGCTCGCTCACCCTGGGCCAGGACCGTGCGGGTGAAGGTAGTGTCGTCCAGGTGTACGTCGGCGATCGGGCTGGAGCCCAGGTTCGGTGGTGATGCGACGTACGGGCGTGCGTCACGACCGACCCGCTCCAACGCCACGAGTTCCTCACCGTCGAGCACGAGCACGACATCGGCGACCGCGCCGGCCTGCACCAGCCGGCAGCGACCGTCGACGGGGGCCGCGAGCGCCAACGTGGCCAGTGCGCCGTCGATGACCGTGGTCAGGATCTCGCCGGCACCGGCGCGGGCCAGGAGGTTCGCGGCCGTCGCGGCCTCGACGAACGGTACGGCGGCGACATGACGTCCGAGCTCCTGCGCGACCAGCACGAGGTCCATCGCCTGGGCCCCGCCACCCCCGAGCGATTCGGGCACGCCCATCGTCGGCGCGCCCATGGCGACGAACTGCGACCACAACGCGTCGTCGAAACCGAGTGGCTCGGCCGCCCGCACCCGATCGGGGCTCGATTCCTTGGTGAAGAAGTCGGCGAAGGAGTCACGCAGCAACACCTGATCGGCGCTGAGACCGAGATCCATCACACGTCCCGAGGTGCGAACTTGTAGATCGTGATGTCCTCGTCGGCGATGTCCTCGTAGACCACCTTGATCGGCATCCCGATCGAGACCGACTCCGGCGGGCACTCGGCAACCATGTTCGCGAGCACGACCATCGGGCGCGGCTCCTCGACGAGCGTGGCGAGCACCACGACGTAGGGCACCTCGTCGTTGAACGCGCCCGGGCCGCGGTGCACCACGCTGAAGCTGTACACGTGAGCGTCACCGCTCACCTGGGTCCAGGTGAGGCTCTCCGACTGACAGGTTCGACACGCCGGATAGGGCACCCAGCCGAAGTCGCCGCAGTCGTCGCAACGGGGCACGAGGAACTCGTGATGTTTGATCCCGTCCCAGAACTCGCCGTTGGCGATCGTGGGGGTGGGCAGGGGCTTGAGGTAGGTCACGGGGTCGACCTCGTGGTCAATCGGCGGCCAGGACGAGGGTGCCCGCGAGACCGTGCACCGCGTACCCCTGCTGCAAGGCGACACCGAGCTTGGCATTGGGCACTTGGCGATCGCCGCACTCACCTCGGAGTTGGCGCGCCACTTCGATGGTGTGGAGCCCGGACGCGTCACCGGGATGACTGTTCGAGAGCAACCCGCCGTCGGTGTTGGTGGGCATCTTCCCGCCCAGGCGGCAGTGCCCCTCCTTCACGAACTCGGCGCCCTCGCCGAGTTTGCAGAAGCCCATTTCTTCGAGGTCGCGGATCGTAGTGATGGTGAAGCAGTCGTAGAGACCGGCGACGTCGATATCGTCGCGGCTGACGCCTGCGAGGCCGAAGGCTCGATCAGCGGAGCGGCGCACCGCGTTGCCCTCGTCCGGGAACCAGGGATCGGTGAAGCTCGAGTAGAAGTCGGTGTAGACGGCTTCGGCCCCACCGAGGATCCAGATCGGCTTCTTCCGGCAGTCCTTGGCGCGGTCGGCCGACGCCAGCACGACGGCATAACAGCCGTCGTTGTCGATGGAACAGTCGAACAGGTGCAGGGGCTCGCAGATGTAGCGCGAGTTCACCACCTGCTCGACGGTGATGTCTCCCTTGTGGCCCATCACCGAATCGGGATTCAACGTGGCGTGGTGCCGCGTGAACACCGCGACCTCGGCGAGGTCCTCGCTCCCCACGCCGAATTCGTGCATGTAGCGCTGCGCCCACAGCGCGTAGAACGTCGTCATGTAGGCGCCATAGGGCGTGAAACCGAACTCGGCCGCGCGGGGTGCTCGGTCGGCGTCGGGCACCGGCGTACCGCGCGGACCGGTACGACGACCCGACTTCCCGAAGAAGGCAACGACCACGTCGGCCATCCCGGCCGAGATACAAGCCGCCGCCCGCACCAGCGCCCCCGCGGCGGGGCCGGCCTCGTGCAGGTTCAACGGGCGGCCGCCGAACTGCTCGGCCCAGAACTGCTCGGCACGATCGGTGCCGTCGAGATGCGAGGACTTGAGCAACGGCGCAACCCCGTCGACGTCCTTGATCGTGAGACCGGCATCGTCGAGGGCACCCTTGATCGCCTCGAGCTGCAACGAGAAGCTCGTCCGGTCCGGGAGGCGCGATTGCGCCATGGTGTAGACGCCGACGATCGCGGCCTGCCGCTGCGGGAAACCCATGTGCTCACCCTCCAGTTGTCACGCCGCCGGGAGCGAGGACGCGGGCGGCCGGACGCTCGGCAAGCTACAACATTACTGCGGAGATATTCTACGGCGGTGCCCGACTCACTCATCACCCAGGACATGCGATCCATCCTCGGCAAGACCTTGGAGACCGTCGTGTCGTATCCAGTGTCCGCTTCTGACATTCGGAAGTGGGCAACCGCCGTGTACTACCCCGATCTGCCCCCGGCGCAGTACTGCGACGAGGAGTACGCAGCAACGACGCGCCAAGGAGGGATCGTCGCACCCGACGAGTTCAACCCCTTCGCGTGGGGAGCACGGTCGCGGGAGCTCGCGGTGCCCAGGGAGGGACTCGACGACGGGCCGACGAAGCCCGAGGAACGCGCCGGCGTCTCCCCTCCCGCGACGAGCCACACGCTCAACGGCGGGCTCGAATACGAGTTCAGCGACGTTCCCGTCCGTCCCGGGGACGTCATCACCTCGACCTCCGCCATCGTCGAGTACAAGGAACGGGAGGGCCGGCTCGGGCTGATGCTCTTCACCACGATCGAGACGCGCTACGTGAACCAGCGCGACGAACTCGTGCGCGCGCAGCGGATGACCCTGATCCGATACTGATCCCCGCCCCCGCCCATCTTCCGCCACGACCGTAGGAGCAGACACATGTTGCAAGACACCGCAGAGGTGGTCGAGGGATTCGAGATCCCGCCGTTCTCACGTGAGGCGAACCTCCACGCATTCAATCGCTACGCCGCGGTGAACGACGAGTTCGTCGACATCCACATGGACGACGAAGCCGGCCGCGCTGCCGGGTATCCCGGCGCGTTCGGCATGGGCAACCTGACGTTTGCGTGGATGCACTGCCTGTTGCGCGACTGGCTCGGCGACGACGGCCGCATCGTGAGGATCAACTGCCAGTTCCGAGGTCCGGCCCTGCGCGGCGACACCGTGACGTGCCGGGGAACCGTGACTCGCGTGTACGACGAGGACGGAGCGCAGATGGCCGACCTCGACGTCTGGAGTGAGAACCAGCACGGCGAGAAGACCACGCCGGCAACGGCCACGGTCACCTTCGCTCGATCCGGCGGCTGACCGCTCGTCGGATCGGGTTGCTCGATCCCTTCGGACAGGTCGAGCCGCGCCCACGTACAGTATGAGCGGAATATCGGATGGCCGACCGATCGTCGTCCCCGTCTGGGGCATCTGGAGCACGTCATGGACATCGACCTCTCCGAGGAACAGGAGTTCTTCCGCGACACCACGCGGAAGTTCCTGCACGCGGAATCGCCGCTGAGTCGCGTGCGTGAGCTCATCGACGACACGACGGGTTTCGACCGCGAGACGTGGGCGCAGGGCGCCGACCTCGGTTGGTTCTCCTTCCTCGTCCCGGATGAGTTCGGTGGCGGCACGTTGTCGGGCGCGCCGGTGACCGACCTCGCGATCGTGGCCGGCGAATTGGGACGTTCGATGTTCCCCGGGCCGGTGCTGCCCAGCAACCTCGTGGCGAGCGCCATCGCACGAAGCGGCTCCCCAGGTCTGCGCGCCGAGCACCTCCCGTCGATCGTCGCCGGCGACACCATCGCCACCTGGGCCTTCGCCGAGGCCAACGATCGCTGGGACGCCGAGGGCATCGAGCTCGCAGCAGTTCCCGAGAGCGAAGGCTTCCGGCTCAGTGGGACGAAGACGGTGGTGCAGGACGCGCACGTCGCAACACTCTTCCTGGTGAGCGCCCGCACGCCTCGGGGCCTCACCCAGTTTCTCGTTCCGGCGACCTCTGACGGCGTCGACGTCGAGCCGCTCGAGACTCTCGACGTGGCGCGTCGGTTCTCCCACATCCGCTTCGACAACGTGGCCGTCGACGCCACTGCGGTGGTCGGCCAGGTCGACGAGGCGGTCGACGACATCGAGTACCTGGGCAATCTCGCGGTCGTACTGCAGTGCGCCGAATCGGTCGGCGCGGCCGAACGGACCTTCGAGTTCACCTTGGAATACGCCCAGGATCGCAAGGCCTTCGGTCGCCCGATCGGTGGCTTCCAGGCGATCAAGCACCGGTTTGCCGAGATGCTCGGTTGGTTGGAGAGCGCCAAGGCCGCGACCGCCGGGGCACTCGAAGCCGTGCAACGCGGCGTCGACGCCACCGAGATCACGAGCATCGCGAAGTGGCACGTCGGAACCCACACCACGCGCGTGGTACGTGACTGCCTCCAGGTGCACGGCGGCATCGGCTACACGTGGGAGCACGACCTTCACCTCTACCTTCGTCGGGTCGAGTCGAACCGGGCGGTCCTCGGAAGTCCCGAACAGCACCTCGATCGCCTAGCCGCGGTCCTGGGCATCTGAGCCTCGGAGAGCCTGATGACATCGACCGACACCAACGATGGCCGCGATTCCGACGAGCTCCGGGAGTACCGCCTGGCCGCGCGGGCATGGCTCGCCGAGCACATGACGCCGCTGCGCCGCCTCGACGACGGATCCTGGGAGGACCCTGACGGGTTCGAGCCCTCACCGGAGCGAGTGGCGCGCGCACGCGAGCTCCAAGCGCGCCTGTTCGACGCGGGCTATGCCGGGATCACCTACCCACCCGAGTACGGCGGTCAGGGTCTCACCCTGGACCACGAGCAGGTGTTCCTCGAGGAATCCGCCGGCTACGACATGCCGACGCGGGTCTTCGCGTACTCGATCAACATCTTGGGCATGACGCTCGTGGAGTTCGGGAACGAGACGCAGAAGGCCGCGCACGTACCCAAGATCCTCTCCGGCGAAGAGATGTGGGTACAGCTCCTGTCCGAACCCAGCGGCGGCTCCGACCTCGCCGGGTTGCTCACGCGCGCCGATCGCCGGGGTGACCGCTTCGTGATGAACGGCCAGAAGATCTGGACCACCGGCGCGCAGCACTCCGACTTCGGCTTGTGCTCCACCCGCACACGCTGGGACGTCCCGAAGCACCGCGGTATCTCCGTCTTCATCGTCGACCTGCGCTGGCCCGGGATCGACATCCGGCCGATCCGCCAGATCAACGAAGGGTCCGAATTCTGCGAGGAGTTCTTCACCGACGTGGTCATCCCCGCGGAGAACCTCGTCGGCGAAGAGAACGACGGCTGGCGGGTCACCCGCGGGCTCATCGGTATCGAGCACGAGTGGGTCGGCCGCAGCGGCGATGCCGGTGCGGCCCCTCCTGCGACCATCGACGACGTCATCGGTCTCGCGCGCCAGCGCGGCCTCGATGGTGACGGCGCGACGCGGCGACAGATCGCCGAGCTCCACGCGGCGGTCACCGTGCAGTCGCTCACCTCGATCCGGCTCGCCCGAGCCATGGGCGCGGGTCACCTCGACGACGGCTACGGCGGAGTGCTGAAGCTCACCAGCACGGACCTCCTCCAGCGCCAGTCCGAGTTCGGCCTCGCCCTGGCGGGGACCACCGGCGTGGCGTGGCGCCCCGGAGACGATGCGGCCAAGGCGTGGTCGCTCGCGTTCCTCACGGCCCGAAGTTTCTCGATTGCAGGCGGCACGACCGAGGTCCAGCGCAACAACGTCGCCGAGCGGGTCCTGGGGCTACCGCGCGAACCGAGCTCCGACCGCGGTGTGCCATTCAACGAGGTTCCGAGAAACTGATCCACCAACGGTCGGGCCGCGGTCCGGTCCGGCACTCCGTGCCATCGACGCGGG
>Ga0209069_10000360_pt1 | contig 20154 bp, 16 predicted proteins | sample Str013_2_FD_187202 | JGI IMG/M metagenome (GOLD analysis project Ga0209069, IMG submission 187202) | Freshwater sediment microbial communities in response to fracking from Pennsylvania, USA - Straight Creek_MetaG_SC_2013 (SPAdes) (version 2) | ecosystem: Environmental > Aquatic > Freshwater >...
TGACTACATTGAGCTGGGCATCGGCGATGACACCGGCTACGGCGGCAAGGGCAACGACATCATCTTCGGCGGCAAGTCCAACGCCGGCCACAACACGCTTTACGGCGGCGACGGCCAGGACTCGCTGTTCGGCGGCGACGCGCCCGACCTGATCGACGGCGGCAATGGCGATGACTGGATCTGGGGCAACTCGTCGGGTTCGTCCGTCAACGGCGTCGACCAGCTGATCGGCGGCGCGGGCAACGACCACATCTTCGGCGGCATCGGCATCGACAAGATGTTCGGCGGCCAGGGCGACGACTACCTGTATGGCGGCCAGGACACCGACCCGTTCATGTATGGCGGCGACGGCAACGACTACATGAACGGCAACAGCGGCCAGGACATCCTGTTCGGCGGCAACGGCTCCGACATCATGGATGGCGGCGCGGGCCAGGACAATCTGTATGGCGGCAATGGCGACGACATCCTGCGCCCCGGCGACTTCGTGGACGTGGCGGGCAATGGCGGCGGCGGCAACGTGCTGATCGGCGGCGACAACACCACCAACGCCAATGGCACGAGCACGGACACCGGCTTCGACTTCGCCGACTACAGCCAGACCACCAGCAGCGTGGGCCTCGTCGGCGATCTCGCCAACCAGGCGGTCGTCGGCACGCTGCACAACGACTTGACGCCGCAGGCCAAGTCCGTGCCGCGCGCCACCAATTCCGGTGACGTCTGGTTCGAGCTGGAAGGCATCATCGGGACAAAGAACAATGACCGGCTGATGGGCGACAGCGCCGCCGACGCCAGCGCCACGGCGGTCAGCCATGGCAACAACTGGCTGATCGGCGGCTCGGGCAACGACTTCTTCCTGGGACGCGGCGGCAACGACATCATCATCGGCGGCTCGATCCGGCTGGATAGCCTGATCGGCAACTACTATGACGTTGCCGGACATTACACCCAGCACGGCAACGCCTACACCTATGACGGGGCCTACAACAACAAACTTGATGGCAACGGCAACTTCGCGACAGATGCCAATGGCAACAGTCACCGCGCCAACATCACTTATTCCAACTTCAACGCGACGACGCAGAATAACGGCCTGATCGACTTCGTTAATGGCGTTGGCTCTGGGGTCAGTGGCGCGGGATCAGTCTTTGGGAACGCAACATACGACAAGCACTTCACCGAGCTGCTCAAGTCACAGGCATACAAAGACTATGTGCTGGGCGACAACCTCGCCAAGACTGACGGTTCCGACGGCGCCACGGCGATGAATATCGCAGCCTACAGCGGCTCGCTGGCCGACTACACCTTCAACTTCCTGCCGTTCACCGATGCGGCGGGCCAGCACATCAACGCGGTGCAGATCCACGGCAACACAGGCGCGGCCATCGCCGATGGCACCGACTTGCTCGTTGGCATCAATGCCCTGGAGTTCAACTACAACGAGGCGACCGGCGCGGGAAATATTGTCAACATCGCAGTAGCCTTCGATCAAACGACCATTGCGACCCCGGCCCAGGCCATCGCGCTCAACGAGGTTCCACCCGGAGTCTTCGTTGCCCTGGCGGGCAATGCGGCACTGCCAGCTGCCAATGCGGGCGTCATCGGCGCTCCGATCACGGCGGCTGTTGCTGGCAACGCCGCTGCCATCGCAGCCCTTGGGGGAGCACTCGCCTCGCCCGCCTGGTCGATCGCCAATACCGACACCTTGACCAAGACCTATTTCGACCTCACGGCGACGGCTGGCACAACCACCGCGCTGACATTGAAGAGCGCCTTGGACTTTGATGCCGTCAAGGCGGCGCTGACGGCATTGGGGACCGCAGGAGACCCCAATGTCACGCTGAATGCCGCTGGCACGCAGATCACCTTCGACGTGCAAGTGCAGTTGGCGGATGGCGTCAAGACCACGGTCCAGCACGAAAAAGTGGTGCTCAACGCGGTGGATGAGCTGCCCGCCGGTTCCATCGACATTACTGGCTACGTGCCGCAAGGGGCCCTTCGTGGAAATGCCTCGACCATAACGTTGACTGCATCCAACACATTGTCTGCCGATCCCGATGGTGCAACGGCCGCTGGCTATACGGCCGAATGGCAGCAACTTGCGGCGGACAATGTCACCTGGAACGCGATCAACAGTTCGATCGTTGCGGGGCTCAGCCAACCGGCAATCGGCAGCTTGACCTTGCCCTTGGTGAACGGAGGCAACCCGGTCGGCACCTACCGCGTCGCTGACATCTATACTGACCCCTTCGGCCTCCATACCATTGCTTCGCAGCAAACAGTCCAGGTTGGCAGCAATGCCGCTAACACGATGACCGTCAACACCGACCATCAGATCGTGCTGGCGATGGGCGGCAACGACATCATCAACGTGCAAGCTCTGCCGGCGGTCACCAACACCAGTTATGACATCATCGACGGCGGCGCGGGAACCGACACGGTGAACTATGCGGGCACGACGGGCCCTGGCGGAGCTGTGGTTATTCCAGCGATTACGTCAGACCTTACGATTGATATGACCGCGAATGCCACCGTGCCGGGCATCGCGCCAACCGAGAATGCCGCCAAAGTCACTGGTGCGCAGATTGGCACTGACTACCTGGTCTCGGTCGAGAACGTGACGGGTGGCTTGGGCAATGACAGGTTCATTGTGGCCGCCGACAATACTGTCGCGGGGACCCCAGCGGTCGCCAATGTCTTCATCGGCGGAGGCGGCAATGATACTGCCGATTACTCGGCCTTCAGCACGAACCTCACAGTTGGCCTCAACAACACTGCCACTACACTGGTAAATGTTCAGGGTTCTGGTGATGGCGCCAATCACATCACCAACATGGACCGGATTGCTGGCTTCACCAACTTCACCGGCGGCTCTGGCGATGACAGGATTACGGGCAACAACGCCGCAAACATCCTCATCGGCGGCGCTGGCAACGACACCATCAGCGGCGGCGGCGGCAACGACACCATCGACGGCGGAACAGGCGTCAACACTGCTGTTTACTCCGGAACCGCTGCCAATCACACGTTCTCACTTGGCCTCACGGCTGGCCATGTAACTATCGCGGACAATCGGGCCGCGAATACGGACGGGACCGACGATCTGGCTAACATCCAGACCCTGACGTTCACGGGCGGTGGCACGTTCAATTTGCTGGTCGGCAACGCAGCTGGAACGGGTACGTTGACCGGCAACAACACTGGCAACATCATCGTCGGTAGTAGTCATGCAGCGGTGGGCGCAACTCCGGCAACCGCACAGGCGCTCAAGGGCGGCAGCGGCAATGACATCATTGTCGCGGGGCAGGGCAACGACATCCTGACCGGCGGCGCTGGCAGCGATACGTTCGTGTTCAACAAGGGTTTCGGCAAGGATGTGATCACTGACTTTGCCGCCACTGGTGCTGCCCATGACGTGATCAACTTGCACGACCTGTCTCTGACGAATGCGCTTCTATCGCAGACTGCACAGTTCAATGCGTTCGTTGCCGCTCACCTCTTTGAGGTCGCGGACGCGACTGGTACGGGCACGCACGCACAAATCCAAGTTGGTGCCGAGACGATTGATCTGCTCGGCTTGCACAAGACCGGCGGTGCAGCTGCCTCTCACTTGGCCGCGAACGATTTCATCTTCTAGCAGGATCAGACCGCGCAACCGAATTGGCCCGGGCCAACCACCCGGGCCTTTTTCTTTTCGAGGCTCTATCACCACCAACAAAAAATGGCCCCGGTCCTTCCCGGACCGGGGCCTCTTACCCTCACCGCGCCGAACCATCAGCGCGCTGTAAGCGCCTCAATTCACCGCCGCACCCGCTGGCGCCACGGCGCCCGCTTCCGGCGCGGCCTCCAGCACGGTCGCGGCCAGCTTGCCGTCGGCGCCCATCTGCATGGCGCGCAGTCCGGCCTTGGCGAAGCGCTTGCCGACCAGCGCCTTCAGCAGCTCGCGCGTCGATTCGGGTTCTCCCGCCGCCTCGACCAGCCAGGGGATCTGGCCAGAGGTCCACTCTTCCGGCTTCAGCTTGGGCCGGGCGTTGGCGGCAGACAGCCGCTGGTTCACCTCCTCGCTGACCATGGCCCAGAGCACCACGCCGATTGCCGCCGACGCGCCGGTCTTGGGATCATTGCGGTGGGCGATGGCGAACTGGCCGCTGGCGACGCCCGGCGCGACCATCCATTCGAGGTCGCACAGAAAGGCGTGGCGGTAGTTCTGGTGGCGCATCAGCACGGCGACGGCGTCGCCGAAGGCCGTGGCGACGCCCCGGCTGATGGCGTTGCCCATGGCGGCGGTGCTGAGCTGGGCGCCATTTCCGGGCGCGGCTGGCGTTGGCGTGGTCTGCATGGTGTCCTCGTGAGCTGGTTAACGGGCAGGAGCTGGCCAGGGGGCTGGGCCAGGTCCGCTGAGCCAACTATTCTGCAAGAACCGTGCAAACACGTAGGCAGAGTGAAATCGTGGCTAACTGGGCGGAAGGGCCGGCGGCGCGACCGGGACCGGCTGGATTCGGCTCAGATCGCCTGCGGCTTGAAATCGCTCTTTTCAGCCGGAGCGGCGGCTTTAAGCAGGTCAACCGAGCGCCGCACACCCTCATTGCGCGACAGCATGACGTCCTCATGCTCGATCGACAGCCAGCCGTCATAGCCAACCATGCGCAGGCGGTAGCAGAAGTCGCGCCACCACTTCTCGGGGTGGCCGTAGCCGAGCGTGATGTAGCTCCAGGCGCGGCCGGGGATGTCGGTCAGCGAGCCGTTTTCCAGCCGGCTGGTGGTCGCGGCGACCGGAGTGTTGATGAAGGTGTCCTTGGCGTGGACGTGCTGAATGGCGGAACCGAGCGCGTCGATGGCGGCGAGCGGATCGGCGCCCATCCACATCAGATGGCTCGGATCGAGATTGGCGCCGGCGATGGGGCCGATCTCCTTGCGCAGCCGCAGCAGCGAGGGCACGTTGTAGCACAGCTGGTTGCCGTGCAACTCGACGGCGAGGCTGCTGACGCCATGTGCCTTGGCGTGCTTGGCCAGCGCGTGCCAGTAGGGGAACAGCTTTTCCTCCCACTGATATTTGAGGATGGCCTGGGTCTCGGGCGGCCAGGACGAGATGACCCAGTTGGGCATGGTGTCCTTGGCCGAGCCCGCCGGCAGGCCCGACATCAGCACGATGGTCTTGACGCCAAGCTCGCCCGCCACGCGGATGGTGTCGTAGAGGTCCTTGGACTGGCGCTCGCCGTCCGTGGGGTGCAGCTGGTTGCCGTTGGCGTTGAGCGCGATGAGGTCGAGCCCGCGCGACTTGAAGGCCGCTGAAAACGTCTTTCTGGCGTTGGCGTCCTTCAGCATCTTCGGCAGATCGAAATGGGGGGCCGACGTCCAGTTGCAGGCGTTGACCTCAACACCAGCGATGCCAAGGGCCTTGGCCGTATCCAGCATTGTCTCGAAACTGAGATGCCCGAGCGAGTCCGAGACCATTCCGATTTTCATGGGAGAAACCCTTGGGATTGCGGCGGCTAGCTGTAGAAGGCCGGGCGGGCGGCAGGCTCGACGGCCACGGCGGCGCCCTTGGCCAGCGAGGTGACGCCGGCCTCGGCAACAAGGGTTGCGGCATAGCCGTCCCAGGCGTTGGCGCCCGCGGGCCTGCCCGTCTCGATGGATTTCAGCCAGGCGCTGTTCTGGCGCCGGTAGGCCTCGGCGAAGCGCGGCCGCCAGTCCTCGGGATACGCGGTCACGCTGGCCAGGTTGACATGGATTTCGCTGTTGACCGGCGAGCGCAGGAACACCGATCCCTTCTCGCCCACCAGTTCGCCGCGCACATCATAGCCATAGGCGGCGTTGTTGTTGATTTCGATGTTCACCAGTTGCCCCGCGGCCGTCGTCAGCACCATGAAGACCGGTGCGCCAACCTTGTTCGGATCGGCAAGACGGGGGCGGAACACCGAAATCCCGGTGTATTCAGTGCCCAGCACAAAGCGCGCGATGTCGAACTCGTGCGGCGCTGAATTGGTGATGGCCATCTGGCCGGTGAAGTTGGCCGGAGCCGACACGTTGCGGTGAAAGCAGTGGAACATCAGGGCCGGGCCGATGATGCCCTTGGTCAGCGCCGCCTTCATCTCCATGTAAGCGGGATCGAAGCGGCGCATGAACCCCACCTGGACAAGGCGCTTGCCGCCCTTGACCTCGGCGGCGATGACCTCCAGGCACTCTTTGGAATCGGGCGACAGCGGCTTCTCGCACAGCACGGGCTTGCGGGCCGCGATGCAAGCGCGCGTCAGCGGCGCGTGGGTCTGGTCCGGGCTGGCAATGACGACGGCATCGACCTCGCGGTCGGCGATGACGGCTTCGGGATCGCGCGAGACGTTTTTCGCGCCCGTTTCATCGGCGGCGGCGCGGGCGCGGGCCTCGTCGGCATCGCAGATCACATGCAGCTGGGCGCCCGGAATTTGCGTCGCAAAAATGCGCGCATGATCGGCGCCCATGATGCCCGATCCAATCAATCCTATCCTGACGGTCACTGGCAGCTCCTGGAATTCCCTGAATTCATTTCCGGGCGGCGCATCGCGGGGGGATTGCGCGCCTGGTTCCAATGGCCGCCGGTCAGCGAAATTGGGTTGGCCGGACCGTTGAGACCCTAGATTGCGGCTGCCGCCATTAGGCCATTCAAACGCGATCAACGCAACCGGAGAAACGTCTGGAGAAACGTCCGGCGACGGCGCGCATCAATAGTTGCGGCTTGCGCCGTCACGCATCGCTGACGGAAATAACCCGGAAGGTGCGCATGACGTCGTCGTGCTCCTTGATCGAAACATAGTCGCCGATGCGGAAGGCATGGTCGCCGAAGCGGTAGCCGGTCTCATCGTCGCTCTCATCGCCGAGAATGTCGTAGTGGAATGCCCAGCTGCCGCCGGGCTTCCTGATGAGATGACCGTGCTCCGTGGCGCCATCCCAGAACCGCATGACGCTGCAATTGCGCCGCTCGGCGCGCCACCGCGAGACCACGATATGGCCGGACGGATCGAGGGGCGCCTTGAAGTCGTAGCCGCGATTGGCGTTGCCTTGCGGGAACTCCCGGTCGCGGGCCAGCTCCAACCGGATGCGCGCGAGCGGCTGTTCGCTCTTGCTTGCCTGTTTCATGACCGCCCCTCCGGCTAGTGCGACATGAAGACGGGGATGCTGGCGTGTTCGAGCACGCCGCGCGTGGCGCCGCCAAAGACGATTTCGCGGACGCGCCAATGTCCGTACCCCCCCATCACGATCAGGTCGCTGCGGTGCTGCGTGGCTTCGGCCATCAACTTGTCCGCCACTTCGCCGCCCGATGCGGTCACATTTGCCACCGTGCAGCGGACGCCGTGACGGGCCAGCGCCTGGGCAAGATCGGCTGTCGGCGCCGTGTCCTCGGCCAGGCTGCCCCAAAGCGTCCCGGCGGCCTTGCCGGCGGCAAAAATCCGCACATCCTCGGCCATCTGCAAGAACGGCAGCGCGTCGAAAGTTGCCCGCGCGGCTTCGCGGCTGCCGTTCCAGGCCAGCAGCACGCGCTTGCCGAGCGTGGCTGCCGCAGCCTTGCCAGGCGCCATCAGCACCGGCCGGCCGATCCCGAGCATGATCTCCTCGGACGCCGCGATGCCCTCGATCAGGTTGATCGTCTTGTCCGGCTGGCCAAGCACGATGAGATCGGCGCTGCGCCCGATCCGCATGACAATGGACGCGGTGGTTTCAAGGTGGGCCTCGACCGTGCGCCATTCAAAGCCGGCGCCCGATGCCTCGGCGATCCTGTTGAAGATGCCGGTGATGCGCTTGGCCGCCGCCTGGTTGGCCTGGCGCTGCGCCTCCATGAGTTCGCCGACGACCTCAGGCGGCACGGCGGAGGATATGAAGGCGTCCGGCACCACATGCAGGCCGATAAGGTGGGCCGAGAAAGTCTTTGCCGCAACAATGGCGGACTTGGTCAGGGCTTCGGATTGTGCCTCGGTTTCGAGGAGCACCAGAATGGTCTTGATGGTCATGATTGCCTCCCGGGCCGCGATTGGCTTTTGGCAGCCGTCGCACGATGTGCCGCCGCGGGCGCGGGCGCCTTGACGTGAATCAAACCGGGTCCGGCCTTTTCCCGGGCCGTGCCGCTGGCGCGCGCAAGGCCAACGGAATTGATCGAAATCAATGCCGGGTGGTGGCGCCGCCAGCATCGTCCGGGCGCGATACGGGAGAGAACCTCGCGGAGGGACCAGTGCGGGAACATGCGCATGGGGCGGAGTGGAATGCCACGAGTGATGCCTTGGCTGCGGCCTGCTCGCTGCTGGCGATCAGTGTAGGCGCGATTCTCGCCGCCCAGACCAGCGATCCCGTGATGCGATTTCACGCCCTGCTGCTTACTGGCGGCGGGCTTATCGCGGCATTTGTGGTCATCGGCCAGGCCTTCACGCAAGGGCGGCCAACGGCTGGCGCGGCAATTCCGGCGCAGCCGTCCGGCTACAGCGACGGAGTCATCAAGGCCGGCGTCATCGCAACCGTATTCTGGGGCATTGCGGGTTTTCTGGTTGGCGATGTCCTGGCCTGGCAGCTCGCCTTTCCGGCGCTCAATCTCGACCTGCCCTGGACCAATTTCGGCCGTCTGCGCCCTGTCCATACTTCGGCGGTGGTCTTTGCGTTTGGCGGCAACGCCCTCATCGCCACCTCGTTCTATGTGGTCCAGCGCACCTGCCGCGCGCGGCTTGCGGGACGCTGGGCGCCCTGGTTCGTGTTCTGGGGCTACCAGCTCTTCCTGGTCATGGCGGCGACCGGCTATCTGCTTGGCGTGACGCAAAGCAAGGAATATGCGGAACCCGAATGGTATGTGGACATTTGGCTCACCATCGTCTGGGTCACCTACCTGCTGGTGTTCCTGGGCACCATCTGGCGGCGCACCGAGCCGCACATCTACGTGGCCAACTGGTTCTACCTCGCCTTCATCATCACCATCGCCATGCTGCACATCGTCAACAACCTGGCGGTGCCGGTATCCTGGACGGGCACCAAGAGCTACGGGCTCTATGCCGGCGTCCAGGATGCGATGACGCAGTGGTGGTACGGCCACAATGCGGTCGGCTTCTTCCTGACGGCCGGGTTCCTGGCCATGATGTACTACTTCATCCCCAAGCGGGTGGAGCGGCCGATCTATTCCTACCGGCTCTCCATCGTGCATTTCTGGTCGCTGATCTTCCTCTACATCTGGGCCGGCCCGCACCATCTTCATTATACGGCGCTGCCCGATTGGGCGCAGACGCTTGGCATGACCTTCTCGATCATGCTTTGGATGCCGTCCTGGGGCGGAATGATCAATGGCCTGATGACGCTTTCGGGAGCCTGGGACAAGCTGCGCACCGACCCGGTCGTGCGGCTGATGGTGGCCTCGGTCGCCTTCTACGGCATGTCGACGTTCGAGGGGCCGGTGATGAGCATCAAGTCAGTCAACTCGCTCTCCCACTATACCGACTGGACCATCGGCCATGTGCATTCGGGCGCGCTCGGCTGGGTGGGCATGGTGTCCTTCGGCGCCATCTACTGCATGACGCCATGGCTGTGGCGGCGGCGCGGATTGTATTCGATCCGGCTCGTCGAATGGCACTTCTGGCTCTCGACCATCGGCATACTGCTCTACATCACCTCGATGTGGGTGGCTGGCATCATGCAAGGCTTGATGTGGCGGGCCTACGACAATCTCGGTTTCCTTCAGTACTCGTTCGTCGAATCGGTCGAGGCGATGCACTGGCCCTACATCATCCGCGCGGCCGGCGGCGTGCTCTATCTGCTTGGTGGGCTGATGATGGCCTATAACGTCTGGCGAACCATTCAGGGCCGCGAATCGGCCGACATCGCCGAGCAGCCACGCATCGCCGCCGCGCCGGAGCTGCGCGCCGCCTGGGTCGCGGCGGAGTGAGGGGAAACACCATGCTGTCACGTCACGCCGTCTTTGAGCGCCACTCGATGGTGCTGCTGATCGGGATACTGATCGTGGTCGCCATTGGCGGCCTGGTCGAGATCGCGCCCCTGTTCTGGCTCGAAAGCACCATCGAGAAGGTGCAGGGCATGCGGCCCTATTCGCCATTGGAGCTTGCCGGCCGGGACATCTATGTCCGGGAAGGGTGCTATGTCTGCCACAGCCAGATGATCCGCTCCCTGCGGGATGAGGTCGAGCGCTACGGCCACTACTCGCTCGCGGCCGAGAGCATGTACGACCATCCGTTCCTGTGGGGCAGCAAGCGCATCGGGCCCGATCTCGCCCGCGTCGGCGGCAAGTATTCCGACGACTGGCACGCGGCGCACATGGTCAATCCGCGTTCCGTGGTGCCCGAAAGCATCATGCCGGGCTACCCATTCCTTGCCCGGACCCCGCTGGATACCGCCGATATGGAGGACAAGCTCAAGGCCCAGCGGCTGGTTGGCGTGCCCTATACGGACGAGATGGTCGCCAACGCCAGGCGCGACGTGGCGCTGCAACTCAACCCTGACGGCAAGGACGCGGCGGCCTTCCTGAAGCGCTATCCAAAGGCGCAGCAGCGCCCCTTCACCGGCAATCTGAGCGAGGCGACCGAGCTGGATGCGCTGATCGCCTATCTCCAGATGATGGGTACGCTGGTCGATTTCGCCAAGTACGACGAGTCCGGACCAAATCTCAGATAGTGGAGGCTGGCGATGACCTACCAGGCGATTGATCAGATTTCGCAGCTGTTCTCGCTGGCCGCTTTCGTGGCGATGAGCGTGGCTGCCGCCATCTACGCCTTCTGGCCCGGGAACCGGGGCGCCTTCGAGCGGGCGGCCTCGGCGCCGCTGCGGCCCGACGCATTGGAAGACGAGGGGCATCAATGAGCACCGGCCACGAGATTGACGAGGTCTCCGGCATCGAGACGACAGGCCACGAGTGGGACGGCATTCGTGAGCTGAACAATCCGCTGCCGCGCTGGTGGCAATGGGTGTTCTATGCCTGCGTTGCCTATGCCATCGGCTATTGGATCGTCTATCCGGCTTGGCCGACATACCGCGGCTACACAGCCGGACTGTTCGGCTACAGCCAGCGCCAGACGGTCGGAGCGGACATCTTGGCTGCCAAGGCGGCGCAGGCGAAGTTTACGGACGCCATAACCGCTTCGAGCCTGGAGGATCTGCGCAAGAACCCCGAGCTGTTGCGGTTCGCGCTGGCTGGCGGACGGGCGGCCTTTGCCACCAATTGCGCGCCATGCCATGGGCGCGGGGCCGAAGGCCGGCCAGGCTACCCCAACCTCAACGACGATGATTGGCTGTGGGGCGGCAGGCTCGATGAAATCATCACCACAGTGAACGTCGGAATCCGCTCGGTCTCGCCCGCGACCCGGCAAAGCCAGATGCCCCGCTTCGGCCTGGACAAGCTGCTGGAACCTGCACAGATCAATGATGCCGCCGAATTCGTGCTGTCGCTGTCGGGCAAGGCGGACGATCCTGCCGCCGCGCTGCGCGGCAAGCAGCTGTTCGCTGACAATTGCTCGGCCTGTCACGGCGGCGATGGCAAGGGCAAGCAGGACGTGGGCGCGCCAAATCTGACGGATGCGATCTGGCTGTACGGCGGCGCCAAGCAGGATGTCGTCACCAGCATCGAGACCGGCCGTGGCGGCGTGATGCCAAGCTGGCAAAACCGCTTGGACGCCATAACGATCAAGGAACTGGCGCTCTACGTCCATCAACTTGGCGGAGGCAAGTAGTGCCGGCATGTGCTCCTCTTGCGCCCAGGCGGCGGTTGCGTTGGCCGAGGTCAGGTCACAAGGCAAAGGTCTGGCGATGACAGCCTCCCCCGCAAGCTCCGCTGCGGCTGCGCACGGCGTCGCGCGGGCCGATGTCGAGGCGGTCAATTCCAGCACCCGGCGGGGCCTTTACGCGGCTGCGCGCAAGATCTACCCCAAGCTCGCCTTCGGCAAATTCCGGCTCATCAAATGGGCCGTCATGGGCGTGACGCTTGGCATCTACTATCTGGCGCCTTGGGTGAGATGGCCGCGCGCTTCGGGCCTGCCGGACCAGGCCCTGCTCATCGACCTCGAACACGAGCGGCTCTATCTCGGCCCGCTCGAAATCTGGCCGCAGGAATTCTATCTCATCACCGGGCTCCTGGTATTGGCGGCGCTGTCGCTCTTCCTGGTCACGGCGCTGGCGGGCCGGGTCTGGTGCGGCTATGCCTGTCCACAGACGGTCTGGACCGACCTGATGATCGCCATCGAGCGGTTCTGGCAGGGCGACCGCAACGCGCGCATCCGGCTCGACGCCGCGCCCTGGTCCCTCAACAAGCTGTTCCGCAAGACCGCGACGCACCTCAGCTGGCTGCTGGCCGGCTTGGCGACCGGCGGCGCCTTCGTGTTCTACTTCCGCGATGCGCCAACGCTTGCGCGCGAGTTCGCGGCCGGAACCGCGCCGGCGGCGGCCTGGCTGTTCCTCGGCCTGTTTTCGCTCACGACCTACCTGCTCGGCGGCATCGCCCGTGAGCAGGTGTGCACGTACATGTGCCCCTGGCCGCGCATCCAGGGCGCGATGTTCGACGCTGATTCCTTCCTGGTCACCTACCGTCCGCACCGGGGCGAGCCGCGCGGGCCCCACAAGAAGGGCGAGAGCTGGAGCGGGCGCGGCGATTGCGTCGATTGCCAGCAATGCATCGCGGTCTGCCCGATGGGCATCGACATCCGCGATGGGCCGCAGCTCGAATGCATCCAGTGCGCCTTGTGCATCGACGCCTGCAACAGCGTGATGACCAGGATCGGCCGGCCCAACCTGCTGATCGCCTACGACACCTTCCACAATCTGGACGCCGCGGTGCACGGCACGCCGCCGCGCACCAAGGTGCTGCGGCCACGGACGGTGCTTTACGCTTCGAGCATCGCGGTGGTCGGCGTGCTGATGCTGCTGGCGCTGTGGGGCCGCACCTCGCTGGCGGTGACCGTGCAGGCCGATCGCAATCCGCTGTTTGTGCGGCTTACGGATGGCAGCATCCGCAACGGCTACACCGTCAAGATCCTGAACAAGCGGCAGGAGCCGCGGCGCTTCCAGATCAGCCTCGAGGGGCTGCCGGGCGCGGTGACGAACATCGCCGGCCTGGAGCCGCAGGCCGGTGCGCTGATTGCGGTGCCGGCAACCGAGCTGCGCGAGGTCAGGCTGTTTGTCACCATGCCGCCGGGCGCCGCAACCAGGCTGCCGGGCGAAGCCACCAGCTTCGACGTGACGGTGACCGACACCGGCGATGCCACCACAAGCCATCATGCCACCAGCTTCCGCAGGCCCGTACAATGACAGTCCATCCAGGCGCAACGCAATTTCGCCGGAATGCAGCGCGCACGTCCCTCTCCGGGCGCTCCGTTCTCGCGATCCTCGCCGCCTTCTTCGGCGTGATATTCGCGGCCAACGGCGTGCTGGTCTATTCGGCGCTCGCCACCTTCAGCGGCTCGGATGGCGAGGACACGTTCCGGCGCGGCCTCAACTACAACCAGACCCTGGCCGAGGCCGGACGGCAGCAGCTGCTCGGTTGGACGGCGCGGCTGCAACTGTCGTCCGGCGGATTATCGGTACAGCTTCTGGACCGCGATCAGAGGCCGCTGGAACGGCGGCGCGTGTCGGGCACACTCGGCCGTCCATCGGCCGACAGGCTCGACCGCGCCGTCGAGCTCACGGAAACCTCGCCGGGCCGCTATCTCGCCCCGCTTGACGGGCTGCCAGGCGGAGCCTGGATCGCGAGCCTGTCAGTGACCGGACTGGCTGGCGGCGGCGAGGCGGACATCTTCAGGGTCAAGGAGCGGCTATGGCTGAAACCCTCGCCCTGACCGCGGCTCCGGCGCTGGACGCGCCGCAGCCCGAAACCCGCGTCTCGCTGATCGTCGAGAACATGACGTGCGGCAGCTGCTTGGCCAAGGTCGAGCGCGCGTTGCGGCAGGTCGATGGCGTATCGTCCGTGCGCGCAAACCTGTCGGCCCGCCGCGTCTCCGTCGGCCTCACCGGCGGCGGGGCAACATCGCGCCAACTGGTCGATGCGCTCGCCGCCGCTGGCTATCAGGCCGCCGGCATTGCCCAGGCGCCGCCCGAAGCCGCCGCGCGCCGCGAGCGCGAATTGCTGAAGCGGATTGGCGTCGCCGGCTTTGCCGCAGCCAACATCATGCTGCTTTCGGTTTCGGTCTGGGCGGGCATGACCAGCGACATGAGCCGCGCCAGCGCCGGCGCGTTTCACTGGCTGTCGGCGCTCGTCGCCCTGCCTGCCGTCGCCTATGCGGGCCAGCCCTTCTTCCAGTCGGCGGCGGCGGCCATCCGCGCGCGCCGCCTCAACATGGATGTGCCGGTCTCCGTCGCCATCTGCCTCGCCACGGCGATGAGCCTGTTCCAGACCGCGCGTGGCGGCGAGCAGGTCTATTTCGACGCCGCCGTCACCTTGCTGTTCTTCCTGCTGATCGGCCGCTTCCTGGATCAGCGGGTGCGCGTCAAGGCGGCCGGCGCGGCGCAGAACCTTTTGGCGCTGAAGGCCGCCTGGGCCAATGTTCTGCAACCGGACGGCAGCCTGGTCGAGACGCCCGGGCGCGAGCTTGCCGCCGGACAGCGCATTCTGGTTGCGGCAGGCGACCGGATCGCCGCCGATGGCGTCATCCGCAAGGGCCGCAGCAGCATTGATGAGAGCCTCATCAGCGGCGAGAGTGCGCCAAACCCCCACGGTGCTGGCGATGCCGTCTATTGCGGCACGCTCAATCTGACCGGCCCGCTGGAGATCGAGGTGACGGCGGCAAGCGGCAATACGCTGCTCGACGAGATCGGCCGCCTCATGGACGCGGCCGAGCAGGGCAAGGGCCGCTTTGTCCGGCTGGCTGACCGGGCCGCGCGCATCTATGCGCCGCTGGTGCACGGGCTTGGCCTGGCGACATTCCTCGGCTGGCTTGCCGCCGGTGCGACCTGGGAGGCGGCCCTCACCGCAGCCATCGCTGTGCTGATCATCACCTGCCCGTGTGCCTTGGCGCTGGCCGTGCCTGTCGTGCAGGTCGCGGCCGCGGGCCGGCTGTTCGCCAAGGGCATGATCCTCAAGGCGGCCGACGGGCTGGAGCGGCTGGCCGAGGTTGACACCATCGTCCTCGACAAGACCGGCACACTGACGACCGGCCTGCCTGAGCTGGAACATCCTGAATTGATCGAGCCCGCCGCCTTGCGGGCCGCCGCGAGCCTGGCAGCGGCCAGCCGCCACCCCTATGCGCGCGGCCTTGTCCGCGCCGCCGCCCAAGCCCTGGGGCCGGTCACCGTTGCGATGGGTGCTGAGGAGCACTCCGGCGCCGGCATGAGCCTGACACGCGGCGCGATCACCGAGCGGCTCGGCTCGGCGGAATTTGCCGGCGCCGGTCATCCGGTGGCCGGGCATGGCCTGTGGTTCACGGATGGCAAGGGCCACACCACCGGCTTTGCCTTCAGCGAGAAATTGCGCCCGGGCGCGGCTGAAACCGCAGGCCAGCTGACGCGGGCCGGCTACCATGTGGAACTGCTGTCGGGCGACCGGCCGGAGCGCGTGGCCAGGATCGCGGCTGAGGCGGGCATCGCGGAGTTCCGTGGCGGCCGCAATCCCGTGGCCAAGCTGGCGAGGCTGGCGGAGCTGAAGGCGCAAGGCAGGCGTGTGCTGATGGTGGGCGACGGCCTCAACGATGCTCCCGCGCTCGCCGCCGGACACGCCTCGTTGTCGCCGGCCGCAGCCGCCGACATCAGCCAGAACGCCGCCGATGCGATCTGGCAGGGTGCGTCGCTTGAGCCGCTCGCCGAGCTTCTGGGCGTGGCGCGCGCCAGCCGCGGCATGGCCTTGCAGAACTTCGCCATCGCCCTTGCCTACAATGCCGTTTCGGTGCCGCTTGCGATGCTGGGCCATGTGACGCCCCTGGTTGCGGCCATCGCCATGTCGACCAGCTCCATCGCCGTGACGCTGAACGCCCTGCGCCTGCGCTCGAGGCGGTGCGCGCTGAAGGCGGCGGCCCGATGACCGCGCTCGCCTGGCTGATTCCGTGCGCCTTGCTGCTGGGGCTGTTGGCGCTGTCGGCCTTTCTGTGGTCGCTGGCCGCCGGGCAGTTCGAGGACCTGGAAGGCGCAAGCTGGCGGGCGATCATGGACGCCGGCGACGAAACGCCCGGTCCGGCCGGCCCGGAAACCCAATTGGATGGTGAGAAGACGGCAGAACATCTGTAAGCAAAAGATTTGCCGATGTTCCATGCCAACGGCGCAATACGGATCGTCAGCACCTTTCACACCGGCGGCTCCGCATCCCCCGGCCCCAGCGGCAGCTGCATGATCACCTGGTCCAGCCAGCGGCCGTGCTTGAAGCCGACGGAGCGCACGATGCCAACATCAACAAAGCCGAGGGACTTGTGCAGGCCGATCGAGGCGGCGTGGCCGGAATCGCCGATGATGCCGATCAGTTGCCGGAAATTTCGCGCCGTGCATTCGGCGATGAGCGCTTCGAGCAGCGCGCGGCCAACGCCTTCGCCCTGGGCTTGGGGGGCGATGTAGATCGAATCCTCGGCGCTGAAGCGGTAGGCCGGACGCGGACGGTAGGGGCCGGCATAGGCGTAGCCCACGAGGTCCGCTCCACGGCAGGCCGCGAGATAGGGGAAGCCGCCGTCGACCAGGGCGCGGAAGCGGCGCAGCATCTCGGCCTCGTCCGGCGGGTCGAGCTCGAAGCTGGCGGTGCCGGTGAGCACGGCCGGCCGGTAGATGGCGGTGATGGCGGCGGTGTCGCCGGGCGCGGCGGGGCGGATGGTCAGGCCGGTCAATGCGTGCGCCCTCCGTGGGGAAATAGGGGTCAGACCCCTTGTATTTGTCATCCTCGGGCTTGTCCCGAGGATGACAATCTTTGGGGGGCAGCAGGGGGAATGGCAAGGACGGTGCGCGCAGTGGGGGCGCGCGCAATGGTTGGCACAATCTGGAAAGCAACAGGGTCAACATGGGCAGGAGCCATAATATAACGAGGTGGAGCAAGGCTATAACAGGGTAATTCAATGCGAATATGCTTGAAAATTCGACACATTAACTATAATATTGTTTTGTATTAACCAATATAACACGCTACATTACTCAAATCGCTGGCCATTGTGGGACGTGTTAACCGTCAAGCATGGGGCCAGGGACAGCGGTGGCCGGATGGAACCAGGGGGAGACGCCCCCGGAACCGCCCGGAGAGCCGGTGGGTGCGCCCCTGGTCCTGGCGCCTGGCAACAGGCAGGCCCGGACCGGCGCCAAAGCGGTTGGACGGGTGGGAGCAAGGGATCGCGTGATCCTGAAAGGGCCCACCCGGAAGAGCGCGCCCCGGCAAAAAATCGCCGCAGCAAGGGCGCCGGACGGCTGCCTCCTTGGCCAGACCAGCCTATCGCGGCTGTCCGGCGCCTGCGCTCCCATCTCCCCGGCGGATTCCGCGCGGGGCAAAAGCGGTTGGCGGGGCGCAAAAAGCCGAACGCCCGGCGCTTGCGGGCCGGGCGTTAAGCAAGATTGCGAGCACGACGTGCGATCAGCGCGAGTAGAACTCGACCACCAGATGCGGCTCCATATGGGCCGGGTAGGGGATCTCGGAGAAAGCGGGCACACGCACGAACCGGGCGGTGTGCTTGTTGTGATCGACCTCGATATAGTCGGGCACATTGCGCTCGCCACTCTGGGCGGCGTCGATCACCATCGGCAGCTGGCGCGAGGATTCCTTGACCTCGATGACGTCGCCGACCTTGCAGCGGTAGCTCGGGATGTTGACGCGCTTGCCGTTGACCTTGATGTGGCCATGGTTGACGAACTGGCGGGCCGAATAGACGGTGGGCACGAACTTGGCGCGGTAGATGATGGCGTCCAGCCGGCATTCGAGCAAGCCGACCATGTGCTCGGAGGTGTCGCCCTTCAGGCGCGCGGCCTCGTGGTAAACGGCCTTGAACTGGCGCTCGCCGATCGAGCCATAATAGCCCTTGAGCTTTTGCTTGGCCTTGAGCTGGGTGCCGTAGTCGGTGATCTTGCCGCGGCGGCGCTGGCCATGCTGGCCGGGGCCGTATTCGCGCTTGTTGATCGGGCTTTTCGGCCGGCCCCAGAGATTCTCCCCCAGGCGGCGGTCGATCTTGTATTTGGCGCTGACGCGCTTTGTCATAGGCGGAAACTCCAGGAAAATGGCGGTCTAAGGTCTGGCAAAGTCAGCGCGCCCTCCTCTGTGCCCCTGCGCAAAGCAGGGCCACCGACAGGGTCGCGGGTATCAGATCCCGGTTCCCACAGGCGCGCAAACGAAACGCGGGCCAAACGGCCCGCGTGGCTAGGCTTATGGTTGGAAACAGCCGGAAAGTCAACCCTTGGCGTAGGCGTCGATCCGGTCGGCGAGGGCCTTTTTTTCCTCGTCCGTGCAAGGCTTGATCTTGTTCAAGCCATCGGTGGTCTGGATCACCTCGACCTTCTGGTTGTCGCCAACCTGGGTCAGCCGGATGGTGCCGGTGGAGAACTGCACCACGAACAGGTGGAGCTGCTTGATATAGAGCAGCTGCTTTTCGTTCCACTTGCCGGCGGCCTGCTGGTGCTTGAGCATAGCCTGGTAGTTGTCGCGCTGCTTCTCGATCAAGTGGCAGATCTGCGCGCGCGCGCTGTCATAGGCGATCTTGATGACCTCGCGGGCAGCCTCGGGAGGGACCATGTACTCCTCGGGCTTGCTATGGTCGATCTTGATCACCTTTTGCTCGGCGGTGGTGAAGCGGTCCGGCAGCAGCGCAAATGCGTGCTCGGTCAGCCAACCCACCGTCTTGTCGTTCAGCTCCTCGGCGCGCGCCACGCCCGCCGCGGTCATCAGCCCACCCAACAGCGCACCCATCAGCGCAGGACGCGCCAGCCAGCCAAAATGCATCATTGCCCTCATCTACCTGACCCCCACATGACCCCTAGGCCCCGGCGGGCAAGCATTGCCTCGCCCCCAGCGAAAGGACCATGCGACACAACCAAAACGGGGCGGAACTATGGCTGTTGGCGGCGGCGCAGATGTGCGGCTGTGAGTGAGGCGATAATGCCGCGCAGGGTGTGCACCTCCTGCTCGGTGGCCTGCATCCGCTCCAGCATGGTGCGGATGTTGCGCACCATCACCGCGCGCTTTTCGGGCGGGCGCAGGAAGCCGGAGGCGTCAAGCTCGCGCTCCAGATGCTCAAACAGATCGAGCAGCAGCTTTTTGGTGGCGGGCGGATTGCCGCGACGGTTGAGCCCCGGCTCCAGCGCCGTCTCCTTGGCCGTGACGCGCCCCAAAGTGCCCTTTTGCGACTGTTTCAGCCACTCGTACCCCATAAGCAGAGCGGCCTGGGCGAGGTTGAGCGAGGCAAAGCGCGGATCGACCGGGGCCATCACCACGGCGTCGGCGATGGCGATGTCGTCGTTTTCCAGGCCTTGCCGCTCGGCCCCGAACAGCATGGCGACGCGCTGGCCACCGGCGATGCGCGACGCCATCTCGGCGGCGGCCTGTTCGGGCGTCAGCACCGGCTTGCGCATCTGGCGCTGGCGGGCGGTGGTGGCGCAGATCCAGTTGAGGTCGCCGACAGCAGACTTGAGATCGGCGAAATTCACCGCCTGGTCGATGATGTGGTTGGCCCCCGAGGCCGCCGCCCGCGCCTTTTCGTTGGGCCAGCCGTCGCGCGGCGCCACCAGCCGCAGCTCATCGAGCCCGAAATTGGCCATCGCCCGCGCAACCATGCCGATATTGTCGGCCATCTGCGGCGTCACCAGCACCACCACCGGGCCTTCGCCTAGGGACGCATCGGGAACCATCCGCTTGGGGCGCGGCGCGGCCTGCTTGACGAGGCGGCGGTGCACGCGGCGGGCGAGGAACCAGACCTCCTCGGCCACCCAGCTTGAGGCGAGGGCGGCGAGCGAGGCGGCTTGCAGCGTGCCCGTGCCGCCGCCCTTGAGGGTGAGGCCGGTATCGGCAAAGGTCACAGTCTCGAACTGGCGGCAGAAGTCGTCGAGCGACAGCACGCCGTCGCCGAGCTGGCGCAGGCGGCAGCCCTTGCAGTGCACGCCGATCGCGTCGCACGCGCGCCCGGCGCAGAAATCGACGGCGGCTTCGACGGAGCTTTGCGGCAATGGTGGATCGGCGAGCGCGGCGGCGGCGGCCGGGTCGCCGTCATACGCGGCCTTGATGATGGCGCGGATGGTTAAGGGCGAGCCCGCCAGCCTGGGCTCGCCCTT
>Ga0209069_10000361_pt1 | contig 20130 bp, 16 predicted proteins | sample Str013_2_FD_187202 | JGI IMG/M metagenome (GOLD analysis project Ga0209069, IMG submission 187202) | Freshwater sediment microbial communities in response to fracking from Pennsylvania, USA - Straight Creek_MetaG_SC_2013 (SPAdes) (version 2) | ecosystem: Environmental > Aquatic > Freshwater >...
CTCCCTCGGGAGAAGGTGCCCCGGAGGGGCGGATGAGGGGTCTTTGCCCGGTCGCACCTGCGGCCCCCCTCACCTGTCGCTGCCGCGACATCCTCTCCCGAGGGAGAGGAAAGACAGAGCGGTCACGACGTGGTATGCGCCCCACTTCCTTCTCCCTCGGGAGAAGGTGCCCCGGAGGGGCGGATGAGGGGTCTTTGCCCGGTCGCACCTGCGGCTCCCCTCACCTGTCGCTGCCGCGACATCCTCTCCCGAGGGAGAGGAAAGACAGAGCGGTCGCGACGTGGCATGCGCCCCACTTCCTTCTCCCTCGGGAGAAGGTGCCCCGGAGGGGCGGATGAGGGGTCTGTCGCCGACGGTACAAACGCTGAATAAATTGCCCTGGCCGTCGGTCGGGCCGTTGCGGGAATCCGTTAGGTCGCATCAATAAATTCAGTTATGCTTTCGGCAAGAAGCAAGATCAGGCTGGCGACCGGGCCGGTGCAGGCAAAAAAGCCATATCATTCAGGGAGGAGCCCAATGACCGTCAAGACATCGATAATGCAACCCGCCACACGGCGCGCTCTTCTGAAGGCCGGAGCGGCGGCGGGCGCACTGCAAGTGGCTTCGCCGTTCATACTGTCCGCCCGCGGCGACGTCCCGGTGAAGCTCGGGCTTGTCGATCCGCTGACCGGCGTCTACGCGGCCATTGCCAAGAGCGAGGTCGAGGGCGCCAAGCTCGCCGTCGAGCAACTCAACAAGAAGGGCGGCATCCTCGGCCGGCCGGTCGAGATGCTGGTCGAGGACTCCGCCAACGACGTCGGCACCGGCGTGCAGAAGACCCGCAAGCTGATCGAGCGCGACCAGGTCACGTGCATCATCGGCGATGTCAATTCGGGCATCGCGCTCGCCATGGCCGGCGTCACCTCGGAGAAGAAGGTGCTGCACATCGTCTCCGGCGGACACACCGACGCCGTCACCGGCAAGGACTGCCACTGGAACGTGTTCCGCGTCTGCAACACCACGACCATGGACGCGAACGCCATCGCCGAGACGCTGATCGACAAGTTCGGCAAGAAATGGTTCTTCCTGACGCCCGATTACGCCTACGGCCATTCCGTGCAGGCGTCGTTCGTGAAGAAACTGAAGGCAGCCGGCGGCGAATATGATGGCGCGCTGGTGCCGCTGGGAACGCCGGATTTTTCTTCCCAACTCATCCGGGCCAAGGCCTACGGGCCGAAGGTGCTGATCAACGTGATGGGCGGCGGCGATCAGGTCAACAGCCTGAAACAGTTCGTCAGCTTCGGCCTCGACAAGCAGATGGCGGTTGGCGGGGCATTGTTCGAGCTCGAGAGCCTGCGCGCCGTGCCGCCCGAGGCGCTGATCGGCTGGTGGACCATGGAGTGGTGGTGGGACCAGCCGGACAACCCGCACGTCAAGGCGTTCGTCGCCGACATCAGCAAGATCACCGGCCAGAAGCCGTCGGCGCGGCATTGGTTCGGTTACGTGTCAGTGTACTCCTTCGCGCTCTTGGCGGCACAGGAGAAGTCGCTCGACGGCGTCAAGCTCGCCAAGGCGATGGGGGGATTCAAGCTGCCGCCCGAGATCGCCATGCAGCCCGGCCAGCCCGAATACCGCGCGGGCGATCATCAGTTGACGAGCTCGGTGTTTGCCGGTGAGGCGCATCGGGCGCAAGGCGATCCCGACAATATGTTCTCGGTCCGCGCGATCGTGCCGGGTGAAAAGGCAGCTGGGCCGGTGGAGGAGACCGGCTGCAAGCTCACGTGGCCGACGTGAATATCGGTGGGGACGCCTGCCGCGTAAAACGGTATTGAGGGGGCGGGGAGCGGGAGAAATCACGGCGCCCGCCCGAGGGCCGGGAGCGGAGTTGGTTGCGCCTCGGGAGCTTGATCGTTACAGGTCCAAGCTTTGGGGCTAAGATCGCGACAGCGATGCAATGAAAATCAAATACCATGAATGGGAGGACTCTCGTGAACCGATCAATCTTCAAGGCACCCAACCGCCGGACGATCCTCAAGGGCGCGGGCCTCGTCGCAGCCACGCAGGTCGCCGGGCCTTACGTGATCTCGGCCCGCGGCGAAACGCCGGTTCGCATCGGCATGATCGACCCGCTGACCGGAGTCTATGCGGCCCCCGCTGGCAACGAGGTGATGGGCGCCAAGCTTGCGGTCGAGCAGATGAACGCCAAGGGTGGCATTCTTGGTCGGCCGGTCGAGCTGCTGGTGGAGGATTCCGCCAACGATGTCGGCACCGGCGTCCAGAAAGCTCGCAAGTTGATCGAGCGCGATCAGGTGAACTTCATCATCGGCGACGTCAATTCCGGCATTGCCGCGGCGATCGCGCAGGTCACCAGCGAGAAGAAGATCCTGCATGTCGTGTCGGGAGGTCACACCGACACGATCACTGGCAAGGATTGCCATTGGAACGTGTTCCGCGTCTGCAATACTACGCGGATGGAAGCCAACTCGGTGTCGGACCTGTTGTTCAATAAGTACGGCAAGAAGTGGCACTTCATCACGCCGGACTATGCGTTCGGCCATACGCTGTACCAGGCTTGCTCGGACAATCTGAAGAAGCTCGGTGGCACAGCGACCGGCAACGAGCTGACGCCGCTCGGCACCACGGATTTCTCCGCTTACCTGATCAAGGCACGCGCCGCCAGCCCGGACGTCATGATCCTGCTGGTGCAGGGCTCGGACATGATCAACTGCCTCAAGCAGATCGTTCAATTCGGCCTCGACAAGCAGATCCACATCGCCGGCACTCAGCAGGAGCTGGAATCCCTGGCCGGCCTGCCCCCCGAGGCGCGCATCGGCATCTGGATGTTCGAATGGTACTGGAAGCAGGCCGGCGTGCCGTACGTGGCCGAATTCGTCGCCGATATCCGCAAGCGCAACAACGGCAAGGTACCAACCGCGCGCCACTGGTTCGGCTATACCTCAGCGATGACGTTTGCGCTTATCGCCAACCGGGAAAAAACGCTCGAGGCGGCCAAGCTCGCTCGCGCCCTGGGTGATTTCGAGCTGCCGCCGGAGGTCAAGCTGCAACCCAACAAATGCTACTACCGCGCCGGCGATCATCAATTGATGACCTCCGCCTTTGTCGGTGAGGCCGTGTCGGTCGGCAAAGACGATCCAGAGGACCTGTTCAGGGTCGATACTGTCGTGGCCGGTGACAAGACCTCGCCGCCCGTATCCGATACCGGATGCACCCTGCAATGGCCGACTTGACGGCGTGCTCGCTTGTCTCCCGCTTCTGAGGCTCGCTCCCCCAGGAGCCTTCAGCCTGGCCGCCAGACCCGATCCGCACGTTAGCGAATTTCATGACCCAGCTTCTCCTCTTCAATATCACCAACGGGCTCATCATCGGCGCGTTCTACGTGCTGATGGCGCTCGGTCTTTCGCTCATCCTCAATCTGAGCAACGTGATCAATTTCGCTCACGGCGGCTTTCTCGTGATCGGCGGCTACCTGGCGTACACATTGGCCCCCTTTATCGGCTTCTGGGGTGCGCTGCTGGTGGCGCCGATACTGACAGCGATCACCGGCCTTGTGGTTGAGCGCTTGTTGATCCGACCGCTCTATGGACGCGACCCGCTCTACAGTTTGCTGCTGACGTTCGGGCTCGCATTCATCATCGAGGACGGGACCCGGTTCATCTGGGGCGCGCAGGGCAAACCGGTAACGATCCCCTCGTTCCTGGCGCAGCCGCTGAGCGCCGACCTCTTCTTCATTACCGGCTATCGCCTGTTCATGGTCACTCTGGTGGTGCTCGCCGTCGCACTGCTGTTCGTGCTGCTGCGCTATACGCGGCTCGGCATTCGCATCCGCGCCGGCACACTCGACCTCGAGACGGTAGCCGCACTCGGGGTCAACATCCGCTTGTTACGCTCGATCAATTTCGCCGTCGGCATCTACCTTGCCGGCCTCAGCGGCGTGCTGGCTGCCGGCCAACTCGGATTGGAGCCGACGATGGGCACCGGCCTTTTGATGCCGAGCTTCATTGCCATCATCGTCGGCGGCATCGGCAGCCTGACCGGCACGTTGCTCGGCGGCCTGCTGATCGGGCTTGCTTCGGGCATGACCGCGGTGTTCCTCCCCTCGGCGAGCGAGGCCATCATGTACGTGCTGATGGCCGTCGTCCTGCTGGTGCGTCCGCGTGGGCTGCTTGGCGAAGAAGGCATGATGACGTGAGCACTGCAGGGCTTCCCAAGCTTGCTTGGCTGACCGCGATCTGGATCGCGCTGCTCCTCGCACCATTCTGGATGGTGCCGCTTGGCGGCTACACGGCGCTGGCCACCCGGGTGCTGGTGCTGGGGCTCGCCGCCATGTCGGTCAACTTCCTGCTCGGGTTCACCGGCGTCTTGTCCTTCGGGCATGCCGCCTATTTTGGCCTCGGCGCATACGGCGCTGGCCTGACCCTCAAACACCTGGCGCCGAGCACGCCACTGTCGCTCGTGCTCGGCATGCTGCTGGCTGGCGTCGCCGGAGCGCTCCTCGGCGCCCTAATCGTGCGCCGCCGCGGCGTCTACTTCGCCATGGTGACGATCGCCTTCGGACAGGTCTTCTATTACATCGCGTTCCAGTGGAACACACTCACCGGCGGCGACGACGGATTGCGCGGCTTCTCGCGCCAGCCGCTCGACTTCGGCCTGTTCCAAATCGACATCCTGAGCAGCGCGAACCAATTCTACTATTTCGTGCTGCTCTGTTTTGCACTCGCCGTCGGCGTCATGGGATTCATCCTCGGATCGCCCTTCGGCCGCTCAATGGTCGCGATCCGAGAGAACGAGCGGCGGGCGCGATTTCTCGGCATCCCCGTCGAACGGCACATCTGGATCGCGTTCACGCTGTCCTGCTTCTTCATGGGATTTGCCGGCGCTCTTTATGCACTCGTCAACAACTTCGCCGACCCCAAGGGCCTGCATTACAGCCAATCGGGCGATTTCGTGATGATGGCCGTGATGGGCGGGATGCGAAACTTCTGGGGCCCGCTGCTCGGGGCTGCGGTTTTCGTCGTCTTGCAGGATTATCTGTCGAGCGTGACGGTCAACTGGATGTCGTTCGTCGGGATGTTATTCATCCTGGTCGTGCTGTTTTTTCCGCGCGGATTGCTCGGCTTCGTGCGGCAGAAGGAGCGGGCATGAGCATGCTCGAGGTGAGAAATGTCACCAAGCAATTCGGCAGCCTGGTGGCCGTGCGCGATGTGTCGCTCGCCGTGCCGCAAGGTGAGCTGCGCGCCGTGATCGGGCCAAACGGCGCGGGCAAGACCACGTTCTTCAATTTGATCAGCGGCTTCTTCCCGCCGACGACCGGCTCGATCGTGTTCGAGGGTCGTGACGTCACGCAGCTTCCGGCCCACCAGCGAGTGGCGCTGGGCATGGCGCGAACGTTCCAGATCACCGAGATTTTTCCCGAACTGACCGTGTTCGACAACATACGCATCAGTGTCGAGTCGGCGAGCGGGCATCGCTTGAGCTGGTGGATCAGCTCGGCAGAGAAGGCGCAAATCCATCAGCGGGTCGAAGATATCCTCAAGCAGACCGGCCTCGAGGCCAATATCGACCGCCTCGTCGGCGAGCTCGCCCACGGCCACCAGCGCGCGGCCGAGATCGCCATGGCAATCGCGCTTCGACCGCATCTCCTGCTGCTCGACGAGCCGACCGCCGGCATGGGGGACCAGGAAACTTATGAGATCACCAAGCTTATTCGCCGTTTGCACCGCGAGGCGAACTACACCATCGTTCTGATCGAGCATGACATGCGCGTCGTGTTCAATCTCGCCGATCGCATCTCCGTCCTCGACCAGGGCAGTATGCTCGCCGAGGGGACACCCCAGGAGATTGCATCCAACGAGCAGGTCCAGGCCGCTTACCTGGGACAGGCCGCATGACCGCGACACTGCACGCCGAAGGCCTTCACACCTATTACGGCAAGAGCCACATCCTGCACGGTGTCGGGCTGGAAGTCGCCGAAGGGCGGATTACCGCGCTGCTCGGCCGCAACGGCGCGGGCAAGACCACGACGCTGCGCTCGCTGATGGCGCTGACTCCACCGCGCGAGGGACGCATCACGATCTTCGGAGTCGACACGACGCGGTGGTCGACCTATCGGATCGCGGCAGCCGGTGTCGGCTATGTTCCAGAGGGCCGGCGCATCTTCGCCAATCTGAGTGTCGAGGAGAACCTGAAGGTCCCGCTCGAGCGGAGCGGGCCATGGACGATCCCGCGCATCTATGAGCTGTTCCCGCGGCTCGCCGAGCGACGCCTCAACCGCGGCCGGCAGCTTTCCGGCGGCGAGCAGGAGATGCTTTCAATCGCCCGGGCGTTGCTGCTCAATCCCAAGTTTCTCATCCTCGACGAGCCGTCGCAAGGATTGGCACCGCTCGTCGTTCGTGAGGTCTTTCGAATTATCGTGCGCATGCGCGAGGAGGGCATTTCCATCCTGCTCGTCGAGCAGAACGCACGAATGAGCTTGGAGATCGCGGATCATGCCTACGTGCTCGACGACGGGGCGGTCGTGTATTCGGGACCTGCGGCAGAGCTGGCCGCCGACGAGGCCCGTGTTCGCGCACTTGCCGGCGCAAGCGCCAAGGAGTGGTAGGACATTGCGGGTTGCTGAACTGAATGTTCTCAGCAAGAAGGCTGCTTCCGCGGCCGCGTGTTGCCGGGCCAGTCGGAGTAGCCATCGAGCCAGGTTTCCCGGCGGGACTCGAAGCGATCCTCCAACATGAATCAAGGCCAGGGCGATGGGACCGTAAAAAGCAGCACGTAGAGTTCGGAGCGTCCTTAGCAGCAGCCGCTCAGCTCACCGGCTTGCGCTCGTTGTTCTCGATCGGATCGCACTTGGGGAACTCGCGCAGGCAGGCGCCGATGGCATCCTGCAGCTGCTTCGACCATTTCCCGTCGCTCGCCCCGTCATAGATGCGCTGACGCTTCAGGCCATTCTGGTATTCCTGGCGCATCTCCTCGCTCGCCTGCGCGGCGTCGATGAAATCCTGCAGCGCACTGTCCTTTTCTCCCCGCGCGGCACGCACATGGCCGCGGGTGTCGAGCTCGGCCGGGCCCAGCGGTCCGTACCGCTCGGCGGCGCTGATATCGGCATGGGCGTTGGCAATGTCGCCCATCAGGAAATAGGCCCAGGCGCGGTTGTTGTAGTAGCCGCTCAGCGGCTGCAGGTTGATGGCGCGGGTCTGGTCGGCGATGGCGAGGTCGAACTCGCCACGGCCGAGGTGGGCGCCGCCACGGGTATCGAAGGCCGGCGCGAAGTTGGGATTGATCGCCAGCGCCTCGTTGCAGTCATTGATGACCTTGTCGAAGTCCTTCTGGCGGAAGCGGATCGCGGCCCGCTGCCAATAGGCGAGCGCGCGCAGCGGCATCGAGGTCTCGTAGCTTTCGAGCAGGCGGGTGCAGGCGGCGACGGCGGCGTCCAGGTCCTCGCGCGCCTGACAATCCTGCCAGTCGTCCGCCCGTGCGGGCGCGCCGAGCATGACGAGCAGCGCGGCCAGGACCAGTAGCATACGTGACATCACAACCTCCTCAGCCCCACAAACGGCGCGGGATCGGCCCATGTTCTGGCGTGCTGATACACCATCGCGGGTCGGGAACCTAAACCAAAGCCGGCCGGCTGCCAAATCGGCACGCTGATCGAACGGTGCGGCCCTCATAACAGCGCCGAATAATGGCCGGAGCGAGATGGCGCCGCCGCGCAGGGTGGCGCGCGCGGGCTTGCCCGATACGGGCCGGGCGGTTAGTTTCCGCCCCGCTTGCTTGCGGCACGCGGCGCGCCCTACCATGTCCGCCGTCACCGCATCTGCCAGGACCCGATGCTCATGCCAGCCAACCCGCAAACCCAAGACCGCAGCGCCAGCGTCTTCATCGACGGCGAGGCCGGCACCACCGGGCTCGAGATCCGCGAGCGGCTGTCGAACGTTGCCGGGGTGACGGTCCGCAGCATATCCCAGCAGCAGCGCAAGGACCCGGCGGCCCGCAAGGCGCTGATGGCCGAGGTGGACCTGGTGATTCTATGCCTGCCGGACGATGCGGCAGTGGAGGCGGTGAAGCTCGCCGACAGCCTCGGGGACCGCGCGCCCCGCATCATCGATGCGAGCACCGCGCACCGGGTGGCCCCCGGCTGGGTGTACGGCTTTGCCGAGCTCGACAAGGCCCAGGCCCGGCTCGTACGGGAGGCGCGGCGCGTCAGCAACCCCGGCTGCTATCCGACCGGCGCGATCGCGCTGATCCGCCCGCTGGTGGACGCCGGTCTGATCCCGGCCGGCCACGCCGTGACGGTGAACGCCGTCAGCGGTTATTCGGGCGGCGGCAAGAGCATGATCCAAGCCTACGAGGCGGGCACGGCACCGGCGTTCGAGCTCTACGGCCTCGCCCTGGAGCACAAGCACGTACCCGAATTGCAACGCTATGGCCGGCTGAGCCGGCGGCCGATCTTCGTGCCTTCGGTCGGCAACTTCCGCAAGGGCATGCTGGTCAGCGTGCCGCTGCACCTGGAGACGTTGCCGGGACAACCCAGCGCCGCGGATCTAGAGGCAGCTCTCAAAGCACATTATCAGGGCGCGACACAGGTCCAGGTGATCACCGCCGGGGATGCCGCCAGCAAGGGGGGCCGGCTCGCGGCGGAGGGGGTCAACGACACCGACCTGCTGGAGCTGCGGGTTTTCGCGAACGAGACGCACCGGCAGGCGGTGCTGGTGGCGCGGCTCGACAACCTCGGCAAAGGCGCCTCCGGCGCGGCGGTGCAGAACCTGAGGCTGATGCTGGGGCTCGCATAGCCGGATTTGACCGGTTCGGTCCGGGCTTCGCGCGCCTACCGGCGCGCATCGGCGCTCAAGCCGTGGAGGTGCATTATCGCGGCGGCGAACACGGCCAGTGCACCCGCCTGATGCAGCAGCGCCAGCGGCAGCGGCACCAATGCCAGCAGGGTCCAGATGCCGAGCCCGATCTGCGCCGCCACGGCCGCGGCCAGCAAGCCGGCCGTCACCTTCACCCGCTCGTCGTCGGCGGACCTGAGCACGCTCCCGGCATGCGCCAGCGCGATGACGGCGATGGCGTAGGCCAGCAGACGGTGATCGAACTGCACCGTCATCGCGTTGTGCAGCAAATTGCTGATCGCCGGCTGCATCACCAGCAGCCCCGGCGGCACGATATGGCCGTCCATCAGCGGCCAGGTGTTGTGAGAGAGCCCCGCTTTCATGCCGGCCACCAGCGCCCCGGCCAGCACCTGCAGATAGACGAGCCCCACCAGCAGGCCGGCGGTGCGGCGCTGCCCCGCCGTGATCGTTGCGAGCCGCGCGGGCCGGCCGTTGCCGCCGGCAAGGCCCAATGCCGTCCACAGCAGCAGGCCGAGGATCAGCGTCGACAGGCCGAGGTGCATGGCGAGCTTGACCTGATCGACCGAGGTGCGATCCGTCAATCCGCTCTGCACCATGATCCAGCCGACCAGTCCTTGCAGCCCCCCCAGCGCTCCGATCCCGAGCAGCTTCACGGCCAGTCCGGTGCCCAGTCGGCCACGCGCAAGAAACCACAAGAACGGCAAGGCGAATGCCAGCCCGATGCCGCGGCCGAGCAGCCGATGGCTCCACTCCCACCAATAGATGCCCTTGAAACCGCGCAAACTCATGCCGGAGTTGAGTTGCTGGTACTGCGGGATCTGCTGGTACTTGGTGAACTCCTGCTGCCACTCGGCCTCCGAGAGCGGCGGAATGGCGCCATGGATCGGCTTCCATTCGGTGATGGAAAGCCCCGATCCGGTCAGCCGCGTCGCCCCACCCACCAGCGTCATGCCGACGACCAGCAGCGCCAGCAGCAGCAGCCAGCCCCGCACCGCGCCGCGATCGGCCGGCAATGGCTTCATTTCCCGCATCCGTCCACCTGTTGTGTGTCGGCTCGTCCCGGCTCGGCTGATTGCGCCGTCAGCGGCCACGGCGCAATGCGTCTCATCGCGCGGGGCGTCCGGTACAGGGCATTCCAATTCGTCTACCTCAAAACGGTGTCATCCTCGGGCTTGTCCCGAGGATCCAGTGGGCCGATGGCTCCCCGTGGCCTTATCGAGATCAACGACCCCGCCCGGAGTCCAGCTGAGGGCTGGATCCTCGGGACAAGCCCGAGGATGACAACTATGTGTACTTGAGACATGCATCGCCCTGGCGTTCGACACGAACGCCACGCGCTCGCGCTTGCCAGCAAGCCGCGCTTCGCTCATGGTGCGCCGCCATGAGCCCGCGCACCCGCAAATTCCTCGGCACGGTTGCCCTGTTCGCGCTGTTCGCGCTGTACGGGTTTCTCGTGTTGATCGCCTGGACCGCCGTGGAAGCACGCGCGAGCAGGCTGCTCGAATATGCCTTCTACCCGGTCGCCGGCCTTCTATGGGTATGGCCGGCCAAAGGCATCCTCGGCTGGATGCTGAAGGCTTGACCTTCAAGCCGCAGGCTGGCGCTTGGTGACGCGCTGGAAGGCGTTCCAGAACGCGAACGGTGCGCCGGTGAGCAGCACCTTGATATAGCGCTCGTCCTGATAGTCGCCGTTCAGCGACACACGCGGCAGCGCGGTCAACTGATTGACATGCTCGGCGAACACCAGCCCCTTGCGGGTGGTGACGGCGGTTTTCAGGCCGAGCTCCCGCACCAGCTCGAAATCGCGCGGGCCGGCGCTCCTCTCGCAACCGTAGGGATAGGAGAAATGCTGCGGCCGCGTGCCGATCTCCTGCGCGATCCGTTTGACGCTTTCCTCGACCTCGAGCCGGGCCTGCGACACCGACAGCTTGGCGAGCGCATAATGGCCGCGGGTATGGGCACCGATCGTCACCAGCGGATCGCGGGCAAGCTCACGCAGCTCGTCCCAGCTCATGATCAGCTCGGCGCACATCTGATCGGGGTTGAAGCCGATGCCGCGGCATAATTCACGTACAAACGCCCGGGCTTCCAACTCGGGCAGACCGCGGAGCCACCAATAGATCTGATGGAACGACTCGTCCTTTTCCTCAGGCGTCGCGCAGCGGAACGTGCGCAGCGTGCCGTCCATGTTGATCTTGAGGCTGGCCACCTCGCTGATGATCCGCTCCAGCGCCAGCCACCACAGATCGCCGCGGCCATCGGGAAAGTCGGTCGGAATGTAGATCGTGAACGGCAGGCCGTATTTGGCAAAGATCGGGTAGGCGAACTCGCGGTTGTCCTTGTAGCCGTCGTCGAAGGTAAAACAGGCGAACGGACGCTCGAAACTGCCTTCGGTCAAGCGGTGGTGAGCGTCGTTGAGGGACAGAATATCGAAGCCGGCTTCGACCACCTGATGGATCACGATATCGAGAAAATCCGGCGTGACCTTGAGGATGCGATTGGGCTCGAACGTGCCGGCCGTTTCCGGGCGCACGTTGTGCAGCATGAAAATGACGCCGACGCCGCGAGTGAACGGCGCGATCAACCCGTCGGCACCCGTATAATGCAGGGCGGTCAAGGCCGCCTTCAGCAGTTTGGTCGAGCGCCGGCTCATGCCGCCAGCCTCCCTCTCCGTGATTGATCGATCCGTGCGCGAAACCGAAGCTGCCCGGACTGAAGCAAGAAGCATGCTCAGGCTGGCCCAGCGGCGCAGACACGGTTACTGCATTTCGCGATGGTTAACAGGGCAGCCCCACATATTTGCCCGCGACAGTATCCGCAATACCACACGCCGGCTGTGCATTCGGCACACCCGTGTTTGCCGTCGCCTGCCCCCGGCTCAGCCGGTGGCGGTGGCCTTGGCCTTGGCGGCAGCCCGCATGAAGCGTGCGCGTCCGGCCGCCGCGCGCTGATAGCCGATGACATCGAGCTCCGGCACCTGGTAGCCGAGAAACACGCCCTCGGCCTCACTGCCGGCCGCGCGCACGCCCTCGCCGACCAGAATGCCGCTGTCGAAACGGCCCTGCATGGTGCCAAACAACGCCTCTGCGTCGGTGCGCCCGGCGAATACGACAATGTGGTCGTAGGTTTCATCGAGCGCATCGAACACGAGGTTGATCCGGTCGGCATCGCTGTCGGCGACCCGGGTTCCCGCCGTCATGACGTGCAGATCGCCATCGGGCAGGCGATGCACGACGCGCTCGAAATCGGCGGTTCCGCTCAGCAGATCCTGGATACCCATGGGGGAGACGAGCCCAACCTTTCGGCTCAACGGTTCCGCCCCCTCGCTCCATTCGATCAACACCACCTGCCTCCCCGCCTCGCTCAGGCCGAGCGCCAGCGCCATGGCCTCCCCGCTCACGTCGATATGCGGGACATCGCCCGTCACCACGGTCCGGTAGCCCGGCTCCGATTGCGCCCGCTTGACGAGACGCCGAGCTATGCCGGCCAGCGTGCTATCCACTCCCGGACCGGGTGGTGTGCGGACGGGCGCGTCACCGCGCCCGTTCTTGAGCGCGGCCGGTGCTTCGTCCCATGCCGGCATCGCCACGACCTGCTCGCCGGCATCCGCATCGGGGCGTGCCGACCCAACCCGCCGCGCCGAGCGCATCGCCTCGCGGGTGAGCACGCCGAACAGTCCGACGGCGAAGCTGGCCGCCATCGCCAGCAGGGTCAGCGGCAGCTTCTTGGGAAACACCGGCACGCTCGGCACTTGTGCCGTCTGGATGATTTCGGCGAAAGCCGGCGCCGCGTTGGGCGAGCGGCGGGACGCGGCCTCGCCGAGCGCGGTCTGCCGGGCCTCGAGCAGCTCGCGCTTGGACTTGGCCTCCCGCTCCAGCGCCTTCAGCTTGACCTCGTCCCCGCTCGCGCGGGCCGCCTTGCCGGTCATCTCATCCAGGCTCTGCTTCAAGGATGTCTCGCGCGCGCTCGTGATCCGCGCCTCGCTGTCGAGGCTGTCGACGACCTTGCGCGCCTCCCCCTTGATCTGCTGATTGAGGCCGGCAAGCTCGGCCTGCAGCTGGCGCATGCGCGGATGGGCGGGCAGCAGCGTGGCGGACAGCTGGGAGATGTCGCGCTCGATGCGGACGCGCTGCTGGATGAGGCCCTGGATCAGGGGCGACTTGACCACATCGGGAGCGGCCTCCACCCCACCGGCCCGCCCCATCATCTCCCGGATCAGGCGCGCGCGCGCCTCCGCCTCGCTGCGCTCTGCCCTGGTCTTCGACAGCTGCGTGTTGAGCTCGGTCAGCTGCTGCGAGCCGAGGGTCACATCCTTGGTGGAGGACGCCGTCAAACCATACTCGGCGCGGTACTTTTCGACCGCCGCCTCGGCCTTCTGCACGTCGTCCTTGAGGATGACGATTTCATCGCCGAGCCAGCGCGAGGCGTCCGTGTTCTGCTTGACCGATTCGCTGCGTTGCCATTCCAGGTAGCGCTCGGCGAGCGCATTGGCGATGCCGGCGGTGAGCTGCGGATTGGTGCCGTTGAATTCGATCACGATCGTGCGGCTGTCGCGGATCTGGTAGACTTGCAGCCCTTTCCTGAAGGCCTCCATCAGCCGGTCCTCCTCCCCGGCTCCCGAAGCCGGCGTGCCGAGGCCCAGCTGCGCCAGCACTCCATCGATGAGCCCATGCGGCTTCAGGGCACTGTTGAAATCCGCGTTCCTGTCGAGCTGCAGGCCGGCGATCACCTTGCCGGCGAGGTTGCGCGATTGCAGCACCTGCACCTGGGACACCACCGCCTGCGGATCGAGCCGGCCGGAGGCACTGTCCGCGCGATCGCTCTTGGGCCGCGTGATCGGGCTTTCATCGTCCTTGATGTTGATGCGGGCGTCGGCGGCATAGCGCGGGCTCACCAGCGACAGTCCGCCATAGCTCAGCGCGCCAACCGCCGCCACCACGATCCCCAGCGTCTTCGCGTTGCGGGCCAGGGCGGAGCCGAGCTGGGTGATGTCGATATCGTCGGGAGAGGAGTGGATCGTGCCACGCATAGCCGTTGCTCGCTTCCCTGGATCGGAGGAACCCGCATCCCGGAATAGAACAGCCGGGTAACCAAACACTTAAGCGTTGCAAAAAAGCACGTTCACTAGGATTTCCTTAACCAGACCCGGGCTAGGTATCGATGTACCGTTATGGAGCCGAGGTCGACAGGCATGCCCGCGCGCAATTTCGTGATGATCGCCGTCGCGCTGCTCGCGCTGGCCGGCTGCGTGCGCGAGCCGCAATATGAGACGACGATCGATCAGTGGTCGGATTTGCGCATCTTCAGCGGCGAGGAGCCGGTATCGCCGATCGCAGAGCCGGCTTCGCAGAGCGGCTGGACCGCGAGCGTGGTTGCGCCCGCCACCGTTATCGGATCGATCGTCGAGCCGTTCCATTCGCCCAAGGCGGTCGCCGACAGCGATCCGCCCTATCTGCTCGATGCCGGCGACAGGCTGCGCGTGTTCGTCTACGGACAGCCCAATCTCAACCGCCTCTACCAGGTCGATGGCGCCGGCTTCATCAGCGTGCCGTTGATCGGCCAGGTGAAGGCCCGCGGGCTGACCACCTACGACGTCGAGCGCGCGATCCGCGGGCGCCTCGCCAGCACCTACGTCAAGGACCCGCAGGTTTCGGTCGACATCGCCATCACGCGGCCGTTCTTCGTGCTCGGCGAGGTGCGAACCGCGGGACAATATCCTTACGTTCCCGGCATGACCGCGCTCAATGCCGTCGCCATCGCCGGCGGCTACTCGGACCGCGCCTATGAACGGAAAGTTCAGATCACCCGGCGTATAAACGGCATCATCGAGAAGATGGAGGTTCCGGCCGACACCATCGTGCTGCCGGGCGATACCATCTACGTGCGCGAGCGCTGGTTCTGATACCAGCTCCGGTTGAACGGTTCATGTAGGTTGGGTCAAGCGCAGCGCGACCCAACAGCCAAGGTTGGAGACCGTCGTCGTTGGGTCGCGCGAAGGCTTGACCCAACCTACGGGTGGCGAATTGATCAGCCGGATTCGGTATGAGACATGCCGCCGCGCATACCGGGGTGCGGATGGGCGATAGGCGCGGGCGCAAGGTGAGCGACGGTCTGAAAATCTGGCATGTGTTGCGGGCACCGGTCGGCGGTCTGTTCCGCCATGTGGAGGACCTTGCCGCGGCGCAGGCCCGAGCCGGGCATCGGGTCGGCGTCATCTGTGATGCGATCGCCAAGGACCGCCTCACCCATGACCGTCTGCAACGCCTGAGCGCGTGCCTTGCGCTCGGTCTGGTGCAAATTCCGATGGCACGCCAGCTGAGCCACCGCGACCTGCTCGCCTACCGCAAAATTGTGCGCCTCACCGGCTCCAGCGGCGCGGATATCCTGCACGGCCACGGCGCCAAGGGCGGCGCCTTCGCCCGCCTCGCCGCGGGCGCATTGAAACGCCGCGGCCACGCCGTCCGCGCGTTCTATACGCCGCACGGCGGCAGCCTCCACTATGACCCGCGCTCCATGATCGGCCGGCTCTATCTCGGTCTGGAACGCCGGCTCGAACGGCACACGGACGGCATCGTGTTCGAGAGCGCCTACTCCGCGCGCATTTATAAGGAAAAGGTCGGCGATCCGGCATGCGCAGTCGCCATCGTGCCGAACGGGCTGCACGAGCACGAGTTCGCGGCCGTGGTCCCCACCGACACCGCGGCGGACATCCTGTTCATCGGCGAGCTGCGCGCGCTGAAAGGCGTCGACGTGCTGATCGACGCGATTGCCGCGTTGTCCCGGCAACGTCCGGCTGCTGTCGCTCCGATGCGCGCGCTGATCGTCGGCGACGGCCCCGACGCCGCCCGCTTCAAGGCACAGGCCGATGCGCTCGGGCTGTCGCGTCACATCCGGTTCCCGGGCGCCATGCCGGCTGCACAGGCGTTCCCGCTGGGCCGCTGCCTGGTGGTGCCGTCACGGGCGGAATCGTTTCCCTACATCGTGCTGGAGGCCGCCGCACGCGCCATACCCTTGATCGCCACCCACGTCGGCGGCATTCCCGAGATCGTTGCCGGCAGCGATGTGCCGCTCATCGGAGCGGAAGATGCGGGGGCGTTGACGGCGATGCTGTCCGCCTTCCTCGAGGACCCTGCACCGTTCGAGGCGCGTGCGCAGCGCCTCAAAACGCTCGCCGCGCGTCGCTTCACGGTGCCGGCGATGAGCGCGGCCGTACTGGAGTTGTATCAGGCACGGCGGTTAACCGCGAACGCCGGTTATGCCCCCCCGGCTTGCCGGCCCGCCGCCGCCGCTGGCACGGAACCTGCCTCTTTGTGAACGAAGTGTTTACGGAGCCCACCGGGACATCCCGATCCGGAACACCAGGGCAGAAATCCGAAACGAGTCGTTCATGTCACAGCTGGCTTTCGCGACCCCTGCGGTCGTCGCACCAATTTCCACGCGATCCAATACGGCACGGGCATTTACCCCGCCGAGCCATGCGCGCGTCAGCGGCTGGCTGGCCGATCACCGGCCGATCGGCACATCGCGACTGATCTCGCCGGTCGTGGTGGCCGGGACACTTCGTCTCGCCGAGCTGCTGCTGATCGCCATCGCCGGGCTCGCGATCGCAAGGCTTTATCTGCCAGCCGGCGAGTTTGCCGTGAGCCGGCTCGACTACGCCCTCGCCGCGCTGCTCGCCGGCGCGGCAACCGTCATCGTCTTCCAGGTCTGCGGGCTCTACGATGTGCCGTCGCTGCGGTCGGCTTGGCGACAATCGGGCCGCGCCATCCTCGGCTGGACGCTGGTCGTCGCCGGCCTTGCAGTGCTCGCGTTCCTGACCAAGGCCGGCGCCACCTATTCGCGCATGTGGCTCATCGTTTGGTATCTCGCCGGCGGCGCTCTGCTCGTCACCGGCCGCGTGGCACTCTCGTTGCTTTTGCGATCCTGGTCTCAACAGGGCCGGCTCAACCGCCGCGCCGTCATCGTCGGCGGCGGCCCGCAGGCGGCGGAGCTGATCGCCGCGCTCGAGAGCGACCCCGACAACGACATCCGCATCTGCGGCATCTTCGATGATCGTGACGAGGCGCGGATCGGCACGGGGCATGGCTATCGCAAGCTCGGCAAGATCGACGAGCTGATCAGCTTCGCGCAGCGGACGCGGATCGACCTGCTGATCGTCGCGCTGCCGCTGTGCGCGGAGGACCGGCTACTCCAGGTCCTCAAGAAGCTTTGGGTGCTGCCGGTCGACGTGCGGCTCGCCGCCCAAGCCAGTCGTCTGCAGTTCCGCCCGCGCGCCTACTCCTACATCGGCGGCGTGCCGTTCCTCGACATGTTCGACAAGCCGATCGCGGACTGGGACTATGTCGTCAAGTCGGCGTTCGACAAGACCATCGGGCTCCTCGCGCTCGTGCTGCTCGCCCCGGTGATGGCGCTGGTTGCGCTCGCCATCAGGCTCGACAGCAAGGGGCCGGTGCTGTTCCGCCAGAAGCGCTACGGCTTCAACAACGAGCTGATCGAGGTCTACAAGTTCCGCTCGATGTATGCCGAGGCGTCCGATGCCGGCGCCGCGCGGCTGGTCAGCCGGCACGACCCGCGCGTGACGCGCGTCGGCCGCATCATCCGCAAATCCAGCCTCGATGAGCTGCCGCAGCTTTTCAACGTGCTGAAGGGCGAGCTGTCGCTGGTCGGGCCGCGCCCGCACGCGGTGCTCGCCAAGGCCGATAACGCGCTCTACGCCGACGTCGTCGATGGCTATTTCGCGCGCCATAAAGTGAAACCCGGCATCACCGGCTGGGCGCAGGTCAACGGCTGGCGCGGCGAGACCGACACGCGCGAGAAGATCGAGAAGCGGGTCGAGCACGACCTCTATTACATCGAGAACTGGTCGGTGCTGTTCGACCTGATCGTGCTCATCAGGACGCCGTTCGCGCTGCTGAAATCCGAGAATGCTTATTGAATTGTTCGCTCGGTACGGCTCCGCCTACACCTCGCTCGCGGCCATGACGCGAGCGCGCCGGTGAGTGAAGAAAAAGAATTTCTGCGCCCTCTCCCCGCGTTGGCGGGGAGAGGGCCGGGGTGAGGGGCGGAAGCTGGCTCAGCTCGCGCTTTTTGCCGCCCCTCGCCCTACCCCTCACGGAAGAGTGGGAAGAGGGAACCGGTGGGCGCTCCGCCTACTTTTAACTTGGTTCGCTCGGTACGGCTCCGCCTACACCTCGCTCGCGGCCATGACGCGAGGGGTGGTTGGGGACCGGTGTCAGACCCTCAGGGTCTGACACCATCGACGCGGGGAGAGGTTAGGGGCGGGGGAATCCCGACCGCTGCGGAAACTATCCAACTTTCCACCGTCGACTCGGCATGAGACCTGCAACCCGTTCGACAATACAGGGTATTGGAACAATAACGGGAGGGCGGCGAGCGTGGGCGTGACGGCGGCAAGCGCCTGGGAAACCCGCGGCGGGCCGATGGCTCCGGTGCGCCGGGGCGGCTCCACGCGCCGGAGCTTCGTGCACGGGTTTGCGCTCCTCGCGGTCTGGCTGACGATCGCCTCGAGCGCCATCGTGTTCACCGAGCCGGCCCCCGCCGACGTGCTGATGCTCGGGCTGATCGCCCTGTTGCCGGTCATCGGCCTCGTCGCACTGCGTCCCGCACTGTTGCAGATGTTCGCATTGTGGTTGCTGGTCGCGGCCGGCGGCCTCATCGCATCCGCGCAATCGCCTGATGTTCCCCACGCCGCCACCCACACCACGGTCACACTGTTCCTGTCGCTCGGCGCGCTGGTGATCGCCGCGTTCGTTGCCCGCCGCCCGCATGGGCACACACAACTGATCCTCAACGCGCTGCTGTGGGCGGCGAGTTTCGCGGCGGCGGCCGGCATCGTCGGCTACTTCGATGCGGTCCCGGGCGCCTTCGAGCTGTTCACCAGGTTCGGCCGCGCGACCGGGACCTTCAAGGACCCCAACGTCTATGGCCCGTTCCTGGTACCTGCGCTGCTCACCACCATCCATCTGCTGTGGTCGGCCCCGCCACGACGCATGCTGGTGCCGCTCGCGATGATTTGCCTGTTGGCGTTCGGCCTGCTGCTCGGCTTCTCGCGCGGCGCCTGGGTGAACGCGGCGATGGCGATCGGCGTCTGGGGCACGCTCGCCTTCATCACAGCGCGCACCAACCGCATGCGGCTGAAGCTGATACTGCTGGCGCTGGTGGCGGCGGCAGGCACGCTCGCCATGCTGGCAACCGCGCTGCAATTCGATGCCGTCGGCCGGATGTTCAGCGAGCGCGCCGCGCTCGATCAGAGCTACGACCTCGGACCCGAGGGACGCTTCGGCGGGCACGAGAAGGCCAAACGCCTGATCCTGGAGCATCCGCCCGGCATTGGCGCGGGCGTGTTCACCGTCGTCTATCACACGGAGGACGTGCACAATGTGTTTCTCAGCATGTTCCTCAATGCCGGCTGGCTCGGCGGCTTCAGCTACGCGATGCTGGTCGTTGCCACGCTGGTGATCGGCCTGCGTCACGCGGTCCGCGCCGGCGCCGCGCAGCCGCTCTATCTGGTGGCCTACGCGGCGTTCCTCGCCGTCGCGCTGCAAGGCTGGACCATCGACACCGACCACTGGCGGCACTTCTTCCTGTTGCTCGGCATCGTCTGGGGCCATGTCACGGCCGGCGGCGCCGAAAGGGAGATGCAGCGTCCCGCCGCGACCGTCTGCGCCGTTCGTCCGGCTATTTCCACAACCCCCGCTCGCCGAGCCACTTCAAGATCACGTCGGCGACGGCGAGGTTGGTCTTGTCCATCATCATCATGTGCGAGTTGCCCTTGATGCCGGCTTTGGGCAGATCGATCACGTCCACCTTGCCGCCGGCCGCCGTCACCTTGGCGAGGAACTCCAGCTCCCCCAGCTTGATCTTCGGCCAGCGCGTGTCCTGCTCGATGTAATCGCCGAACAGGGTCAGGATCGGCACGCCCTTCAATTGCGCCGCCTTGTCGGGATCGCCGATGCCGGCCGGCTCCACCAGCACCAGCGCCTTCACCTTGTCCGGCCGCGCCTGCGCCACCTTCTGCCCGAACTGGCCGGCCTGGCTGTGCACCAGCACGATGCACGGGCACACCTTGTCGACGAGCGCGGTATAGGCCGCGATGATGGCGGCGTCGGTGGTGGTCCAGCGCGGCACGATCTGCTTGACGAACTGGTCGTAGGCGGCCACCGGGAACTGGTTGCCGGGCAGCAGCTTCCGCTGGGCGGGGTCGACGCTCCAGGCGCCTTCCCCGCCGCCGATGCGGAACCGCTCGTAGGCGTTGCCGGCGGTGAGG
>Ga0209069_10000362_pt1 | contig 20054 bp, 16 predicted proteins | sample Str013_2_FD_187202 | JGI IMG/M metagenome (GOLD analysis project Ga0209069, IMG submission 187202) | Freshwater sediment microbial communities in response to fracking from Pennsylvania, USA - Straight Creek_MetaG_SC_2013 (SPAdes) (version 2) | ecosystem: Environmental > Aquatic > Freshwater >...
CTAATTAAGTGTGATCACAAAAGACTGTCAGTCATTTCATCATGGGTTTAACACAGTAAGTAAATGGATAATAACTTTACACGGGACAGCCTGGTTGATTGGCGTTGAAATGAAAAAGCGCCCATAGTGGACGCTTTTGTGATCCCGCTGGGACTCGGACCCAGGACCCATACATTAAAAGTGTATTGCTCTACCAACTGAGCTACGGAATCATCCCTTTTTTGGGAGTGCAAAAATAAGGATTATACATTCCGCACCAAATTTTATAACTTATTTTATTGATCTAGTTTCCACAGATGTTTATAACCGCCTGAAACAGCCCCTTCAACAGCCTTTTGAGATAACCTGTATTTAGACTAGGTTTGCCAAAATATTTCATTTCTTATCTTATGACTTCATTTTTTAAGGATAAAGTAGTGGCCATTACCGGTGGAACTGACGGAATTGGCAAAGCCCTGGTAGACGCCATGGTGAAAGCCGGCGCCAAAGTAGCCACTTGTGCCCGCAACCACGATAAAATTTATAACCTGCAGGTAGAATACACCCATGTGCTGCTGCATGCCATTGTTTGCGATGTAAGCAAAGAAGCCGATTGCAGGCGATTTATAGAATCTACCATTGAAACATTTGGCGGCATTGATATTTTAATCAACAATGCAGGCGTATCCATGCATGCGCTGGTAAACGACCTGGATGTGGATGTAATCCGCAAGGTAATGGACATAAATTTTTATGGTAGTGTGTATTGTACCAAGTTTGCCTTGCCCAGCCTGCTGCAAAGAAAAGGAACAGTGGTAGGTGTTTCTTCCATTGCCGGTTACCGCGGATTGCCGGGCCGCAGCGGCTATTCCGCTTCCAAATTTGCACTACAGGGCTGGCTGGAATCTTTGCGCACAGAATTGCTGGAAAAAGAAGTGCATGTAATGTGGGTTTGCCCTGGCTTCACCACTTCCAATATCCGCCATGCAGCACTGAATGAAAAAGGAAGCTCGCAGGGAGAATCACCGATGGATGAAGACAAGATGATGAGTGCCGCCGAATGCGCTGAACACATCGTTCATGCCATTGAAAAAAAGAAACGCACCCTGGTACTCACCTTTACAGGTAAACGCACTGTCTTTATGAATAAATTCTTTCCGGGGCTGGCCGATAAATTTGCGCATAAATTTTTCTTCAAAGACGGTAAACTGGTAAAGTAATATCCTTTCATTTATTTGCAATGAAAAAGGAAATGTAACTTAGCCTCTCCGACAGGTCAAAATTAAAAAGCAAAAAGTTTAAAAGTCGTTTTCAATGGCGTGTTCCCGGTCTTGCCGGTGAACCCGCAAGAATGACAAATTTTTGCATTTTTAATTTTAATTTTTAATTTTTTTATTGCAATGCCTTTAGTGACCCTCACATCAGACATCGGTTTTCAGGACTACCTGGTGGGAGCTGCCAAGGGGCGTTTGTTGCAAATCAATCCTGCTTTTCAGCTTATAGATGTTACACACCAGTTACCGCCGTTCAATTATACCCAATCGGCTTATATCTGCCGCAATGCTGTCAAAAATTTCCCGGCCCATACATTTCATATTATCCTGGTCAATCTTTTTGAACACAAAACAGAAAACCTGCTGCTGGCTTTTTATGAAGACCAGTACCTGCTTTGCGCCGATAACGGCCTGCTGACCATGATTGCAGAAGAAAGGCCCGAAATCATCATCCGCCTGAAAGCAGATAAAAAGAAGATAAAAAACACGCTGTACTGCATAGATATTATGGGCCAGGCCATACAGGCCATTACCGAAGGCAAAAGACTGCAGGACATTGGCGAACCCGATATTGAAATTGTGGAGAAAAACCACCTGCGCCCCTTTACCGCCCCCGATTTTATGGAAGGGCAGATTATCTTTATAGACAATTTTGAAAACGTTATTGTAAACATCACCCGTGAGCAGTTTGAAGCACAAAGGGCCAACCGCAAATTCCGCATAGAAACCCGCCGCAACGATGATATTGAAGGCCTGAGCGAATCCTATGCAGACGTACCCGAAGGCGAAAAGCTGGCCATGTTCAATTCGGCCGGCTATCTTGAAATTGCCATCAACAAGGGCAATGCCGCCGGCCTGCTGTTTGGCCTGATGGGCTACAAAGAAGAACCCGCCAACGCCTACCTGCAAAACAGGCTTTTTTATAATACCGTGAAGATTTATTTTGGGTAAGCCAGGCGAAGAATCCATGAGTGGCATGCAAAAAAGCCATGAGCTGCGAGCCCTTTACCGCAATGGCTCTTAGCCCACAACTCACAGCTTCTTCGCCTGGCGCTAAAAATCTTCCGTTAAAAAGCAAACCCTGTACGATTCTTTACTTTTAGACCGTTATATTTGCCCCACTTTTTCAAAACCAACGAATTATGAACTTTAAGAGAGTGAACAACATTACCGGCTGGATAGTATGCGCCATTGCCTGTACTGTGTATATTATGACAATGGAAGCCACTGGCAGCTTCTGGGACTGCGGCGAATTTATATCCAGTACTTATAAAATGCAGGTTCCCCACCCTCCGGGAGCCCCCTTGTTTGTAATGCTGGGCCGCTTGTTTATTGTTGCCTTTCAGGGATTGTTTGGCAGCGGCCCCGAAAGTGCCGCCCGCTCTGTCAATTTCATGACGGCAACTGCCAGTGGTTTTACCATCCTCTTCCTGTTTTGGAGCATTACCCACTTTGCAAGAAAAATTGTTATCACAGATACGACCGTTGAGCCTACCAAAGACCAGCTTTTCTCTATTATGGCCGCCGGCGTTGTTGGAGCCCTGGCTTATACTTTTAGCGACTCTTTCTGGTTCAGCGCCGTTGAAGGTGAAGTATACGGTATGTCTTCTTTGTTTACCGCACTGGTATTTTGGGCCATGCTAAAATGGGAACACAATGCCGATAGCCCCGGTGCCGATAAATGGATCATTTTCATCTTCTTTTTAATGGGTCTTTCCATTGGCGTGCATTTGCTGGGCTTGCTCACCATTCCGGCTATTGTAATGATTTATTATTTCAAACGATTTAAAACCACCGTTTGGGGCACTATCTGGGCTTTTGTAGTGGGTTGTGTCATCACCGGGTTTGTTCAAAAATTTGTTATCCAGTTTACCGTTGCTGGTGCTGGTAAATTTGATATCTGGTTTGTAAACGATCTGAACATGCCGTTCTTCAGCGGCTTCATCTTCTACTTTGCGGCACTCGCCGGTTTATTTATATGGGCATTGAATTTTAAGGAATCTAATATCAACAAAACAAAGATCATCATCTTTATGGTGTTGTTCTTCCTGCTGTTGCTCTTCCCTTTTATTACTGCTACGCCTGCATTTGGCTACAGGTTACTGAAAATAATCGTTATTGCTGGTTTTACCGCACTGGCCGGATACTTGTTAAAAGCAGAAGGATTGAACAAACTGAAACTCGGCATCTGGTGTTTTGCGTTCATGTTACTGGGTTATTCAACTTATGTTACTACCATGATCCGTTCCAACGCAAACCCTGCGGTGGACATGTACAATGTAGACAACCCCAACTCGCTGGTAGGTTACCTTGGCCGCGATCAGTACGGCGATTTTCCGTTGATTTATGGACAAGTATTTACTGCACAGCCTGAGAGCTACGAAGAAACCGACATGAAATATACCAAGGGCAAAGACAAATACATTGAAATTGGCAAAGACCAGAAACCGGTTTATGGTGCCGATGACATGATGTTTTTTCCACGTGTGTGGGATGCCAGCAACGACCAGGGCCATGCTACTTTTTACAAAGAATACCTGGGCCTGGCAGATGGAGAAAAACCTGGTTTTGCAAACAACATCGAATTCTTTTTCAAATACCAGTTGGGCTGGATGTATGGCCGCTATTTTGGCTGGAACTTTTGTGGTAAACAAAACGATATACAGGGCTTTGCAGCCGGAAACCCCCGTGATGGTAACTGGCTGACCGGTCTGCCAATTGTTGACAGCAAATTGCTGGGCCTCGGCAACCAGGAGAATTTGCCCGATAGCATCAAACACAATAAAGCGCACAATACATTGTTTGCATTGCCTTTTATACTGGGCCTAATCGGTATGGTTTTTCATTATTTTAAAGACCGCAAAGATTTTCTGATTACCGGCCTGCTGTTCTTCTTTACCGGCCTGGCCATTGTATTTTATCTTAACCAGGCAGGCAACCAGCCAAGGGAACGTGATTATGCGTATGTAGGTTCCTTCTATGCTTTCGCCATCTGGATTGGATTGGGTGTACTGCAGATAAAAGAATGGCTGCAAAGCAAACTCAACGCAAACATTGCAACAGTACTGTCTTTTGGCGTTTGCCTTCTTGCAGTACCTGTATTAATGGGGCAGCAGGAATGGGACGACCATGACCGCAGCAAAAAAGTGCTGGCAAGAGATTTGGCCAAAGATTACCTGGAAAGTTGTGCCCCCAATGCCATCTTGTTTACTTATGGCGATAACGATACTTACCCACTTTGGTATGCGCAGGAAGTAGAACACATCCGCCCCGATATCCGCGTTATCAACAACAGCCTGCTGGGCATCGACTGGTACATCAACCAGCTGCGCTATAAAGTAAATGAAAGCGATCCCATTGATGTAATCTGGGACGAAAAAAAGATTGAAGGCAATAACCGCAATTACGTATACATCAATCCCCGTCAGGATCTCAGTCAGCAGTCTTTCTACGATGTGTACACCATTATGAAAGATTTTGTAGGCAGCGATGACGCCGATAAAAAAGTAACCACCCAGGGCGGTGAAGCGCTGAGCTACCTGCCCACCCGCCGGCTGAAACTGGATGTGGATGAAAAAACAGTTCGCGCCAATGGTACTGTAAACGCCGCAGACACCGTGGCATCTGAAGTAGATTTTGAACTGGCAAAAAGTAAAAATGTACTGTTCAAAAATGACCTGGCCATCATCAATATCATTGCCGCCAACAAATGGAAAAGGCCCATCTATTTTACGGCGCCTTATACCGGCCAGGAACTGGGTCTCTCCAGCTACCTGCGCAAAGACGGTCTTACCTACCGCCTTGTCCCAGTAAAAAATAACAGTGGCATCAATATAGAGTGGGTAGTAGACAAGCTGATGCACAAGTATGGCTTTGGCAGCGCCGATAAGAAAGGCGTTTATTTTGATGAACAGAACCGCGTACACCTCAACAGCATCCGCAGTGCCTATGCAGATGGCGCCGCTGGCATGGCCGATATTGGTAAAAAAGAAGAAGCCAAAAAACTGCTGGACATTGCCGACAAAAACATACTGGAAGAAAATATGCCTTATGCCATGGTGAGCCACAACAACCAGCATGACTATTTTACACTCCGCTTTTTGGAAGCCTGTTACAAATCCGATTACAAGCAACTGGCCGACCATGTATCAAAAGCATTGCACAAGGACCTTGAACAACAGATGAAATATTACCAGACATTGCCCGATGATAAACAGCAGGCAATGCAGCAGGAATCGCAGGGTACCCAGCAAATGATACAGATGCTGACCATGATGGAACAACAATACAAGGGTAGCACCTTAAATGCCAACCCCGAAATGGAAAAAATCATCAGCAACGGTGCCGACAGCAACAGCAAAAAGAAAAAATAACCGCATAAATAGTCAACTGACCATTTTAAAAAAAACCCGCCTGTGCGGGTTTTTTTATTGCAACCAATTTACAGTTATGTTGTTATACCAGAGCCGCTGTTATTCACAGGCTGTTCGCCGGCAAAAAAAAATATTGGTTCCGGGCCTGCTAATGGCTTTTGGGCAACCGTTAAAAAGCTATCCTAAAAGTTGTAAATTACAGTATATGAGAGGTTATTTCTTTTCTAAATTTGATCCCAACCAGCAGGGAAAAACACCGTTTGACAAGCTGATGGAATTGTTTCTGCAACTGCTCACCTATACCAGTGGTGATGTGAGCGAAGCACTGCAGTGGCTAAATGAACTGGACCGCCAGTTTGAACTGACCAACCCGGAATACGGTATGGGCGATTTTATTGACGACCTGAAAGACAAAGGCTATATTGACGAGAACAAACAAACAGGTGAAATAAAAATTACATCAAAAACGGAACAGGGTATCCGCAAAAAAAGCCTGGAAGAAATTTTTGGCAAGCTAAAGAAAACCAAACAAGGTGATCACAATACACGCAAGCCGGGCCAGGGCGATGAAATAAGTCCGGATAGCAGGCCTTACCAGTTTGGCGATATGCTGGAGCAGATTGATTTCACAGAATCCATCCGCAATGCACAGATAAACCATGGCGTAGAAAATTTTAACATGCAGGAAGACGATTTGCAAATCCGTGAGACAGATTTCAAATCGCAAACATCCACTGTACTGATGATAGACATTTCTCACTCCATGATTTTATATGGCGAGGACAGGATAACGCCTGCAAAAAAAGTAGCCATGGCGCTGAGCGAACTGATCACCACCAAGTATCCAAAAGACACGCTCGACATTGTGGTATTTGGCAACGATGCATGGCCGGTAGAAATAAAGGATTTGCCTTACCTGCAGGTAGGCCCTTATCATACCAATACCGTGGCCGGGCTGGAACTGGCCATGGATATTCTGAGAAGGCGCCGCAACCCCAATAAGCAGATTTTTATGATTACCGATGGCAAACCCACCTGTTTAAAAGTGGGCAAAAAATATTACAAAAACAGTTTTGGATTAGACCGAAAGATTACCAGCCGTTGCCTGAACCTTGCAGCACAATGTAAAAAATTAAAGATCCCCATTACCACATTCATGATTGCTTCCGACCCCTACCTCCAGCGTTTTGTAAATGAATTTACAGAAACCAACAATGGTAAGGCGTTCTTTGCCTCCCTGGATGGACTGGGTGCATTTATCTTTAAAGATTTTGAAAACGGCAAAAGAAAAACCGTTTACTAGAAGGTTTCACGCGGCGGGCGCGGAGAAGCGGCGGATACAACATTGCATTTACTTTGCGCCTTCTCCCCTGAATTTTTGCTTTGCCACTTTGAGATTTTTACAAAAATTACCAGTTTTTTTGCGCTGCTTCTTTGTAAGCGCCGCGTGAAATAAAAAATCATTATTAAAAACAAACAATGGATATTAAGAAAATTTCAACCTTAGGCCAACTGAAGAAAAGCGGTTACCAGCCAAAATCGGTAAAAGAAGAAATACGTGCCAACCTGATTGTAAAACTGCAGAACAAAGAGAACACTTTTCCCGGCATACTGGGTTATGAAGACTCTGTAATACCCGATACAGAAAGGGCCCTGCTGAGCAAACACAATATTTTATTCCTGGGTTTACGCGGACAAGCCAAAACACGTATGGCCAGGCAAATGACAGAACTGCTGGATGAATGGATACCCTGTATTGCCGGCAGCGAAATAAATGATGATCCCTTCAGGCCGATTTCCAAATATGCAGTGGACCAAATAGCAGCGCATGCAGATGAAACACCCATACACTGGCTGCACCGCAGCGAACGCTATGGAGAAAAACTGGCTACGCCCGATGTAAGCGTGGCCGATCTGATTGGCGATATCGACCCTATTAAAGCCGCCAACCTGCGCCTGAGTTTTGCCGACGAACGTGTGATTCATTACGGCATCATACCCAAAAGCAACCGCAGCATTTTTGTGATCAACGAGATACCGGATTTGCAGGCACGCATACAAGTAGCACTCTTTAACATACTGGAAGAAGGCGATATACAGATCCGTGGTTTTAAACTGCGCCTGCCACTGGATATACTTTTTGTGTTTACCGCCAACCCTGAGGATTATACCAACCGCGGCTCCATTGTAACACCGTTAAAAGACCGCATCGAAAGCCAGATATTGACGCACTACCCCAGAACACTGGAAACTTCACTGGCCATTACAGAACAGGAAGCCGATATACACGCCGATCAGAAAGACCGTGTAAAGATCAGCGATCTTGTAAAGCGATTGATAGAGCAGGTGGCTTTTGAAGCCAGGAACAATGAATACGTGGATAAAAAAAGTGGTGTCTCCGCACGGTTAACCATAGCCGCTTTTGAGAATGCGGTGAGTGCGGCAGAAAGAAGGGCCATCATAAACAATGAAAAACAAACCCAGGTTTGGATCAGCGATCTGGCCGGCATCATCCCCTCCATCACCGGCAAAATAGAACTGGTATATGAAGGCGAGCAGGAAGGCCCATTCCAGGTGGCCATGAATTTAATGGACAAAGCCGTGCGTACCCAGTTTGTGCAATTTTTTCCCAATCCTGAAACAATTAAAAAACGCAGGGGCACCGGAAAAGAATCCGCCAGGGAAACAGAGAATCCCTATAAGTCCATCAGCCGCTGGTTCGACGGTGGCAACGCCACCGATATGCCCTTTGGCCTCACCGATAAAAGCAAACTCATAGAGCTGTACAAGGTAGACGGACTGCATGCACTGGTGAAAAAACATTTTCCGCACGCCAATGAAATGGAAGCAGCCCTGTTAATGGAATTTGTATTGCACGGATTGGCATCCTATTCGCTTATCAGCAAAAAGGTGGTAGAAAACCGTATTGAATTTAAAGACCTGATCGGCTCCATGGTAAACCTTGGCTCTGGCAGCTTTAACAGCGAAACGGATTTTGACAACGAAGATTTGAGCTAAGCAGGAGACCTGAGTGGTTATCGTGAATCGCCAGGTATTTTCTCAGCCAATTTGTAAATATTCAGCTACCAGCTCACGACTTACGAATTGCGATTCAGGTCTGACAACTAACGACTGCCGCCATACCATTCCAATGATGTAAACAATGATTGATTACAACGACAGGATATTTCGCTCAGTTTCCAATTCGGCTAACGGAGAAGTGAACAATGAAACAGTTTTTTACTACAAGCAACAGGGCTATCATATAACGGCTACCTATAGAGGCGGTAATATTGCAGATGGCAGCCTTTCCGCCGAGTCGGATGAAGCCGGCAACCTCAACATGCGTTACCAGCACATCAATACCAATGGCGAGTTTTTAACCGGCAACTGTTATTCCATTCCGGAAATAATGCCCAACGGAAAAATCCGCCTGCACGAAAAATGGCAATGGACCTGCGGCGACTACAGCAAGGGGGAATCGGTTGCGGAAGAGATTGGTTGATTGACGGGATAATCAAATACGCAAGTGCGAAGGCGATGAATGGTCTAAAATAGAAGCGCGGTAAATGGGCATCATTGCAGCGTTGAAAAGTACGCGGCCAGGTTTTCCTGCATTCCTGCCACTTCCTCTTTATCGGCCATAATGGTTTGTAAATTTTCCTGCATGCCTTCATTTATAAATAACATGCGGCTGCTGGCCTTTTTGCTGGCCGAAGAATGAAATTCAACCGCGCCGGTTTTTTTTGCCACTTCAACAATATTGGCTGCGCGAATGCCAGAACCCGGCATAATAATAATGCGTTCATTGGCTTGCCGCACCAGTTCATTCAGCAATGCAGCGCCATCGGGCGCCATTGGTTTGTGGCCCGAAGTAAGGATGCGCTCGCAACCCAGTTGTACAATGTCTTCAAGTGCTTCAAAAGGGTTCACAGCCCTATCAAATGCCCGGTGAAAGGTGACGCTCATGGGATAGGCCAGTGCCAGCAATTGTTTGCAGCGCTCCTTATCAACAGTGCCATCCTGTTTCAACATGCCAATCACCACGCCTTCGCAACCCAGTTCTTTGCACAATAAAATTTCGCTTTTCATAATTGCGAATTCCTCCGCGTCATAAAAAAAATCGCCACCCCGCGGCCGTATGATGGGGAAAACATCAATGCCCATTTTTTCTTTAACCAGCTTTATAGTACCATAAGCCGGCGTGGTACCCCCTTCTGCCGCATCGGCACACAATTCAATGCGGTTGGCGCCGGCCTCCGCTGCAATGATGCAGGATTGGTAATTATAGCAGCAAATCTCGAGTGAAAATAACATCGCTTAAATTTTATTCTGTGAAATATCAGTCATGGTATGTACGCAAGCTTGCGGCAATCGACCCAAAAAATCTCACAACTAACACTTCACGATCTTATTCCATAAAATATTTCGCCGGCACTAATTTTTCTTGGCTGTTGTCTTTAACAGCGTAACTGAATCCCTTGTGTATGGCATAAGCGCCGGTATCGCCTTTTTTATTCAATGCTAAAAAAGCAACCTGTATGTCTTTTGCTTTTTCCCCTTTAATTTTTATAATGCGCTGTATAGCTTTTTTACACGCCATTTCGGGCGATAAACCCTGGCGCATGTATTCCACAACAGTATGCGAACCACAAATGCGTATCACATCTTCACCTTGTCCGGTAGCGGTAACGGCACCTACTTCATTGTCTACATACAAACCAGCACCAATGATGGGAGAATCGCCCAGCCTGCCACGCATTTTAAAACCCATGCCGCTGGTAGTGCAGCTGCCGCTGAGGTTTCCCTGTGCATCCATGGCCACCATGCCAATGGTATCATGGTTCCATGCACCGTTATCCAGCTGCTCCGGGGCAAATGGCCCGTGTGCCTTGCCCGAATTTTCAATATTGATGACAGGCTTGTATTCTGATTTTTGCAACCATTTTTTATATTCTTTCTGTGCATCATCGCTTAGCTTTTGTTCCTCCAGCATAAATCCTTCTGCTACCGCAAATTGTTGCGCACCGCTGCCCACCAGCATTACATGCGGTGTTTTTTCCATTACCCGTCTTGCCACAGAAATGGGATGTTTGATTCTTTCTAAAAAAGCCACGCTGCCGCAATTAAATTGATCATCCATAATCGATGCATCCAGGGTTACAAATCCATCCCGGTCGGGATTGGCGCCCAGGCCTACGCAGCAGCTTTGTTCCGCCTCGGTTACCATTACCCCGGCTTCCACAGCATCCAATGCTTTGCCCCCTTTTGATAAAACACCCCAGGCGCCTTTATTGGCATTCAGGCCGGCATCCCAGGTAGAAATTACGATAGGCTTGCCCGTTATTAGAACCGGCACAGCTTCCCCGGCCAGGGCTTTCTTTCCCAACAAAACGCCGATGGAACCAAAAAGCGATGACACTAAAAATTTTCTCCTGTTTGGCATATTATTATTTTTAAAAAACTAAGATAGCAAATATGCGATCAAGTTGCCGGTATTCTGCCAAAGCAGTCCGTTAAAATCAGTAAAGAAAGTACAAAAACGACAACCCGACCCTTTTGCCGCTACTCATCCTTTTCAAGTTTATAAAAGCCCGTATTTTCTTCCTCTTTTTTTTCAATTTTATCTATATTGATGGCTATTTCAAATTGATCTTTTCTTTTTGGAACGATGGGCACAACGCCCAGCACCATACTTACGGCAAACATAAAACCAATAAAGAGCAGGCCCGTAAACTTCAGCAGTTTTTTAAGCAGTTGCATACCATTAAAGTTGAATTGACAGCCCCGCACCCGGAGCCGTGATTGTAAAAAATGCCCGTATTTTTTTTGAAGGATGCCGGTGCAGCCGGCTAAAGATGGCTATTAGCCTGCCAGGGGAGTTGTGGGATCTTCAGACCGGTTGGCAGATAAAGTGTACAGGTTTACAAATCTTCTTGCTTCCGAAGCAGCGTTGGACACTGAAAAAGCGTTGGCAAGTTGTACCAGTATGTTTGTGGCAAAAACCTGCTGCGCAAATTGATGCGCCGAACAATGGCAGACATTTGTTTTTGAGGGTAATACGGCAACTTGGCTATTGTACCCCGCCGTTTGCTTGTCGCTTTTGTTGATTTTTGTAAAGTACCAGGCCGTTGAAAATTGTTGCCGGCTGTTAACATTCTGCTTACCTGTAAAGCCCGTAAACAAAGCCGTGAAAAGAAAAAAATGAATGCAAATTAACCATGTGGGTTGTTTGTTGCAGGAATATATTGAAGACAGCATGCGCATAATGGATTAAAGATACAACTATCCCCTTTTAAGGTTTTATCAAAAATGAAATGCCCGGCAGAGCAAGTGATTGCTGAAGATTAGCTGGCAATTGCGGCAGCAATTACTATAAGGTTATTTTTCTATCGCGTGCAATGGTCTTCCATTCGCCTGAGATCCTGTTGTTTTCTATGCTGATGGCCCGCTCGTACAATGCAACAGTGGGACAGATATGAATTGGAAGTCCGTACAATACATCACCGGTTTTATAGGAGTGTCCGGCTCCAGCTTCCAGCACCAGGTGCTCTTCGCTCTGGCCAATGGGTTGAAGATGGGGCGCATTCAAAAAATAAACGCGGCGGCCGATCTCGTTTTCTGCTGCAATGGATTTGTGGCCCAGGTCGGTACATATGCGGCTGGCCGTGGGTAAAGAAATGACACGACTGACCACGAGTGCTGCCGTCAGGAAATTTTGTTCCGGGCAAAGATCGCTATAGCCTTTGTCCCAGTAAACAAAAGTACCCGGGCTGCATTCAATGTCTTTTCTTTTGCAATGCACCGAAAACGTAGGCGAGCCACCCATCACAATCACAGGTTTGGGATAACCCCGCAGGCTTAGATCATTTTGCAAACCGGCCACCAGTTCAAACGCTTCATCACATTTTTTTGTTCTTTCTGCAAAATCCACATCGCGGATATGGCCATCATATGCATGCAAACCAAGCAGCTGTATGCCTTTTAGCACTTCACAAAAATGATAAAGATCCATTATTTCTTTTCCGGGAGCAATGCCGGTGCGGTTCATGCCAACATTTAAATCGATAAACACCGGCACGGTTAAGCCGTTCTGGTTAAATACCGCCGCCATTTCCTGTGCTGCCTGTGTATTGTCGGTTAAACAAGAAAACCGGGTAGCCGGGTACTGCTTTATAACGTTTACGAACCGTTGCAATTTAGGGCCGGCGGGCTGGTAGGCAAGTAACACATCCGGTGCCTTGCACAGTCCCAGAGTTTCAGCCTCTGCAATGGTAGCACATTTAAATTTCTGAATACCTGCTTCCAGCATTAGTTGCACGGTCTCGCGGCATTTGCTGGTCTTTATATGGGGTCTCAGGCGCTTTACATCATCTACCATGCTAACCGCGGTGGCAATATTGGCTTTTACCCGCCCGGGATACACTACCAGAGCGGGAGAATCCAGTTCATTAATATTATCAATTTGATACCAGTTGCTGTTTGATTGACTCATTGAAAGCTGATTTATTATTTAAAGCCGGCACTTGCTAAATGTGGAAGCTGAAGTAAAATGTACAATAGAATCTTACCACGCACAGTTTTAGATCGCCTGGCACAGATTTTCCATTATTTCTCTTTTCTCTTTTGGCGCTGGGCAACCAATTCCCCCATGTTCTCTTAGTCCAATTCAAACAAGGCTTCTACTTCCACCGCCACATTGCCCGGCAGCGATCCCATTCCTACCGCACTGCGCACGCCAATGCCGTTTTCTTCGCCCATTAATTGTACAAAGAGTTCACTGCAGCCATTTATAATAAGCGCATGCTTTTCAAAATGAGGACCGGAATTGACCATGCCCAGAATTTTTATTACCCGCTTTAACCTGTCAAATCCGCCCAGGTGTTCTTTAACAGAAGACAAGATGCACAACGCACATTGTTTTGCGGCCGCCTTGCCCTGTTCTTCACTGAGATCTACCCCCACTTTTCCGGTAAAAAAACGGCCGTCTGTATGCACCGATACATGCCCCGACACAAAAAGAAAATTTCCCACGGTAAGACAACGTTTGTAAATACCTTTTGATACATGTGTGGCAGGAAACTGCAAACCCATGGCCTGCAATTTTTGTTCTATGTTATTGGTATCCATAAAAAATTATTTTACAAAAACGTTTAAGATTAAAACACCGGCCAGGCCGCAAACAGCCACAATCGTTTCCATGAGCGACCAGGAACGAATGGTATCCTTCATAGACAAATTAAAATATTCCTTAAACAACCAGAAGCCGGCATCGTTTACATGAGAGAACATCAGGCTGCCCGCACCAATGGACAGCACCATCAAACTGGGATGCACATGCGCAGTGGCCATCATGGGCGCAATAATACCGGCAGCAGTTAAGCCCGCTACCGTAGCCGATCCCAGGCAAACACGTATAATGGCCGCAATAAGCCAGCCCAGTACCAGCGGGTTTATGGAAAGGGTTTGCAAACCGCCGGCAATGGCCATGCTTACACCACTGTCTGTAAAAACCTGCTTCAATGCGCCTGCACCGGCAACAATCAGCAAGATGACAGCAATGTCTTTCACCGCATCGCCATAAAAATCCATGATCTTCTTCATGCTTTTGCCCATGGCAATGCCCAGTGTATAGGTAGCCAGCAGTAACGAAATCAGCATAACAATAGCAGGATCGCCAATCAGTGCAATCAGTTTTTGTATGGCCGGGTTCTGAATATTGAGCAGCGGAATGATGGTAGACAAAGCCAGCAGCAGCACCGGCAGCAACGATGAAAGAAAACTGTTGGCAGTGCCCGGCAACTGGCTGGCAGGTATTGATTTCTGTTCAAACGTTTTTAAAGGAACCGATACGATGTTTTTGCAAGTCTGCGCAAATACGGGACCGGCTAAAATCACTGTTGGAATGGCGATGGCCAGTCCGTAAAGAAGGGTGGTGCCAAGATTTGCATGAAACTGCGCCACCAGTGCGGCGGGTGAAGGATGCGGCGGCAGAAAGCCATGGGTAACCGAAAGTGCCGCCAGCATGGAAACGCCGAGAAATACCGCTGGTAGCTTTGTCTGGTACACCACCGAAAAAACCAGGGGCACCAGCAACACAAAACCTACATTGTAAAACAAAGGAATGCCCACAATAAATCCGGTTACCGTCAATGCCCAGTGAATGTATTTCTTGCCAAATACATTCATCATCACTTCTGATATTTTTTGTGCGGCGCCGCTCTCCGCCACAATTTTGCCCAGCATGGCCCCCAGGCAAATGATCATTACCAGTTCGCCCAGCATATCGCCAATTCCTTTTTTTACCGATTTGGTCAATGCATCGAGGGGAATGCCGAGCAACCAGCCTGCCAGCAATGACACGATAAGAAACGCAAGAAAAGCATTGAATTTTGCCCAGGTGATTAATAGGATCAGTAAAAGAATACAACAAACTACAATCAGAATGGTCATGGTGATGGGTATTTAATAAGCAAGCAAAAAAAGCGGTAAAGTTCAGCGTCTATTGCGAAAAGCAAAAACCATGTTGAAGATATAATAATCGGGGCAATAAATAAACCAATATTCAGCAGCAAAAACAGGTTGCCCGCATCGCTCAGTGTTACTTTTGGAATCACTACTTATTATTGACAGACCGCTTTCAGTATACCAATAGAAGGCACAAACCCAGTAACCGTGGCCTCAAAACCCGCACTTTTCGTCCTGCACTATTAACCTTAAACCTTACACTTTATACTTTATACCTTTCACCCTACACCTTCTCTGCTTCTGGTTTGTCTTTCACCACCACCAGCTGATCGATGTCTACCGTTATGGGAAGCATACCCAGTTTTACGATGGCTTTCTTGCCGCGGATTTCAATGACTTCTCCTACCTGGTGGTTTTTTTTCATCAGCACTTTGATGCCCACTTTGATATCGCCGCCTACTTCATCGTATTTCAGGTTGATTTTCTTTTTTACTTTTTCGGCGGCCTGTTTCTGATTTTGGTTAAACAGCAGGGTATGCAATTGCTTCATCAGCTCTTTTTTATCATCATTGCTTTCTGCCTTGCGCCAATCGAACACCAGTTGCTTCAATTTGCGCTCCATGTCTTTAAGGTAGGCAATACGGTTTTCATTTACCTGGTTCTGGTGTTTCAGTAATTCCACCTGCTGATTGTGTTTTTCCTTGTCGAGCAGTTGTTCCATTTCTTTTTTCAGCCGCTCATTTTCTTTCATCAGCTTTTGCAAATCTTTTTTTTCTTTGTCGATGGTTTGCAGGTCCTGTTCTGTGCGGTTGAGTAATTTATCCAGTTTAAAATGATCTTCATCCACCAGTTGCCGGGCCCGTTCAATCAGTTTTTTATCAAGGCCGATACGTTCTGCGATGGAAAAGGTATAGGAGCTGCCGGGTTTGCCCACCAGCAGTTTGAACAAAGGCAGGAGGCTTTTCTCATCGAATGCCATGGCACCGTTGATAATACCCGGCGTTTTATTGGCCATTACTTTCAGGTTCAGGTAATGCGTGGTAACAATGCCCATGGAATGTTTTCTGCAAAGCTCTTCCAGTATTACTTCGGCAAAAGCGCCACCCAGGTTGGGATCGCTGCCACTGCCCAGTTCATCAATAAAAAAAAGTGTTTTGCCATTGGCATTCTCCATGAAATATTTCATGTTTTTCAGGTGAGAGCTGTAGGTACTCAAATCAAATTCCAGGCTCTGGGTATCCCCAATATGGATCATGATCTGTTTAAAAATGCCCATTTGCGATGTAGGATGTACGGGCACCAGCAATCCACTCTGCAGCATCAGTTGCAGCAACCCCACGGTTTTTAAGGTAACGGTTTTACCGCCGGCATTGGGACCCGACACCACCAGTATCCGGTTGCGTTCATCCAGGCTGATATTGGTGGGGATGGTAGGTTTTTTATCACGCTGGTTGTACAAATACAGCAAGGGATGAAAAGCCTGCAGCAAATAAACATGTGCTTTGTCTACCAGTTGCGGGTAGTTGCCGTTAATGTCTATAGCCAGTTTTGCTTTGGCATAAATAAAATCATATTCGCCCAGTACATCGCTGTAAATTTTTAACAGGGATGCATATACGGAAAGTTTGGCCGTCAGTTCGCGAAGGATGCGGTACACTTCTTTTTTCTCTTCGTTCTCCAGTGAAAAAACATCGTTGTTCAGTTCAATGGTTTCTTCCGGCTCAATGAAAGCCGTGCGCCGCGTATCACTTTCCCCATGCAGGATGCCCTTTACCTGGCGCTTTTGTTCGGCATACAAAGCCACTACCCTTCTGCCATTGAGGAACGATTCTTCAATGTCTGCCACATAACCCGCTTTGTTCAGCTTACCCAGTATCTTATCGAACAGCTTGCGCAGTTCATTGCGTTTGCGGTACAGGCTCATGCGGATGGCGGCCAGGGCTTCGCTCGCACTGTCTTTTACATGTCCGTTTTCATCCAGCACATCATCAATCAGGCCGATGATGGCTTTTTCATAGTAGGTATGTTCTATTACTTTTGTCAGCGCAGGATAAGCAATTCTTTTTTCCGGATCAAACCAGCGGAAAATATTTTGCAGGTTGTCGGCCAGTTTGCGGATGCCCATAAAATCTTCGCCTCCCAGCACGGCACCGGGAATGCCCAGCAGCTTTAATTCCCTGCTAAGGTTTAAAATATAATCATTGGGAAAGTACTGGCCGGTTTGCAGCAGCAGTTTGTATTCATGGCTTTGCTGCAGTTCCAGTTCTATGTATTCTTTACGGGTATGGATGCGCAATACCGCTGTTTTAGTTTTGGCATATTCTGTTTTGCAATACGCTGCCACCAGCACTTTTACTTTTTCAAACTCCAGTTGTACCAATGCCGATTCCGGGAAAAATTTAATCATGTCGTTCTGCCGCTTGGGTTGTTTTTTGTAACGGGCAAAGGTAAGGCATTGGGCGTTTGCTGCAGCTTCGAAAAAATCATGCTTTTTTTCGTACATTGGCAATACAGACTGCCATTATGCGAAAGCTATTTTTTGCTGCATTGCTGCCTTTGTTGTTTGAGCAATTGCATGCGCAGCAGAACAACATATCCCTTACTTTCCAGATGAGTCTTCCGGCAGGTGATTATAAAAATACATACCCAAAAACGGGTACTGGTCTATTGTGCGGTTTCCTGCACAGTTTTCCATCGCAGCCGTTTACAGTAAGCATCGGGGTAGAAGCCGGCCTGCTGCAGCTGAATGCCAAAAACGAAAAATTTACGGGCGTTTTCAGGAATGAATCGCATGAATACATTATTGCTGCCAGTAATTATATTTTTACCATTTCTCCAAAGCTGCGGGTTGATTTATTTACGGTTGGCAAAAACGGCCATTTTTTTATTGAAGAGAGCCTGGGCACCAATATTTTCTTTACATATGCCGGTATCTCGCACGATGATGGCTATGATATTCTTACAAACAGCACCAGGGTAAAATACGATAGCAGTGCGGCATCTTCCTACTGGGTACTAAGGGCCGCAGCTGGCATTGGATTGGAAATGTGCCTGGGTAAAAAGACCAAAACAAAGCTGCTGCTGAAATGCTCCTACGTGTATGGCGGCAATGCCAAATACTATTCGCATCCAACAATTGATCAGTTTCAAATTACACTGGTACCAAAAGAATCCAAAACTGCTATGGTACTGGCCGAGCTGGGATTCCGTTTCAATTTGGGCAGCAAAAAAGAATAATACTAACCACTTTAGAAACACTGAAGCCGCTACTTTATCTTACATTAGACAAACAGCATTTGAGTTATGCAGAAATTTCTTTTATTATTTCTTGGCAGTTTCCTCTTTGCTTCGATGGTTGCTTTGCCACAAACGCTCAAAAAAATAAGGAAGGAAATAAAAGCAAAGTTTGCAGCGCAACCCGGTGTATTTGCGCTGGCATTTAAAGATCTGCAAAACGGCAAAACCCTGTATATAAACGAACACGAAATTTTTCATGCAGCCAGTGCCATGAAAACAGCAGTGCTGATTGAAGCCTGCCGTCAGGCCGCGGAAGGAAAGTTTTCCATCACCGATTCTGTTACCATCTTCAATACCTTCCGGAGCATTGCAGATACCAGTCATTTTTCTTTGAATGCAGCAGACGACAGCGAGACCGGACTCTATCAGCAGGTTGGCGCAAAAACTTCGCTTTATGATTTGCTCTGCCTGATGATTACAAGGAGCAGCAACCTGGCCACTAATATTGTAATTGAAAAACTGGGCGCGGAAAATGTTACAAATACCCTGCGCAACATGGGCGCACATGATATAAAAGTGTTGCGGGGCGTGGAAGATGGGAAAGCATTTGAAAAAGGCCTTAACAATGTTGTCAGCGCTTACGACCTTGCATTGCTGTTTGAACAAATGGCCATGGGTAAAGTAGTCAGTGAAAATGCCTCCCGGGCCATGATTAAAATTTTACTGGATCAGCAATTCAACGATATCATTCCGGCCAAACTGCCGGCGGAAGTAAAAGTTGCGCACAAGACCGGCTTTATCACCGGCATTCACCACGATAGCGGCATCGTCTTTCTGCCCAACGGAAGAAAATATGTGCTGGTATTGCTCTCCAAAAACCTAGCCGATGACAAAGCAGGGATTGAAACAATGGCCGGCATTTCGGAGATAATTTACAAGTGGTAAATGAAAAATTAAACTCTCATTTTTTAATACATTTAAATAAACCCAATCAGCATACACAACATGAAATTACCCGTCTTTTTTCGTTTACTGATTCCCGTTATTACAATGGCTGGCTCCTGCAGGGTTAGCCATAACCATTTAACCGATCTTAGCAGCACCAACTGGATACACGGATCAAAAGACTGCAGTCTGAATACAGATCCACCCATACAGGTAGTGCAGGTTAACTACAATACATTTATTTTAAGACAAAACAAATGCAGCAATTACGAGGCGCCATTCTTGTTCCTTTTCCTGGGCAAGAAAAAAGTGCTGTTAATGGATACCGGCGCCACAGAAGACGAAGCCCGGTTTCCGTTGTATGAAACCATTAAAAAAATAACAGACAAATGGCAGCAGGAGACACACCGTCAAACAGAACTGGTGGTTGCACATACGCACGCCCATGGCGATCATGTTGCCGGCGATTTCCAATTTAAAGACAAGCCAAATACAACGGTGGTGGGTACAAAGCCCGAAAACGTGATTTCATTTTTTAAGTTACAAAACTGGCCTTTTGAAAATGCGGTTATTGATTTGGGCGACCGGAAACTCGAAATCATTCCAATACCCGGTCACGAACCCAGTTCTGTTGCAGTGTACGATACAGAAACAAAAATATTGTTGTCGGGCGATAGCTTTTACCCAGGCAGGTTGTATGTACGCGACTGGCTTTCCTACACAAAAAGTATGCAGCGGCTGACTGAGTTCGCAGAAACGCACCCGGTTTCGTATATAT
>Ga0209069_10000363_pt1 | contig 20054 bp, 20 predicted proteins | sample Str013_2_FD_187202 | JGI IMG/M metagenome (GOLD analysis project Ga0209069, IMG submission 187202) | Freshwater sediment microbial communities in response to fracking from Pennsylvania, USA - Straight Creek_MetaG_SC_2013 (SPAdes) (version 2) | ecosystem: Environmental > Aquatic > Freshwater >...
GACCAGGGTCGACCACTGAACTTTGTGCTATAGCTAACTGCCCCGTGGAGGTTCGACTCCTCCCCCTACAGCTTTACAAATAGAATCCCATTGTTATCATCTGATAGCAATGGGATTTTTGTTTGCCACACCATTGAAGCACTTAAAGTAGCTTGCATCAATAAAAGCGATCCGCGCCCGCATATTGCTGAAAAAAAATCTTTGCTTAACAATATTGCAGACCGGCAGCTGTATATAACGCCGTACGACTTCAGCAAACAGGTTGTTGCAGCAGAAAATAAAAATTAATGTTAACCGCACAAAACATCAATCGCAAAGAAATGGCAACGCGTAGTACAAAAGAAAAAGCCAGTCCGTTGCAATTGTTTGCCTGCAAATGCCCCAGGTGCAGAAAAGGAAAAATGTTTGTTGACAGAAACGCTTGGCATTTGAAAAATACACTGAAAATGAACAAGGCCTGCCCCGTTTGCAATCAGCCGTTTGATATTGAACCCGGATTCTATTTTGGCGCCGGGTATGTGAGTTATGCGTTAACAGTGGCCATCAGTGCTGCTTCTTTTGTGGCATGGTGGCGTTTTATTGGCTTCAATACTGAAACCGATCTTTTGTATTGCATCATTGCCAATGCCGTGTTTATGCTATCCATTCAGCCCTACCTGATGCGGATTGCAAGAACCGGCTGGCTGGCATTTTTTGTGCGCTATGATCCACATTGGAAAATCAATCCGCCTAAAAACCCGGAACGTATAAACAAGGATCAGGAAAACAATTGGTGATGGAATCAGCATAATTTCTAACCTGCAAATTTTAATATGGATTTAGATGATATTCATATCCGCTGTCCCAAATGCAAATGGGAGCCCGATGGCAAGCCTTACTGGCAATGCACTTGCGGCACAGTGTGGGATACTTTTTCTACAGGCGCCCGTTGTCCTGGTTGCGGAAAAGTATGGGATCATACCCAATGCATCCGGTATGCCGGGGGTTGCAACGCTTATAGTCCGCACCTCGATTGGTACGAAGGCCTGCACGGTATTGTTGAAAAATTGAAAGCAGAAATCAAAGAAAGTTGGCGGGAGCCTGTTTAATAATGCAATTCAATCACCCTTTTTTCGCGGGCAATGGCTCTTTCCTTTTTCCAGCTGTGAAAGTCTTCCACCATCCTGTCCAGGAAGATGGCGCCACTCAGGCTCCAGTAAGCACCATTGTAATTAAATTCTTTATCGCCCCTGTAAATAGTGGTGCGGTAACCGGCCATGGCGTTCAGCCCAATCCAACGGAAACATTGCAGGTGAAACAATGCAGGCAGCTTTAGATTTACAGAGAGGCCGGCACCCAATGGTATAAACAATGCGTTTTTGGATTGTATTGTCTGGTAGTCTTTTTCATCCACTTTGGAATGAGCAGTTCTTCCATAACCAGTTTCAAAAACCAGGCTGGTCTCCCACAAATTGCGGCGCAGCAGGTAGGGCTCGTAATAAACGGTACCCAGGTATAGCTTTTTGTTTTGGATATAAGGGTCGGCTGCAGTTCTGGTTAGCGAACTTGAGGGAATGCCCACCAGGTCAGTCTTGTTCATGTAATAGCCTCCAATACCCAGTTTGTATTTATCATTGATAAGTGCTCCAATACGATAGCCCCAAACATTTTGTGTTTCGCCGGGGGTGTAGTAAAACCGCTGATCAAAATCGGTGGTTGGCTTTATAGAAAGAGAAGATGCCGCAAATTTGTTTTGCCCAACAACAACCTGCATGGCCAGGAGGCCAGCAAGCCAAAAAATGAGTTGTTTTTTGTGGGGTTTTAAGGGCACGGCTATTGGATTAAATTAAGTTCTACGGGTTTAAACGTATTTATCCTCAATTTATTTGTTGGCACAATGCAATTGTATGGTTAAATGGGTCGCAAAAATCCCGGCAATTCTTTTCAGGCACAAAAACACCGGCATCCGGTTCTGCGTTTTACATTTGCATCCAATTATGGGACATAAAAAACTCATTCGTTTTGAAGCCATTAAAGGGTTTTCCAACGTGTTTCAATACCCCGAAGGAATGGCTGGCCAATGGCATGGCTTCTTTAAAAACAAGCATCCGCTGACACTGGAACTGGCCTGTGGCAAAGGTGAATATACCGTGGGCCTTGCACGGCTTTACCCGCAGCAGAATTTTATAGGGATAGATTTGAAGGGCAATAGGATCTATACCGGCGCCAAACAATGCCTTGCCGCAGAACTGCACAATGCAGCATTCCTGCGTTCTCAAATTGATAAGATAAACAACTATTTTGTGAAAGGAGAAGTGGCTGGTATCTGGATCACATTTCCCGACCCTCAATTGCGTATTTCTAAAGCAAAAAAAAGGCTTACCCACCCCCGGTTTCTGCGGCTTTACCAGCAGGTACTGGCACCCGGCGGCTTTATTCACCTTAAAACAGATTCGCCGGTACTTTATCATTTTACCAAACGGGTTATTGCCTTGTACCAACTGGAAGTAGCTGAAGACTATAACCACGTTTATGAGCAGGGCAGCCTTTCGCCCGAACTGCAAATCAAAACCCATTACGAAGGACTGGATATTGCGCAGAGCAACCGCATTCATTATTTAAAGTTCAGGCTGCCAGATGCACCCTTGCCTGATATCGACCAATCATTACAGGAACAATTAAAAACAGATGAAGCCGGCATTGAAAGAAGGGATTGACTTTTATTATAATGAAGAAGGGCTGATGGTGTTTACAGAAAAATACCATCTGGGTAAAGGCTTTTGTTGTGGCAATGGTTGCCGGCATTGCCCCTATCATTATGAAAATATGCCGGAGCCAAAAAGATCTGAATTGCTGAAAAACAATAGCACAGATGAAAAGTAGATGGTACAGAGCAGCTGCACAACATGAATAATGCGGCGCTTTTTTGAATTCGATCTTCTTTATGCAACCATTTTAAAAATACCTGTTTTTTATCCTGCAATTCTTCAGCTTAAACTTTTAATAAATGCCTGTCAAAAAAAACAAACCTGTTAAAAAAGAAAAACTTGCGGCGATAAATCCATCCGGCAAAAAAGAAGCAAGTTTTTTTGAGCTGGTATATGAAGTAGCCCGGCAAATACCCCGGGGCAGGGTTACTTCATATGGTGCAATTGCCAATTGCCTGGGCACCAAACTCTCTGCACGCATGGTAGGCTGGGCCATGAATGGTGCGGGCAGTGCACATCCAAAAGTACCAGCGCACCGTGTGGTAAACCGAAACGGAATGCTGAGCGGCAAACATCATTTTGGCGGCAACAGAATGGAAATGCTTTTAAAAAAAGAAGGCATCAAAGTAAAAGAAGATACGGTGGTTGATTTTGAAAAAAAATTCTGGGATCCGGCAGCGCAGTTGTTATAGATCATCCACTTGCTGATCACTTAGCTGCAGCTGCAGCATTGTTTTAATCCTGGAGGGGCCCATCAAAAAAAAGTAAACAATCAGTGCAAGGGCCAATGCGGCAAAAGAATAATTGCCCGAAATAAAAAAACAAATAATTACAAAAAGACAAGGGCCCTCTATCATGGCCCAGCGTACAATATTGGCAGCCCGGTACTGCGCAGCTTTATGTGCCGTGTCTTCAGCAGCTGTATTCATTTGTGCCAGCTTGCTGTTAAAAATACGGCTGCCGGCCAATATGCCGCCAAAAGAAAACAGCAATGCGGCAACCTGTAATGTTTTGTCGAGCGAAGCTGCAATAGCAGATTGTTGTTGCACCACAAAAAACAGCATGATCACAAGAAAAATCACTTGCCCTGCCAGCAAAGCCGTATGCAGCACTTTTAATGATTTTACATAATTGCCTTTTACCTGTTCCATGTTATTAATGATAATAAGGACTGATGAATAAATACACCAATACGCCCGTTGTGGATACATAAAACCAGATGGGCCAGGTAATGCGGGCCAGCTTTTTATGTTGCGGAAATTCGCCTATCAATGCCCGGTAGGCCGTAAACAAAACAAAGGGCATAATGATGGCCGCTAAAAAAATATGCGTGATTAAGATAAAGAAATACAGGTAGCGGATGCCGCCAACGCCGCCAAACTTTGTATCGCCCGCAAACAAATGATGGCATACATAGGAAACAAGGAACAGCACAGACAATATCATAGCAACCAGCATCAGTCTTTTGTGCAATAAAAACTTTTTTATTTTTACTGCTACCAGTGCAGCGGCCAGCAACAGCGTTACCAGGGTATTGATTACAGCGTTGATGCTAGCAAAGATGTGCACATTAAAACCAAGATCCACTTTTAGGTGTACGGCACCCATGGTAGCCACCGCCAGGAATATCACGGCACTGAAGATCCAAATAATGGAGGCTGCTTTTTTATCGTTTTTCTGAAATACGGGTTCTAATAAATAAAGTGACATATTAATATTTTGGTTTCCTGTTAAAAAACATAAATACTGCAACCGCCAGAATTACAATAATGAATATGGGCCAGATGGCAGCCACTTCGGTAAACAACAATGATTTTTTCTTTTTATCGGTTTCCAGCATCAGCAATACAACGTCGTTGCTCAGCCTTGCCAGTGAGGTGTCATCCAACCCGTTGTAGTAGCCTCTTACAATGCGGTTTTTATCGAGCACCGTAAAACGGCTGGTATGTACAAACGAAGAATCAACCGGCTCATCGTTGTACTTGTCTACTTTCAGTTCTTCAAAAGCAAAATCATAAATGGTTTTTTTTGAACCCGTCAGCATCCACCATACATCGTGGTTAACCCCGTATTTATCCGCATACTTTTTTATTACCGGCACAGAATCCCTTTCCGGATCAACCGAAAAAGAAAGCAACTGCACAAAATTGGTGTCTGCATATTTCATGTTGTCCTGCCGTTTGATGGCATCCTGCAGTTTCTTCATATTGCGCGTCAGCGAGGGACAAATGGAACCGCAATGTGTAAAAAAGAAATCGATAACCAGTACTTTTCCCTTCAGCTGATCCAGTGTTACTGTATCGCCCAGTTGGTTAACGAGTGCAATGTTTTTTGCGCTGTGCCAGAGGGTATCGGTGGTTTCCTTGCCGTCTTTAACAGTGGTAATAATGGAATCTTCGTAATACCGGCGGGGCATCACCACCGCTTCATCTCCATAATGTTTTACCAGGAAATAACTTATTAACGGAATGATGACAGCGATACACAATGCCAGCAATGCTTTCTTACTCACGATTCTTAGTGTTTTAACAAAAAACCATCGCCGGAGGGCAATGGTCTCTGCAATGAAAAAATATTTTAAAGCACCAGCGCCATTTACTCAATTGAACCGGGCTTTTTAGCCTCTTCCTTCACTGGCGCTTTTTGCTGGCTTTGTTCCAGGTGGTTGCGGTCGTAGGTATTGCGCAGGTTTTTATAAGAGCTGCCATCCCAAAGGAAGGCGCCTATAAACCACAGAAACAGCAGTGCGGGTATGGCAATGGTAAGAATCAGGTTTCTCAGTTCATGACCCAGGTGCATAAACTCGGCTACAATAAAAAATGCTTTGGCCAGTGTAAGTACAATGAACACACCATTTAAAAGATGTTTTACAAAATGGGGATCAGAAAATGTCATTTCATAATAGCCGATGGCCAGGATCAGTTCAAAAACGGTAATGTATAAAAGTATGCGAAAAGTCCTCCAGATGGCTTTTGTATCAAATGTGTGTGCATCATCCTGGTGCAATTCTGCTGTTCCGTGTATGTTTTCCATAATTATTTTTTAAACGCTAATGTTCACGAATAAATGCTGATAACCACTAATTATTTCAGGCGACTGTTATTTCACTAAAACAGGTAAAAACAAGTAAACACAAATACCCAAACGAGGTCTACAAAGTGCCAGTACAAACCGGCCTTTTCAATCATCAGGTAATGGCCCCTTCTTTCAAACACACCCTGCCAGGTCATTATCAGCATAATAATATTGATGATAACACCGGAGAAAACGTGAAAGCCGTGGAAACCGGTAATGGTAAAAAAGAAATTGGTAAAGTTGGTACTGGATTGTGAGCCGTCAATGTTCATAAAAGGGTTTCTGCCCCACCATGCACCTTCTCCATGCATGTGCGTCCACTCCCAGGCCTGGCAGCTTAAGAAAGCAATGCCGCCCAAAATGGTCCAGCCCATGTAAATCATTACTTTTTTTCTATCATTGGCATGGCCTGCACCTACTGCCAGCACCATGGTCACCGAACTCATAATCAAAATAAAGGTCATCAAACTCACAAAAGCCAGCGGTATCGGCATTTCTCCAATAACGGGGAAGGAGCGGAATACATGGTTGGGGTCGGGCCAGCTATTGCTGCTGAAACGGATGGTGCCATAAGAGATCAGGAATGCGCCAAAAGTAAAGGCATCACTCATCAGAAAATACCACATCATTAATTTGCCATACTCTACATTAAAGGGGCTCTTACCACCGCTCCACCATTTTCTGTCTGCCGTAATTGTTTGTGACATGTGAGTTGTTTAAAAAAAGTTCTCAAATTTAAATATGACCTCAGCCCAAATCCCTCTCCAAATCCAGAGGAAAAGAAGCGCCGTTATTGAATCAGTATAAAGAAAACAAAAAGATACACCCAAAGCAAATCCACAAAATGCCAGTAAGTAGCGGCTACTTCTACCGGAACAATATTGTAGCTGCGCACCCTGCTGCTTATAGACCTGAAAAACAATGCCAGCAGCGCAAATACACCACCCAGCACATGCAATGCATGCAGGCCAAAGATGATGATAAAAAATACACCCCCGCCCGAACCCTCTACTTTTACACCGAACTTGTTCAACTGCCAGTAACCGATAACCTGCAACACAATAAAAAGTATACCCAGTCCCGTTGTTACGGCAATGTAATTTCTGTACTTGCCCATGTCGCGGTTACGGAAAGCGCTTAAAGACAATTGCATGATGATACTGCTCAGCAACATGATGGCCGTAGAATACCAGAATACCACGGGCATACTAAAACCAATCCATCCCGGTTGTTCACGCTTTACAATATAAGCGCTTGTAAAACCGGCAAACATCATAATGATACTGCCAATGCCCACCCATAAAATAAATTTATAGGGATGGATCTTTTTTCGCTGGCTTTCGCCACCCACCGGGGCATTGCTATACTGCTTCAAAATACTGTTTGTCACCATTTTTAATTACAGGCTTTTTTAACCTGTCACCCATTGCATTATCTGTACAAAACCTGTTTCTATTTTTTGAACTGGTAATTTGTTTGCCAGCAATGCCAGTAATACTACCGGCAAATAAATATAACTGCTAAACATTACCCGCCTGGCCGCTTTCAATTCCATTTCGCGGTACAATCTTACGCTTTGCCAAATCATTAATAAATTGGCGATAAAAACAATGAGGCAACTCAGTAAACCGCTCATACCAACCATGTAAGGCAACACCCCCACCGGAATCAGCAACAGCGAATAAATAATGGATTGTATTGCTGAATACTTTGTGGGCCCTTCTACACTCGGCAATAATTTGAAACCTGCTCCTGTGTAGTCTTTGTGCGCAATCCAGGCAATAGCCCAGAAATGCGGAAACTGCCAGAAGAACTGAATCGCAAACAATGCCCATCCCCCGGCTGTTAATGCATCTGCGCCAGCTGCCCATCCAATTAAACAAGGAAGCGCTCCCGGCACTGCACCAACCAGCACAGAAATAGAATTCACTTTTTTTAAAGGCGTATAGATAAATGAATACAGAAAGAGACTAAACGCCGCCAGCCCGGCAGACAATGGGTTGAAAAAATACCATAAGATAAACACCCCCAAAGCCCCGGTAATCATAGCAAAAGCCCATCCTTCCGTAACACTCATCCTGCCGCTGGCCAATGGCCGCTTGGCAGTACGCTTCATCAATGCATCGGTGTCCCGCTCCACTACCTGGTTAATGGCATTGGCACTGCCAGTTACCAAAAAACCACCCGCAAACAAAAGCAGGATCATCTTTGCATTAAAGCCAATTATTTTCGGCGCCAGCAGGTAACTGATTACGGCAGAAAAAACCACCATAAACGTGAGGCTGAATTTTACAAGCATCATGTAGTCCCTCAGCTTGCTGGCCAATGTAAAAGAGCTCGAATTATCTGTACTAACTTTTTGCATTCAATAACCCAGGGGCTTTTTATTGCTTTCTCACTTACCGGTCAGCTTCAATATACTTTCCTAAACCTCTGTAACGAATCTTTATGCGTTAACAAAATGCCCCGATTTTCAAACATCAGGGCAAGATTGTTGATTTCATTGTTATTTACTTCCCCTTACAGGTCAATTTTTTATCAATGATGACTTTCATTTGCACCTACCGGTTCTGTTTGCGGTATAAACTCCCTGCCATCTTTACCGTAATCGTATGCCCAACGGTGTACTTCCGGAATTTCGCCAGGCCAGTTGCCGTGACCGGGGCGGATGGGCGTTGTCCATTCCAGCGTGTTTGAACCCCAGGGGTTTTGCGATGTAACTCTTCTTCCTTTGAAAATAGAATAGAAGAAATTAAACACAAACAACAGCTGTACCGCAAAAACTATCATGGCCACAATTGAGATAAACCTGTTTAACCCGCCAAACTGGTTAAAGCTAACCCAGCTGCTGTAGTCCAGATAACGGCGGGGCATCCCTGCCAAACCTTCGTAGTGCATGGGCCAGAAGATAAGATAAGCGCCAACCATGGTTACCCAGAAATGGATATATGCCATGGTATTGTTGAGATAGCGGCCATACATTTTAGGATACCAGTGATAGATACCCGCAAACATGCCAAAGAAAGAGGCCACACCCATTACAATATGGAAATGCGCAATTACAAAATATGTATCGTGCAGGTGAATATCGAGCGATGAGTTACCCAGCCAGATGCCGGTAAGACCACCGGAGATAAACAAGCTTACAAAACCAATAGAGAATAACATACCCGGCGTAAAGCGGATATTACCTCTCCACAAGGTGGTAAGCCAGTTGAATACTTTAATGGCACTGGGTACTGCAATCAACAACGTAAGCAGTACAAATACAGAACCCAGGAAAGGATTGAGGCCGGTTACAAACATATGGTGCGCCCACACCAGGAAGGCCAGGATGGCGATGGCAAACAAGGAACCTACCATGGCCATATAACCGAAAATGGGTTTGCGCGAATTGGTAGACAATATTTCTGACACCATACCCATGGCTGGTAACAAAATGATGTATACTTCGGGGTGGCCCAGGAACCAGAATAAGTGCTGGAACAGGATGGCACTGCCGCCTTCATTTGGCAGGGCTTCGCCGGATGCCAGGTAAATATCAGAAAGATAGAAGCTGGTACCCGCATGACGGTCGAACAGCAAAAGGATGAAACCGCTTAACAATACAGGGAAGGACAATACACCCAGAACGGCTGTAAAGAACAAAGCCCAGATGGTTAACGGAATCCTTGTCATGCTCATACCCTTTGTACGCATGTTAAGAATGGTAGAGATATAGTTCAAACCGCCTAACAGTGATGATACCACGAACATGGCCATACTGATGATCCACAAATCCACACCGGTCTTGGACCCTTCAGATGCACCACCCAATGCGCTCAACGGAGGATAAGAGGTCCATCCGCCGCTTGCAGGGCCGGTTTGTACAAACAAAGAAGACAACATAATAACGCTGGCCAGCCAGAAAAACCAGTAAGACAGCATATTTAAAAAAGGAGAAGCCATGTCCCTGGCGCCAATCTGCAGCGGAATTAAAAAGTTGGCGAAGGTGCCGCTCAAGCCGGCGGTTAATACAAAGAACACCAGCACGGTACCGTGCATGGTTACCAGTGCATAGTAAAACTCGGGCTGAATTTTGCCGCCTTTGGCCCAATGGCCGAGGATGTCTTCCAGGAAAGGAAAAGTCTGGTCGGGGTATCCGAGTTGCAAACGGAACAAGACAGACATTAAACCACCCAAAAAGGCCCAGATGATACCAGTAATTAAGAACTGCTTGGCAATCATCTTGTGATCCATGCTGAACACATACTTGGTAATAAAAGTTTCCTTGTGATGGTGTACATGGTGTTCATCATGATGTGCATCATGTGAAGTGTGTACATCTGCTCCGTGTATTATGGCTTCATTACTCATATCAAAACGTTTATCGGGATCTGAATCTTTTCTAACCGCACACTGTATCCCGCTCCGGCAGAGTGGGGAAAAATTATTTTATTTTTTTACCGCTACTGCATTGGCAGCAACGGGGTTTACTATGGCTGTTTTTGCGCTGTCTGTAGCCGGCTTGTCTGTTTTCTGTTTGTCTAGCACGGCCGTCTGGTATTTTGCCTTCTGCGAAATCATCCAGATATCATATTCGGCCTGGGTTACCACTTCTATTTGTCCTTTCATAGAGTAATGTCCTTTACCACACATCTGGTCGCAGGAAATTTCATATACAAAATCAGGATTCTTCGTTATTTCCTTCATTTTTTTGGTGGTGTACAGCGGGGTAAACCACATGGTAGTAGGCGTACCGGGCACGGCATCCATTTTCATTCTGAAATGCACCAGGCCCACATCATGTATTACATCCCTTGAGCCAATGATTAATTTAACAGGTTTGTTTTCTATCAACACCATTTTATCGGTAACAATATCATCCTGTGCTGCTTTATCAGCTTTCAGGTTCAGCGCAGGTACATCTTCCCAGATCAATCCAAGCGAGTTATCGGCCGCATCACTGATGTTCTTATAATATTTTCTGCCAAACACCCCGTCTTTGCCCGGGTAGCGCATGATCCAGTTAAATTGTTTGCCGGTTATTTCTACTACCTGTGCATCTTTTGGAGGATCGCCGGTGATTTTAAACCAGTAGAACAAACCATAACCCACCAGTACCGTTAAGAAGATGGCGGGTACCACGGTCCAGATTAGCTCAAGCGTATTGTTGTGCGGCAGGTAGTATACTTTTCTTTTTTCAGAAAACTGGTATTTAAATGCAAACCAGAACAGTAATACCTGGGTAAGCACAAATACGGAACCGGTGATAATGATAGTCAGGTACAGCATTTTATCAATCTTCTGACCGTGGTCTGAAGCCGCTTCACCCAGTATCTTGCCTTTAAACAATTCGTGACAGGCGTAAACGCCAATCAGTCCGCCTACCAGGAAGAGGATCAGCAAAAATGCATTGATGCGGTTATTCTGTTCAAGTGTTTTCTTCTCACCTTTCAGTATACCCACATACTCACTTGCTTTTGCTATCTGGAAGGTAATCAGGAAGCCCAGTAGCAAAATCGCCAATATAAAAATGGTTGTTAAAGACATAACCGCTTAATGATTTATACAAAGTTTTAAAATAATTGCGCTTTCTGTTCCTTTTGTTTAAGCCCCGCCTAAACTTCTCTGCCAAAGGCGGAGACAAGACCGGGCCAATGAATTTAGTTATGTATGATGAATAATACTTTCTTTAAAGAACGGATGGTTTTTGGCGGTCAATGGCGCTTTTGTTAAAGCCCTGGCCGTTGAAAACATAATCAGTCCCACAAATCCTGCTGCTATACCCAAATCAAAAAGATTGATTTGAGGATGTGTTTGCCCACTGGCATCTTTTGTAATAGCCGGAAATACCATCTGGTAAAAATCCAGCCAGTGGCCAAAGATGATCAGGATGGCCATAAAAGTCATAGTCGTATAGTTTCTTTTTGAACCCCGGCGCATCAGTATCAGTATGGGGCAGATAAAGTTAATGATCAGGTTAAGGAAGAACAGGCCTTTGAAACCGTTGCTGTGTTCGTGGTTACCAATCCTATCTACAAAATAGATGGTTTCTTCAGGCTGGTTACTATACCAGATAAGCATGTACTGGCTGAACCACAGATAGGTCCAAAAGATAGAGAAGGCAAACATGAACTTGCCGATATCGTGCAGGTGCTCTTCATTTACCAGCGGTAAATAACCCAGGTTTTTAAGATAGATAACAAAGATGGCTATCAGCGACATACCCGCTACAAAAGTGCTGGCAAAAGTATACCAGCTATACATAGTAGAATACCAGTGTGCATCAATGCTCATCAGCCACAACCACGGAACGGTAGAAGCCACGGTAAGTGCAAACCATACCAGGAACAAAGCCGCCCAGATGGTGTTTTTAAAAATATACTGTTTGCCGGTCACTACATCGGGCAAGGGGTTTTCATCCAGCTCACGCGATAAGGCCCGCATCTTATAACCCAGTACAATCCACAATGTGATGGTAAGAATGGTCCAGATAACAAAGAAATTGGGATTCAGGAAAACGCTTTTTCCGTTCAGCACTTTATCGTTTCCGGGAGTAAGCCATTGGTAAACATGGTGCTGGTGGCCAAAAATCAATGACAACAATACAACCAGCGCAATTGCACCCAACGGAATTACAGCTACTGAGATGGCTTCAGTGACACGGCGAAATGCCATTTGAAAAGCGCCCATACCCAGTGTGGTAGCGCAGATAAAGAACATGGCTGCATTGCAGATCAACAGAAAGTATACGCTGTTTTGCAGCATGGTGCCCCAAAACCTGGCCTGTTGTTCTTCGGTATGACCAGGAGAACCATACATAAAAAAACCTACCAGTAAAGACACAATACCAACACCCATCAATGCCATTGACCAGGTCTTGTACTTTGCAGGAATCTCAAATTGATCTTTTAATGACGACATTCTCAATAAATTTATAATCGTTCAATCGTAAAATATCTTTCTACTATTTCTTGGCGGCTGCTGAATCCTTTGCTACCGGAGCTAATGTTTTACCTGCCGGTGCTGCTGCTTCTGCAGGTTTTGCAGTTGCCGCCTGTTTTGATTTTATATAACTAACAATCATCCAGCGCTGCTTGGGTGTTACCTGTGATGCATAACTGCCCATCATGTTTTTACCATAAGTGATGGAATGAAACATTGTGCCTTCGGCCATGGCTACATATTTTGCATCGGCGCCGCTGAGGTTGGCGGGCTTTGCGGAATAAGGACCATTACCGTCTTTGTACAGCGGGCCATTGCCATCCAGCTTTTGTCCATGACAAATGCCGCAATTTACCAGGAACAATCTTTCTGCTTCCACTGCCTGGTCCTTGTCCATAGCGGGCAAAGGATTTTTAAGATTGGAAGAAGTATTGTAAGTACCGGTTGTATCCTTCAGCATTTCGTAATGAAATCCTTCCTCTCCTCTTTTAACCGTGCCGGCCACGGGGCTGGCATTGTAAAAAATGCCGGATTCTGCCAGCTTGCTGTAATCAGAATAGGTTTCAACTGCCACGCTGTATGCCATATCGGGCATGTATACCCTGCTTGGCTTACGCTTTACATCGCTGCAGCTCTGCGCCAGTATTACCGCCGCTGTTACAATTGCTATGATGGATAATTTCTTCATCTGTATTGAAATAAAAAATCGTTTCAAATTTGCTTATGCGTTTGCTTCCCTCACTTCAAATGGTTGTGTATCCCTGTCGTAACGGCCCAGCCACCAGCCGCTTTCTGCTTCCTGCACATTGGTTTCAACGGCACCGTTGGTCTGCAGAAAAGCCAGTACTTCTGCTTCATTTGTTTTGGCAGTTGCTTCTATTACCATTACAAATAAATCGTCTGTTGCCCGCAGGTGAAAATGGTGCTTTTTTACAAAAGGCGCCAGCTGGCAGAGATAGCAAAATGTAAGTACCATGCCTACCGCAGAAAACAAAACGGTCAGCTCAAACATAATGGGTATCCAGGCAGGCAATGCAAAATGCGGTTTACCACCAATATTCAACGGCCAGTCTTTTGTAAATACCCAGCTGATAAAAGACAATGCTGTAGCCGTACCTGTAATGGCATAGATAAAACCGGCAGTATGCAGGCTGGTATCACGCAGGCCCATTACCTTGTCGAGTCCGTGAATTGGAAACGGCGTGTACACATCATGGATCTTATAGCCGTTCTTGCGTACATTCTTCACTGCGTTAAACAGTGTCGTTTCTTCGTCAAAACAGCCTACTATAAATTTTTTTACACTCATAATTTTTTTAGCTTTTAGCTGTGAGCTGTGAGCTGCTAGCCTTATCTGTTCTAAAAAACCAACAATTTATAAACTTTACTTGCCGGCTTGTTTACACACCATGGTCATGCGCATGCTCGTGGGCAAACTCATCGGCAGGTTGTGCATCAATCCGGGTCATATTGTCTTTAAAGCTTTCGCCATTTTTCTTCAGAATGTGTTTGATTTCTGCCAGCGCAATTACCGGGAAGAATTTAGAAAACAGGAAGTAGCAGGTAAAGAACAAGCCAAACGTTCCCATATAAAATCCTACCTCAAAAATACTGGGTGCATAGTAAGTGCTCCAGCTGCTGGGCAGGTAATCGCGGTAGATAGAAGTAACAATGATTACAAAACGTTCGAACCACATACCCACATTTACCAGGATGCTCATGAAGAAAGTGAACAACAGGTTGCGGCGCAGTTTCTTGAACCAGAAAAACTGCGGGCTAAGTACGTTACAACCCATCATGATGTAGTAGCTCCATGCATAGGGTGTAGACAAATCCCAGCGGTTTCTGAAGGCAGCTGCTTCATACGGGTTCTGACCATACCAGCTGATGAACAACTCTGTGATATAAGCCACGCCCACAATAGAACCAGTAAGCACAATTACCTTGTTCATTACTTCAATGTGCTCAAGCGTAATATAATCTTCCAGTTTTAAAACTTTTCGTGTAATCAGCAACAAGGTTTGCACCATGGCAAAGCCGGAGAATACCGCACCCGCCACAAAGTAAGGAGGGAAGATGGTGGTATGCCAGCCCGGAACAATGGAAGTAGCAAAGTCGAAGGATACAATGGTATGCACCGACAATACAAGCGGTGTACTTAAACCTGCCAGTACCAGCGACAAACTTTCGTGACGCTGCCAGTGTTTGGTAGACCCTGTCCAGCCAAAGCTCAGCAGGCCATACATCATTTTTCTCCATTTCAGTTTGGCACGGTCGCGTACGCTGGCCAAATCGGGCAGCAAACCAGAATACCAGAACAATAATGAAACGGTGAAATATGTCGATATCGCAAATACATCCCAGAGCAAAGGTGAGTTGAAGTTTACCCACAACGGACCCCTTGTATTGGGATAAGGAAGTACAAAGAATGCCATCCAAACACGGCCCATGTGCCAGATAGGAAACTGGCCCGCACACATTACTGCAAAAATGGTCATCGCCTCTGCCGCACGGTTTACACCTGTTCTCCAGCCCTGCCGAAACAACAATAAAATGGCCGAGATAAGCGTACCCGCGTGACCGATACCTACCCACCATACGAAGTTGGTAATGTCCCAACCCCAACCAATGGTTTTATTAAGGTTCCACTGGCCTACTCCATAGGTAACTTCCATGGTTACAGACCAGATACCAAAGCACAGAAGGGCTACAGAAATAATAAACCCGATGTACCATAAGCGGCTGGGTTTCATTTCTATTGGCCTGATGATATCTTCCGTAATCTGGTGATAGGTTTTTGCACCTGTTACCAGTGGCTCGCGTACCTGTGATTCGTATCTGAGTAATGACATATTTAATTAGCTTTTAGCTATTAGCTGTGCGCTGCTAGCCTTTAAACGATTTCTTACAAGAGCTTTTATCTATTGCCTGTTTACTTGCTTATACTGCTTTAGCTGGTGCTTTTTCTTCTTTCTTCTCAGTACCTTCTGCCGGTTCTTCTTCTTTTACGCCGGTCAGCAAATCTGTATTGCGTATTTTGGCCAGGTAGTTTACATTGGGCAAAACGTGCAATTGCTCCAGCGCATAGAACAAACGGTTTTTGTTTTCGCGGCGCACGGTGCTGATTTCGCTGTCTTTATTGTTTACATTACCAAATACAATAGAATCTGCTGCGCAGGCCTGCTGGCAGGCTGTTTTTACATCGCTGTCGGCCAGTACACGGTTTTCTTTTTTGGCTTTCAGTTTTCCTTCCTGCAAACGCTGTACGCAGAAAGAACATTTTTCAATTACACCACGGCTTCTTACTGTTACATCGGGGTTCAACACCATGCGGGTAAGATCATCGTTCATCATCAGTACGGTGTCATCCAGCTTACCAACAATGGTTTGATCCTGGTTGTGCGGGAAGCTGTCAGCGCCGGTGTAATCGGCCCAGTTAAAGCGTCTCACTTTATAAGGACAGTTATTGGCGCAATACCTAGTACCAATACAACGGTTGTAAGTCATCTGGTTCAATCCTTCGCTGCTGTGGTTGGTAGCGGCTACCGGGCAAACGTTTTCGCAGGGCGCATTGTCGCAATGCTGGCAGAGCATGGGTTGAAAAATCGTCTGGATGCTGTCTGGTTCTGCAGGGTTACCGCTAAAATAGCGGTCGATGCGCAACCAGGCCATATCATGAAAACGCAACACCTCGCTCTTACCTACTACCGCCACATTGTTTTCGGCGGTACAGGCCACCACGCAAGCGCCACAACCAAAACAACTGTTTAAATCGATGCTCATGCCCCATTTAATACCGGGCTTATCAAAGTGCGGGTAAATGGTTCCTTCTTCGTCAAATTTCTCCAGGCCACCAAAAGGCGCCAATTCCTTGCTTCTCTCTTCAAAAATTTCGTCTGGTTTCTTTTTAAAGTCTTCCAGCTTCATTTCTTTTACCACTTCCACACGGCCTTCGTAAGAACTGTGTGTCTGGCCCTGTGCCACCTGGTAGGTTTCGCCTTTTACCAGTTCAATTCCAGCATCGGTCACATTCCAGTCTCCGCCAACGGCCAGCTGGTAAACATTTTTACCAGCACCTACTGTTGCACGGCCCGATTTTGTATTTCTTCCGTAGCCCACTGCCATGGCAATGGTATTGGATTCCATACCGGGTATAATCAATGCAGGAAGCGATACTTCTTTGCCTGCCACGGTGATTTTCAGGATGGGCTTTTCCGGGTGTACTTCAAATGTATCAGACTGTTTGCGGTCGGCAATGTCTACCCCCAGCAATTCTTTGCCAAGGGCGGGCGATATGATAACATAGTTATCCCAGGTAGCTCTTGTAATGGGGTCGGGTGCTTCCAGCAACCAGGGGTTGTTTGCCTGGCGGCCATCGCCCAAAATAGATTTCTGGTAGATAACCAGTTCGTATTTTCCTTTTTTGATGCTGCCAAAAGAACCAATGGCTTCCGCCACTTTTGCATTGCTAAAACCTGCAGTACCCGCGGCAGTTTCCGTTTCTACTACACCATTCATCAGCGCTTTTTCATAACCCTCTTCGCTGCCCAGTTTGGTTACCCAGTAATTTTTGAAATACTCGTGGTAAGCCGTTGTGCTGCCGCTCCATTTTAATAAAGTATCCTGTAGCTGGCGTGTTTTAAACAATGGGTTGATGGTAGGCTGCATCATACTGAAATAACCGGGCTTCAGTTCCGCATCGCCCCAGCTTTCCAAGTAGTGATTGGCTGGTAAAACATATTTTACAAGCTCCGTTGTTTCATCCATTCTTTCATTGAATGAAACGGAGGTTTTTACTTTTTTAAGGGCTGCGGTAAATTTGGCAGCGTCAAAATAATCATATGCCGGGTTGCAATCATAAATCAGCAAGCTGCTGATTTTACCGGCTTCCATATCTGCTATCAGTGCAGCCATATCGCTGTCAACACCCTGTTTGGTCAGCAAAGGCGCCGCCCAGTTAATGGTGGTACCATTTGCACCAATGGCTTCGTTAATGGCGTTTACAATAATTTGAACATTGGTATTGTTGCTACCGCTTACCACCAGTGCAGCGCCTTTATTGGCGGCCAGGTCTTTTGCGGCTTTTTCAATTCCTTTTTTTACCGATGCACTTACACCGCTAACAGCCTGTCCGCTGATGGCGCCCAGCAATGCAGCAGCAACAGCGCCGGTTTCTGATGGCTTGTGGGTAATGCGATCGTCGGCATTGGCACCCGTCATACTCATCATGCTTTCAAACTGGTAGTGCTTGCTCATTTCGGGGTTCTTCTCGTTGATCTTGCGCAAAGAAGAATAGCCTTTTTGAAATTCTACCGGCGTTAGCCAGGTACCGAGAAAATCGGCGCCCAGGCTCACTACAACTTTTGCTTTTGCAAAATTGTAGGAGGGGATGGCACGTTTGCCATATGTGGCTTCGTTGGCGGTTAATAAACCACTGTAAGAAATACCGTCGTATTGTACATGCCGGCTGCCGGAATATTTTGCTAAAAATTCTGCAATGATTTGTTTGGTAGTTGGCGATGCGATGGTGGGTGTAAGCAATGCAAGGGTTGAACCGGCGAGGGCTTCACCCAGCATTTTATCAAAAGCTTCCAGAGAAGTGGCTTCTTTGCCATCGGCCATCGGAAAACGCAAACGGGCGGTATCGTACAAATCAAGTACCGAAGCCTGCACACGGGCAGAGGTGCCCCCGTTGGTAATGGTCGACAATTCGTTTCCTTCAATCTTAATAGGCCTGCCATCTCTTACTTTGGCCACTACGGGTATTACATCACTTCCGGAAACATAGGTGGTAGCATAATAGTTAGAGATACCCGGAACCAGGTCCTGTGGTTTATTTACGTAAGGAATTACTTTTTTAAGGGGCACTTCGCAACCGGCGGCAATGGCAGCGGCGGCGGTGCTGAATCCTACATATTTCAAAAAGTCCCTGCGGGGAGTTTTGGCGTCGGCGAGTCCTTCACCTTCAAATGGCAATTCCTCACGAAACTCATCCTTTGCATTTTGCTGAAAAGCTTCCGAGTTGTTGAACTCTCCAAAATTTTGCCAGTACTTTTTACTCATAATTTTAGCCCCTTATCACGCAGTAACGCGTGAATATTTGTGATTAAGTATGAATTACATTTAAGACCCCCCTTCTGCCAGGTGAGGTTTAGCAGCTTAATAGTGACATTTCTGGCACTCTGTACCACCAATCATTTCTACCGTTACGCTATCTACTTTTTTATTTTTCAGATCGGTATGTAATTTTTCGTAGATGCTGTAGAATTTGTTGCCTTCGCCGGTTTCAGCATTGTAGAAATTTACCTTGCTCTCGCGGTGGCAGTTGATGCACCAGCCCATGCTGAGGTCGGCAAATTGTTTTACTTCGGGCATTTCCTGGATGGGACCATGGCAGGTCTGGCACTGTACTTTTCCTGCGCGGGTATGCTGTGAGTGATTAAAATAAACGTGGTCGGGAAGATTGTGAATTTTAACCCATTCTATCGGCTTTTCCTTGCCGCTGTATTTTTTCAGTTTTGGATCCCAGCCAGAAGCGGCATAGATCTTCTGAATTTCCGCAGTACCGTTTACTTCGGTACCATCTTCGCGGTAGAGTTTTTCACTGTTGGCACCGTATTCATTGATGGCCATATGGCAGTTCATACACACATTTACGGATGGCACGTTGGCGTGTTTGCCTTCGTAAGCACCACCGTGGCAATACAAACAGCTCACCTGGTTTACGCCAGCATGCACTTTGTGCGAGTAGAAAATAGGTTGCTCGGGCTGGTAGCCTTTGTTGCGGCCCAGGCCAATAGCGCCCTGGATGGTATAATAACCGCCCACTATAAAGAGTACCACGGCAAAAGTGGCGATATAGGCTTTATTGCGGTAAAAAGGCACCGGCTCATGGGCGGGAACCCCTTCTTTATCGTCTGATAATTTCTTAAGGTTGCTGTTTACCTGCAACAAGATAAGGGTGATAACAGCCAGGATAAGGGTCAGCACACCATATAATAATGAGTTGTCGCTTTCAGTTTCACCGCCACCACCTGGAGGAGGCGTAGGGGTTGTTGGTGCTGGCTGCTCCACATAAGCAACGATATTGTCAATTTCTGCATCGCTCAGCGAGGTAAACAGGTTCATCGCCGTCTTATTGCGATCATTGTAGAGTTTGGTGAAGTAAGGATCGCCGGTGGCCAGCACGGCCTGGTTGTTTTTAATCCAGGCATGTAATTTGGCCTTGTCGGTTACCCTTTCGGTAATGCCATGCAAGGCAGGGCCGGTACCATCTTTGTAAGGATTGTGACAGGCAGCACAATTATTGGAAAACAATGTTTTTCCGGCAGCAATATCAGTTTGGGCTGATACAGTAAAACCTGA
>Ga0209069_10000366_pt1 | contig 20011 bp, 18 predicted proteins | sample Str013_2_FD_187202 | JGI IMG/M metagenome (GOLD analysis project Ga0209069, IMG submission 187202) | Freshwater sediment microbial communities in response to fracking from Pennsylvania, USA - Straight Creek_MetaG_SC_2013 (SPAdes) (version 2) | ecosystem: Environmental > Aquatic > Freshwater >...
CGTCATCCCGGAAATCGCGGCTTCGCGATTATCCGGGATCCTCGCGCCGAAAATCCATCATTCTGCGCGAAGATCCCGTGTCTGCACCGCACCGCCAAAGCGCTGCGTCATGCTGGAAGCATGCCTTCGGCAGGACGCGCACGGGATGACGGGTGAATAGTGTGTCAGGCACTAATGATACCGGGTACTACGCCTCCAGCTCCACATCCCAGTAGAGGTAGTCCAACCAGCTGGCATGCAGATGGTTGGGCGGGAACGATCGCCTGGCGGCAAGCAGCTCGCGCGTCGTCGGCTGCTTCGGCTGACGCCGCGGCTTGATCCGCATCGAGTTGGCTTTCGCGGTGTTGCAGGGCTCGCAGGCCGTGACGATGTTCGACCAGCAGGTTTGCCCGCCCCGCGATCTCGGGATGACGTGCTCGAACGTCAGCGCCGATGAAGCAAAGGCCTTGCCACAGTACTGGCACGTGAACCGGTCGCGCAGGAACACGTTGAACCGCGTGAACGCGACATGGCGCGGTGTCCGTTGGTACTTGCGCAGCGCCACAACTGATGGCAACCGGATGCTGGTGGATGGACTCCGCACCCACGTGTCGTACTCCGCCACGACCGCGACGCGCTCGCTGAACACGGCGTGGACCGCGTCCTGCCACGACAGCAGTGACAGCGGGAAATAGCTCATCGGCCGGAAGTCGGCGTTGAGCACGAGCGCGGGATGCGCGAGCATCGTCATGGCAGACCTCCTTTCGTAGTGGTGCATCCCCGAGGACTCGAACCTCGATCAAGACCGTTATGAGCGGCCGGCTCTGCCATTGAGCTAGAGATGCGGTTATTGAATCGGAACCGGCGACCTGCACGGGGCTCAAACCCGTCTCGACCCGGAGACAGCGGATCCGCTTCGACAGATGCCTCGCAGGTCATGGAGCGAAATTGGAACACGACCGCGGACTTGAACCGCGAACCTCCGACTTAAGAGGACGGCGCTCTACCGATTGAGCTAGTCGTGTATGGTGCACCCGGGAGGACTTGAACCTCCACGCCTTGCGGCGGCCGCTTCTGAGGCGGCTGCGTCTGCCGTTTCGCCACGAGTGCGTGACTATTGGAAAATTGACATAGGACCGCGGCGCCGCTCCGGGTGCCGAAGCGAGCCTTGTCGAATGCGCCGAGGATCGGCGCCGCGTCCCAATCTGGACGTTCACACTGTCAAAGAGCGCGGCGCCATCGGCACCGTCGTCATGCGCAAGCGAGCCTGTGGCAGTGAGCGCGCGCGAACACGCGCAGGCCCAAGGTAAACGAATGGTTTTTGGATGTTCTGCGGGTCGTACTGCGGGCCATCTGCCCCTCCTGCCTGATCGGCGGAGGGAAGGCCCTGCGCCGGTTATTCCGATTTGGGTCGCGAGCCTTGTTCGGCGCGATCTATCGCCCTGAAGGATCCCGGATACGCCATGCGCGCGCCCAACAGCTGCCGATCGCTGGGTCGATTGGACCCTACGGCGGCGGCGCTGAGCGCGGTGGCGATATGTGATGCGATGCGCATCGGGTTCCTCAGAGTTGTCGCCGAAAATTCGTCGGCGGGCGGCAAGACGCTGCGAGGTAGATGACTGCTGTCGCGCAAAAAGTCAAGACGGAGAATGTTACCAGCGTTTCAAATCAGACAACGCGGTCGTGTGATTAATTCCGTCGAAAAGCAAATCATGCTCGCGGAATTTGTGTGCAGAGCGCAGCGCCTACGATCCCGACCGAGAGTCTGCGGCGCATCAAACCGGTCGAATCCGAAACTCCACCACAACGGGATGATGGTCGCTGGCCCGGTTGCTCTCCCGGCTGTGAGCCACCTCTCCGGCGACGACCTCGATCGCGTCATTGGCTAGGATATGGTCGATGCGGATGCCCGAACTCTTGTCCGGATTGATCAGGTCGGTCGGAATCGAATAGCGCCGTCCCGCCGGCGGGATCGCATCTTTCAAACCCAGTTTGCCGAGGCCGGCAAACACCAGCGCGCCGCTATCGAGGAACCGGTCCACCGTCCGTTCGGCGTCGTTTGAGAAACTGCGGAACGCCATGATCAACTGGTCGCGATCGACGGCGTCCTGCGGACTGATGCAATTGAGGTCCCCGCACACGATCAGCGGCCCGGTCACGCCGGCGACCATTTTGGTGAAGTCGAGAGCCTTGTTCTCGGGGTAACGATGGGGATGGGGATGATAGGACGCGACAGTGAGTTGCCCCGTCGGGGTGTCGATGACGGCGGTGAGCCCGCCCCGATTGTAAATCCGCAATTCCTGAGACCTTACGATCGGGTGGCGGCTCAAGATGACATTGCCCCAGGCGCCGTCGTAGAGCGCGGCGGCCTCATAGGGAAAATCGAAAATGCCGGCGTAGTCGACCCGCCGGTCGGCATGCAATCGGCAGAACAGTGCCTCATTGAGAACCAGAATGTCCGGGGCGAGTCTGGCAACAAGCATGCGCGCAGCGTCGGCCCGTTCACGATCGATGAGCCGGCGTTCGCCGCCCCCGCCCGGCAGCGGCCGAAACCCCTCGAGGATGTTGAATGCGACAAGACGGAATGATCCGGGCATCGGCCTCTCCAGACAGATCACGAAGATTGCGGCTCTGCTGCCCTGACAAGGCTCCGCGGTCAGAAAACGGAACGTGCGACCAGATATAGGCCGAGCAGCAACAGGCCCGAGAAAAACCAGCGGCGGAACGTGGCGGGGGACAGTTGCAATCGAATGGCCTGACCACACCACATCCCCGCGCATGCAAGAACAAGGGCTGCGACCGTGGGACCGGCCACAGAGATATTGAGCCCCCCCTCCGCCGCCACGTTCACAGCGAGCGCAAGCGTCGAAACCGTGAACGATAGGCCGAGCGCCTGAACGAGCTCTTCTTTCTCGAGCCCGATGGCCTGGAGATAGGGAACTGCCGGGATCACGAACACCCCCGTTGCAGCTGTGATTACCCCGGTCAACGCACCAACGATGGGTGCGAGAACCGGCTCGATTGCTTTCGGAGCACTGATACGCAGCGCGGCCACTCCAGTGATCGCATAGATCGCCAAGGCGCCCCCCAACAGACCTGTACCATAGAGCGCACTCGCGCCCGACATGAGCCCGACACCGGCCCATGTGCCAAGGCAGACCGCGAGCATCATCGGCCACAATCGCCGGACGACGGCTCCCAAAGCAGGCCCGGCAAGCATCTGCCAGACGTTGGTGATGAACGACGGCAGGATGAGGATGGCGGCGGCTTCGATGGGAGGCATCACGATCGCCAGGAGCCCCATCGAAATGGTCGGCAGACCAAGGCCGATCACGCCCTTGACGAACCCCGCCAAGGCAAACACGACACCGATGAAAATCAGGGTTCCGTCCTGCATGAGGGTGACAATGATCGGAAGTTGGGCAACTGGCAATGTGGAGAATGCGGAGACGCACTTCGGAGTTCACGAAGTCAGGAGCAAGCGAAGCTGCGCTTCGATCTGTTGGATTTACGGCTCATTCTTCATCGAGATCCTGGCCTCCAAGGCGACCGTCACCAGAAGATGCTGGCCGGCAACTTCGGCAGAGTGGATCAGATTCGACAAGGCGTTTCGCCAAGGACTTCGGCACCGCTCCGAAACCAGACATTATCCGGTTCGGATTAAACGAAGCATGTAAGGCGCGCGCGTTGGTTGCTGCCCGGTAGCGGATGGCCGCTAACGTCTCGGGTCGCACTGGTGGAATTGAATAACTGGGTGGCGGCCCCCATGTGCCTGCTGCGCACATAGTCGCAATGGCTTTGCATCCACACACAGGATCTTGACCCATGGGATTTCGAACCTTCACTGCCGCACTGATGCTGCTCGCTGTCTCCGCGGCGGTCGGGCCGGTTGCTCAGGCAGACGACCTCAAATGCGTGAGCACCACGTTTCGCGTGCTGGGGGCCAACGACAAGGTCTGCATCAGCGTCTTCGATGATCCCAAAGTCGCCGGCATTGCCTGCCACATCAGTCAGGCGCGCACGGGCGGTGTCACCGGCATGGTCGGGCTTGCCGAGGATCCTTCGCGTTTCTCGATCGCTTGCCGGCAGGTTGGCCCGATCAGTGCCGACGTTGCGAAGTTGCCGGACGAGGAGCAGGTGTACTCGGAAAAAACCTCCATCTTCTTCAAGAAGACCCACGTTTTCCGCGTCGTAGATCGGAAACGCAATACCCTGGTCTACCTCGCCATCAGCGATAAGATCGTGAACGGCTCGCCGCAGAACTCGATCTCGACGGTACCAGTCATGCCGTGGGGCGGAAGCGTCGGCAGATGAAAGGTGCGGTCTATCGGTCACGTCGGGTGGAGGCCAAAATCGCATTTCCGCTAAATGATACCAACTCCGCTTGACGGCGGCCTCGGCGCTCGGCACGCGCAGATAGTACCGATCCACATCGAACTCGATCGGGAGGCCATAAATTGAGCATCAAATAGGCAGTCAGTCTGCCGCTGATGAAATCCGTGATTATATTGTTATATCAATGGGTTGGTGGTGGACGCAGTCCAGAGCGAACCCGTCTCTCATTGTGAGTCGTGAAAAACAGGGAGTTTTCGCGATTTTGAGGGTTCGAATCTGCCTGCCGGAACCGTATTTCTTCGACAATACAGCGGTTTACGCGCGTGAGGCCCTGAAAATTATCAGGGAATTTCAGCACCCTTAACTAACGAGGATACAAAACTCAGCTCGACCGGAATTCCAGATCCGTTTGTTGGTATATTTGGACCGGCTCTGGATACCGCTGTGCCTGCTGTCCCGAAATCGCTGAATACTCGGGCAGACGGCGGCATCGGTGGTTTCGATCTGGGTTACAACGTCCAACTCAACAACTTTGTCTGGGGTGTCGAGACTGACATTTCGCGATCGAATATCGCAGGGTCTGCGAGCTCGACTGTGAATACGTTTGCCCCGCCGCTCTCAAACGGGTTGCCGTACTCCGCAACCGCGGAAAATCAGACCAAAATCGACTATCTCGGCACGATCCGCGCCCGCGTCGGCTTCGCTCCAATTGCAAACGTATTGTTTTACGCAACCGGAGGCTTGGCGTACGGTCATGCGATGTCCAAAACCACAGTCTCCGACATTCCACAGGGCAGATGCTGATCGGGCCCAGCTGGTTGTAGAGGAAGGAATTTTCCACCGGTTCTGCGCAGCGCTGGATCGGCACGGACGACCCGTGCCGGGCGGAGATCAAATACACGCTCTAATCTAAAGCTTTGCCAGTCCCGCGCTGAGCCGGTCGAGCAGGCGCATCAGCAGGTAGCTTTCCTCGATTGAAAAATCGGCGAGGGCCGCCTCGTAAAAGCTGCGAATGCTCGGCCGCATCCCGGCCCACGTCCTGATGCCCTTGTCGGTCAGGCAGACCTGGCGAAGGCGGCCGTCGCCTTCGATTCGCGCGCGTTCGATCAATCCCGCCGCCTCCAGCCGATCCAAAATCGCGGTCAGGCTCTGCCGGCTCACCATCAGATATTCCATCAACTCCTTGACGGATAATCCACGAGTTCCGGCATGTGGTCTGGAGAGAGCGCCCAGAACGGCCCACTGCTGCGTGGTCAGCCCGAAGCTGCTGACTGCGCTCGTTCCCGTCTTGTGCATCAGGTTCGAGGCCTGATAAAGCCGGAAAAACAGGCGGTTGGCGATGTCGCTGGGGTCCGCCTGCCGGCCCGGCTCCGATTGCTTGCTGGTCGATGTCATAATTTTTCCATCAGCTAGTTGACACATATTTAGATATATCATATAGCTGATGCATCCTAAATGCTAGTCGGCATTTTCGGCATCGCACAGGAGGTGCTCACATGCGCGGTCTTGAGACAAAGACGGTCGTGGTTACGGGCGGCGGCGGGGGCATCGGCGGCGTGACATGTCGCAGATTTGGCGCGGCCGGCGCGAAAGTGGCCGCGCTCGATCGCAATCTCGAAGCCGCGAGGGCGACTGTCACGGCGATCGCGGCCGCCGGTGGCACGGCCTTGGCCGTCGCTTGCGACATCACCCGCCGCGAGGATGTCGACACGGCGATCGCCGAGGTCGTCGCTCGTCTGGGTGCCATCGACGTGCTCGTCAACAATGCGGGCTGGGACATTTTCAAGCCCTTCACCAAGACGCAACCGGTCGACTGGGAGCGCCTGATCGCGATCAATCTGACCGGCGCCCTGCACATGCATCACGCGGTGCTGCCGGGCATGGTCGCGCGCAAGACCGGACGCATCATCAACATCGCCTCGGACGCCGCGCGCGTCGGCTCCTCCGGCGAGGCGGTCTATGCGGCCTGCAAGGGCGGCTTGGTATCGTTCTCGAAGACCATCGCGCGCGAGCACGCCCGCCATGGCATCACCGTCAACGTGGTCTGTCCCGGCCCGACCGATACGGCGCTGTTTGCCGATTACAAGGAAGGCGCCGGCGACCCGGTGAAGCTGGAAGAGGCCTTCCGCCGCTCCATCCCGCTCGGCCGCATCGGGCAGCCCGACGACCTTCCGGGCGCCATTCTGTTCTTCGCCAGCGACGACGCGAGCTACATTACCGGACAGATCCTGAGTGTTTCCGGCGGCCTGACCATGGCCGGCTGATTGCAGATCACACACGAAACACCACAAACACGACAAGGAGAGCGACCGATGGATTTCAAGGACATCCTTTATGACGTGCGCAACGGCGTTGCCTGGATCACGATCAATCGCGCCGACAAGATGAACGCGTTTCGCGGGCAAACCTGCGACGAGTTGATCCGCGCCCTCAACAAGGCCGGATATGACAAGGCCGTCGGCGCGATCGTGCTGGCCGGCGCCGGCGACCGCGCGTTCTGCACCGGCGGCGATCAGTCGGCCCATGAAGGCAACTACGACGGCCGCGGCACCATCGGGCTGCCGATGGAGGAGCTGCACACCGCCATCCGCGACGTGCCCAAGCCCGTCATCGCCCGCGTGCAGGGTTTCGCCATCGGCGGCGGCAACGTACTGTGCACGATCTGTGATTTGACCATCTGCTCCGAGAAAGCCCAGTTCGGCCAGGTCGGTCCGAAGATGGGTTCGGTCGATCCGGGCTACGGCACCGCCTTCCTGGCCCGTGTCGTCGGCGAGAAGAAGGCCCGTGAGATGTGGTACATGTGCCGCCGCTATTCCGGCGCCGAGGCGGTCGCGATGGGTCTTGCCAACGTCTGCGTGCCGCACGACCAGCTCGACGCCGAGGTGCAGAAGTGGGGCGAGGAATTGTGCGAGAAGAGCCCGACCGCCCTCGCCATCGCCAAGCGCTCGTTCAATATGGACACCGCGCACCAGGCCGGCATCGCCGGCATGGGGATGTACGCGCTCAAACTCTACTACGACACCGAGGAGTCCCGTGAAGGCGTCAATGCCCTGAAAGAGAAGCGCAAGCCAGACTTCCGCAAACACGCGAAGTAAGCCCGGGAGCGATCGCCGTGGATCCGACGTTTTCAGACGAACTGCGTTCGATACAGGCGACCGCACGGCGCTTTGCGGCGGAACGCATCGCACCCGGATACATGGCGCGCGAGACTTCGGCATGCATCGATCGCACGCTCATCCGGGAGATCGGTCGGCTCGGCCTCATCGCGCCGGAGATTCCGGAGCATCTGGGCGGGCTCGGGCTTCCGAGCCTGACCAGCGGCCTGATCGCCGAGGCCATCGGTCACGCTGATCTCAACGTGGCCTATCTGCAGATCCTCGGCTCGCTCAATAGCAAAATCATCGCCGAGCATGCGTCACCCGCATTGGCCGAACAATGGTTGCCGAAGATCGCGACCGGCGAGTCGGTGGTGTGCATCGGCCTGACCGAACCGCGCGGCGGATCGGACGCGGCCAATCTCGGGCTCTCGGCCCGTCGCGATGCCAATCGCTATATTTTGAAGGGTGAAAAATCGTCGATCAGCATGGCCGATCAGTCGGATGCCATCGTGCTGTTCGCCAGGACGGGGCCGGTCGAAGCCAAGGCGCGCGGCGTCAGTGCATTCCTGGTGCCGATGAATACCCCCGGCATCACCACGCAGCGCTACAAGGACCTCGGCAGTCACGCCATCGGACGCTGCTCGATTTTCTTCGACGATGTCGTTGTTCCCGAGGAATGCCGCCTCGCGGACGAGGGCGCGGGTTTCGTGCAGGTGATGCAAGGGTTCGATTTCAGCCGGGCGCTCATCGGGCTGCAAGTGCTCGGCGCGGCGCAAGCCTCCCTCGACGAGTCGTGGGCCTATATCCAGGAGCGGCAGGCATTCGGCGCACCGCTGTCCCGCAACCAAGGTGTTTCATTTCCGCTGGCCGAGGCCGATACGATGATCGCCGCCACCCGCCAGCTCTGCTACCACACGCTGCGGCTCAAGGATGCGGGCATGCCACACACGGCCGAGGCTGCCATGTGCAAGTGGCTGGCGCCGAAAACCGCCGTCGACGTGATCCACCAGTGCCTGCTCACGCACGGGCATTACGGCTGGTCACTGGACCTGCCGCACCAGCAGCGTTTGCGCGACGTCATGGGCCTGGAGATCGGCGATGGCACAGCTCAAATCATGAAGATGATCATCGCGCGCGAGCGCCTCACCGAGGGCGCGCACTGATAAAAGTCGGCATCTCAAGTCGGCGAGATTCAAGACCGCTAAAGTGGTTCGATGGGGAGTTAACGATGGATACGGCATTGAGTGCGCAATCGCGCCGTCAGAGCATGATTGCCGCGGGCTTTTGGCAGGATAAGACGTTGCTGGATTATTTCCGGCAATGGGTCGCGGCTACGCCGGACAAGACCGCAGTTGTCGCGCTCCGATCGGGCGCTGAAACGCGATTGTCCTATGCGGAGCTCGATGCGCTGTCCGATCGAATTGCCGTCGGCCTTCGCCGGCAGGGCGTCGCGGAAACCGACGTTGTTTCGTTTCAATTGCCCAACTGGTGGCAGTTCACCGCGCTGCATCTGGCGTGTCTCAAGGCCGGTGCCATCTCGAATCCCTTGATGATCATTTTCCGCGAGCGTGAGCTCAAGTTCATGCTCGGGCTTGCGGAGACCAAGGTCTTCGTGGTGCCGAACGAGTTTCGCAAAGTCAATCATCGGGCCCTGGCGCATGCCGTGAAGCCGTCGCTTCCCGAGTTGCGGCGCATCTACGCAATCGACAGCGGGGGCGAGGACGATTTCAGCCACCTGATCGCCAAGGATGCGACACCGGAGGAACTGGCCGGGGTCAGGTCGAGGGTGCTTTCTGCCGATGCTGTCATTCAGCTGCTCTATACCTCCGGCACCACGGGCGAGCCCAAAGGCGTAAGCCACACCTCCAACACGATGCTCGCAAACCTCACCCCGTTTGCCGAACGCCTGCATATGGGGGCAGCCGACGTCATCCACATGCCCTCGCCCATGGCGCACCAGCTCGGCTTCATGTACGGCCTGGTGCTTCCCGCCATGCTCGGCGCAACGGCGGTGCTCCAGGACGTGTTCGAGGCCGCCGAGATGGCGCGGCAGATCAATACCGAACGTGCCACATGGACGATGGGCGCGACGCCGTTCCTGAGCGATCTGTCCGATTATTGCATCACGACCAAGACCGCGACCCCGTCGCTCAGGGTTTTCGTTTCTGCCGGCGCACCGATCCCGCGCCCCCTCGTTGCCAAGGCGAGAGGCGCCTTGAACGCGGCCATCATTTCGGCGTGGGGCATGTCCGAGAACGGCGCGGTGACGACAACCCGCATCGAAGATCCCGAGGACAAGGTTACCGGTACGGATGGCTGCCCGCTGCCGGGCATGGAGGTGCGTGTCGTCGATGCCGACGGAAAGTCGGTGCCGAGCGGCGCGGAGGGCCAACTCGAAGTCCGCGGCTGTTCGAACTTCATCGGCTACATGAAGCGCCCGGGCCTTGCGCAAGTGGCCGAAGGCGGCTGGTTCAACACCGGTGATATCGCCCGGATGGACGCCGACGGCTACATCCGCATTGCCGGCCGGTCGAAAGACATCATTATTCGCGGAGGCGAAAACATCCCCGTTGCAGAGGTCGAAAACCTGTTGTTTCAGCATCCTGCGGTTTCCGCGGTTGCCGTTGTCGGCTACCCGGACCCGCGGCTCGGCGAGCGCGCCTGCGCTTTCGTGATCCTGAAAGAGGGGGCCGGCCTGACATTTGCGGAGATGTCGACATACCTTCGGGAGCAGAAAATGGCGCTTCAGTACATCCCTGAGCGATTGCAAGTCGTCCGCGAACTACCCCGTACACCGTCAGGCAAGATCCAGAAATTCAAGTTGCGCGAGATGGCAACGGAGCCGCTGACCCCGGCGCCATCGCCAACCGCAGAACGATCCCAAACGCATCAGCGCGATCCTGCTCCCAAAAGTTTCTGGCGCCGTATTCGCGGCCGATGAGTGCACGACGCAGCAATCCGATCAATGAAGGTCGGGCCTTAACCATTCAGGTCACCAAAGGCACTGTCGAATTCGATGGTGCAAGCCTGGCGGGTCAGCCGTCGCACGAGATCATCAAACGCGGTATCGCCTACGTTCCCGAGGACCGACGCGTCTTTCCAAGTCTGACTGTTGCTGAAAACCTGCGCGTGGTCCGCAAGGGCGCCGGCAACGGCGCGTGGACCGCCGATCGCGTCTACGCGCTCTTTCCCCATCTCGCCGAGGCGCGCAAACGCATGGCCGGCGTCATGAGCGGCGGCGAGCAGCAGATGCTGTCGATGGCGCGTTCATTGCTGACCAATCCGCGGCTGCTGTTGCTGGATGAGCCGAACGAGGGCCTTGCGCCGAAAATCGTCGATGAGATAATCGCCGCGATTCTCAAGTTGAAACAGGAGCGGGTCGCCATGCTGGTTTCCGAGCAATCGCTGCGGACGATCCGCGCCTGCGGCGATCGTGTGGTGGTGATCGACCGGGGCAGCAGCGTGTTTCACGGCACGGCCGCTGAGTTCCTTGGCGATCCCGAGATCGCGCGCCAGTATCTGATGGTGTCGGGACACTGGAGCGTGCCGTCAGTTGCGAATGCGTAGGGCGCAATAGCCACTTCGGCGTATTGCGCCAGAGGTAGATACGTTTTGAAAGTTGAATCTGTGACCGGTGCAATACGCCCGAAATGGGCTATTGCACCCTACTGAGAGGATTAGATCCCCATGAAAGACAAGGCACCGACAAGAAGCGACACGGCCGTCCGGTTCTCGTGGGAGGACGCATTCTTCCTCGACGACCAGCTCTCCGAGGATGAGCGTGCGATCCGCGATACGGCGCGCGCCTTTGCGCAGGAGAAGCTTCTGCCGCGCGTGAACGAGGCTTATCTCGAAGAGAAGACCGACCGCGAGATCTTCAACGAGATGGGCAAGCTCGGCCTTCTCGGCGTGACGGTGCCGGAGAAGTACGGCTGCGCGGGCGCGAACTATGTCTCATACGGTCTTGTCGCGCGCGAGATCGAGCGTGTCGACAGCGGCTATCGCTCGATGAACTCGGTGCAGTCCTCGCTGGTCATGTACCCGATCTACGCCTACGGCTCGGAAGAGCAGCGCACGAAGTACCTTCCCAAGCTCGGCACCGGCGAATGGGTCGGCTGCTTCGGCCTGACCGAGCCCGACGCGGGCTCGGACCCGGGCGGCATGAAGACGCGCGCCGAGAAGGTTTCCGACGGCTACGTGCTGCGCGGCTCGAAAATGTGGATATCGAACAGCCCGATCGCGGACGTGTTCGTCGTGTGGGCGAAGAGCCAGGCGCATGACAACGAAATCCGCGGGTTCATCCTCGAGAAGGGCATGAAGGGGCTTTCGGCGCCGAAGATCGGCGGCAAGCTGTCACTGCGCACGTCGATCACGGGCGAGGTCGTCATGGATGAGGTACACGTGCCGGAGAGCGCACTGCTGCCGAACGTCTCCGGCCTCAAAGGCCCGTTCGGCTGCCTCAATCGCGCCCGCTACGGTATCTCGTGGGGCGCGATGGGGGCCGCCGAGGACTGCTTCTTCCGCGCGCGGCAGTACACGCTGGACCGCAAGCAGTTCAAGCGTCCGCTCGCGGCGACGCAGCTCGTGCAGAAAAAGCTCGCCGACATGCAGACGGAGATCGCGCTCGGCCTGCAGGGCTCGCTGCGTGTCGGTCGCCTGATGGACGAGGGCCGATTCGCGCCGGAGATGATCTCGCTCGTCAAGCGCAACAACTGCGGCAAGGCGCTCGACATCGCGCGCGTTGCCCGGGACATGCACGGCGGCAACGGTATCCAGATCGAATACCACGTGATGCGCCACGCCGCGAACCTCGAGACCGTCAATACCTACGAGGGCACGCACGATGTGCACGCCCTCATCATCGGACGCGCCATCACCGGGCTTCAGGCCTTCTTCTGATGCAAATCGCTCGTGTACGATGCGGTCGGGCGCGGTGCCCGGGAGCGAAAGCCAACGCCGCGGGAGTATTGCTATGCAGACGTTGTCGGAACTCCTGAGATCACACGCTCGCCATTTCAAGCACAAGACCTTCCTGGTTTGCGAGGACAAGACCTGGACCTACGGGGAGTATTTCAGTCAGGTCGAAAGACTGGCTCAAGTGCTCGTGGACCATGGCGTGGGCAAGGGACGCCCGGTCTGTCTCTACCTGCCGAGCCGGCCGGAGCTTGCCTTTGCCTACCACGCCTGCCAGCTGATCGGCGCGATCGCGACGCCGATGAGCGCGATGTACCGCTCGGCCGAGCTCAATAAGATCGTCGCCCGCACCAGCGCCCGCGTTCTCATCACCGACACCGAACGGGCACCGCCTGTGCGCAGCGTCGAGGCAGGCCTTGCGTCCCTGCAGCATGTGCTGGTGTTCGGCGGCGATGAAAAGGCCGCACCGTTGGAGGACCTTCTCCTCCGCGTCGTCCCAGATCTTCCTGAAGACACTGTCGGTCCGGAGGACGTGGCCGCGCTGTTCTTCACGTCGGGCACGACGGGCGAGCCCAAGGGAGCCATGCAGAACCAGCGGAATATCATGGCGGCCATCCGAGACGGCGAGGTTTATACCGCCAGCGCATCGGGCAAGGAGGTATTGCTTGGGGTGCTGCCGCTGTTCAACAATTTCGGCGCCACCGTCGTCCTCAACGGCGCGCTCTATAATGGCGGCACGCTCGTGCTGCGCGAACGCTGGGATCTCGACGGCGTCGTCGCCGACATCGAGCGCCACAAGATATCGGTGTTCTTCGGAACGCCGACGATGTTTACGTTCCTGCTCAAAGCCTACGATCCCCAAAGGCACGATCTTGCATCACTCCGCTTGTGCCTCGCCGGCGGTGCCGTGCTCGTGCCCTCGCTTGTCGAGGAATTCGAGCAGAAGCTGAACACCCGGCTGATCAACATTTACGGCGCAACCGAGGTCTCCACCTACGTCACGGCGGAGCCTCTGCTGGGTCCGCGCATTTCCGGTTCCGTCGGTTTGCCGATTGGCAGCACGGCAATCGCCGTGCTCGATGACGGCGGGCGGCCCGTGCCGCGCGGCCAAACCGGCGAGATCGCCATTCGTGGCGATACGGTCGGCCCCGGTTATTGGCGGGACGCCGAGGCAACCGACATCGCATTCCGCCATGGGCGATGGCTCAGCGGCGATATCGGCTTTGTCGATGATCACGATCACCTCCACATCATCGACCGCAAGAAGGACGTCATCATCTCGGGCGGCTACAACATCTATCCCATCGAGGTGGAGGATGTTCTCTACAAGCGGGATGACGTTTATCTCTGCGCCCTGATCGGTATCCCTGACGCGGAGAAAGGCGAGCTGCCCGTCGCCTATGTGGTCCCTGCGCCGGGCAAGTCGCCGACCGCCGAAGCGCTGATCGCCCATTGCCGCGCGCACCTTGCCGCTTACAAGGCACCGCGCCGCGTCGTGTTCAAAGACGCATTTCCCCTCGGTCCGACCGGCAAAATCCTGAAAAAGGAATTGCGCGCCATGATTTCGTAGGAGCCGTCCGCGTCATGAGGCTGGCCGGCAAAGCTGCACTCTTCATCGCCCCAGACTGAGCCCTCCCGGAATCCGAGTTTGCCGGCTTCCCTCCACGCGATCAGCCGGGTGACCTCGCTGTAATAGGCCCTTTTCCACCGACCAGATCTCCGTCGTGGGTCAACGAAAACCTTCGAGGCGGTCGCGCCCGTGATTTTGGTCGGTCCCACGCGATAGAGGTGCGGACGTGAGTGTCAGTTCGAATCGTGGCCAACTCGAGCTTTGAGAGCTGCGATTTCGGCTGCGAGCCAATCCGCAAAGACCGCAACGAGCTTATTGGGGCGGGACTGTTTCGGCACCACCAGATGATGACCGACGTAGGTGATGTCCTTCGACCTGCCGGTGAGCGGCATGACCAGCCGTCCGGCGGCCAACTCGCGCTCGGCGAGCAGGGTTGATTCGAGTGCGACGCCAAGGCCGTCCGCCGCAGCTGCGATGGCGAGGAAGCTGCGGTCGAAGCGGATGCCGTGCAGGGCAGGCGATGCCAGCTTGTTGGCCTCGAACCAATGCGACCATCGCACCATCTTGTTGTCGCTTTGAATGAGGTGTTGACGCAGCAAATCCTCCGGCGAGGTGATGGACGCGGCAACCGATGGCGCGCACATCGGCGCGACCGTCTCCTGCGCGAGCGGCGTCGCGATCACATTGCTTGCGCGCACCGGGCCATAAACGATGTCGGCATCAAAGTCGTTGTTGGCGAAGTGGCTGTAATCCGTGCCTGCCGCGAGACGGACTTCAATGCCGGGATGGCGCGCCAGGAACCTCGGCAGCCGTGGCGAGAGCCAGGCGGCCGCAAAGCTCGGCGCCGCGTGCAGGCGCAGCAATTTCGGCAGGGTCAGCGAGGTTTCTTCAAGGCCAAGGCGAAGCTGATCGAAGGCGAGCTGGACGTGATGATAGAACGCCTCGCCGCGGTCGGTGAGACGGCCGCCGCGCCCGCTTCGATCAACGAGCCCCACGCCCATGGCCCGTTCCAGTCCGATGACGGCGTGGCTGACCGCGCTCGGGGTCAAGTTCAGCTCTTCGGCAGCCGCGCGAAACGAGTGCAGCCGGGCGACAGCCTCGAAGGCGCGGATGGCATTCATGGAGACAGCGGTCAGCATGACACTCCGTGATCCCGCCTCATGTTTTTATGTTGCAGCGCAGCAAAATCGCTCGCGCGAGCGCTTTAGTTGAAATGAATTCATCTAAGCATGAAATCTCTGCGTTTGCCAATGTTTGCATCCTGCTGCAAGACAGCGCCCAACGATCAAGCACCCAAGGGAGGCCAGGACATGTTGTTGAAGGGCAAGACTGCAGTGATTTCGGGTGCCGCGAGCAAGCGCGGCATTGGACTCGCCACCGCCAAGCTGTTCGCCGAGCATGGGGCGCGCGTCGCCATCCTCGACATCGACGCCAAGGCAGCCGCCGAGGCGGCGGGTTCACTGGGCTCGGGGCACCTTGGTCTCGGCTGCGACGTGACCGATGCCGCCTCCTGCAAGCAGGCGATCACCGCGACCCTCGACCAGTTCGGCCAGATCGACATCCTCATCAACAATGCGGGTATCACCCAGCCTCTCAAGACATTGGAGATCGATGCCAAGAACTGGCAGAGCGTTCTCGCGGTCAATCTTACCGGTGTCCTCAATCTGTCGCAGGCGACGATCCCTCATATGCGCAGCCGCAAGCAGGGCTCGATCGCGTGCATGTCGTCAGTCTCCGCGCAACGCGGCGGCGGCATCTTCGGTGGACCGCACTATTCGGCTGCGAAGGCCGGCGTGCTCGGCCTCGCCAAGGCGATGGCGCGCGAGTTCGGTCCGGACGGCATCCGCGTCAACTGCGTCACACCCGGCCTCATCCAGACCGACATCACCGGCGGCAAGCTGACCGACACCATGAAGGCCGACATCATCAAGGGCATCCCGCTGAGCCGCCTTGGCGATGCCAGGGATGTGGCCAACATCTACCTGTTCCTTGCCTCGGATCTGTCGGCTTACGTGACGGGCGCGGTCATCGACGTGAATGGCGGGATGCTGATCCATGGTTGAGATCAAAGCGTCGGCCATCTCCAACAAATCGGTCGCGGACCGCGCGTACCACATCCGGCGCAATGCGTTGCGGATGGGCGAGGTGCAGGGGCAAGGTTACATCGCCCAGGCGCTCGACATCGCCGACGTGCTGGCCGTCGCATACTTTCATGCCATGTCATATCGTCCCGAGGACCCGCAATGGGAGGGACGCGACCGCTTCCTGCTGTCGAACGGGCACTACGCGATTGCCCTTTATGCGGCGCTGATCGAAGCCGGGATCGTTCCCGAGGCGGAGCTCGAGAGCTACGGCAGCGACGAGAGCCGGCTGCCGATGTCGGGCATGGCGTCCTACACGCCGGGCATGGAAATGTCGGGCGGCTCGCTGGGGCTCGGCCTCTCGATTGCGGTCGGCATGTGCCTGGGCCTCAAGCGCAAGAAGTCGGACGCGCGCGTCTATGTGCTGTTCTCGGATGGCGAACTCGACGAAGGCTCCAAATGGGAAGCCATGATGTCGGCTGCCCATCACAAGCTCGACAATCTCATTGCCATCGTCGACATCAACAATCAGCAGGCCGACGGCCCATCGAAGCAGGTCATGGCGTTCGAGCCGCTCGTCGATAAAATGCAGGCGTTCGGCTGGTTCACGCAGCGCGTCGACGGCAACGACCTCGATGCGGTGATCAAGGCCTTCGATGCCGCCAAGGCGCACGCCGAGCCGCGCCCGCGCATGATCATCGCCGACACGCTGATGGGCAAGGGCGTGCCGTTCCTCGAAACGCGCGAAAAGAGCCATTTCATTCGCGTCGACGCGCACGAGTGGCAGCTTGCCCTCGCTGCCCTGGATGCCGGGAGGAACGCATGAAACGCCCAGCACCCGTAACGACGGGCAAGCCACGCCTGACCACATCGGCGATGATCGCGTCGATCGCTTCGGATGGACAGAAGACGAAAGCCGCGCCGTTCGGCCATGCGCTGGTCGAACTGGCGAAGTCTCGGCCTGACATCGTCGGCATGACCGCCGATCTGGGCAAATATACCGATCTGCACATTTTCGGTGCGGCGTTTCCGGATCGTTACTACCAGATGGGTATGGCCGAGCAGTTGTTGTTCGGCGCCGCATCGGGACTAGCCGCCGAAGGGTTCACGCCGTTTGCGACCACGTATGCCGTGTTCGCCTCGCGGCGCGCCTACGACTTCATCCACCAGACGATCGCGGAAGAAAACCGCAACGTGAAGATCGCCTGTGCGCTGCCGGGCCTGACGTCGGGTTACGGCCCGAGCCATCAGGCGGCCGAAGATCTCGCCGTGATGCGCGCCATGCCCAACATGACGGTGCTCGATCCCTGTGATGCGCTGGAGATCGAGCAGATGGTGCCGGCGATGGCGGCGCACGACGGCCCGGTCTACATGCGGCTGCTGCGCGGCCAGGTGCCGGTCGTGCTCGACGAGTACAATTACAAGTTCGAGCTGGGCAAGGCGAAGCTCATCCGCGACGGCGCGGACGTGCTGGTGATCTCGTCGGGCCTGCTGACCATGCGCGCGCTCGAAGCGGCCAAGGCGCTGGAAAGCGACAAGGTGCGTGTCGCCGTCCTGCATGTGCCGACCATCAAGCCGCTGGATCGCCAGACGATTGTCGAGACGTGCCGCAAGTCGGGGCGCCTCGTCGTCGTTGCCGAAAACCACACGGTCGTCGGCGGGCTCGGCGAAGCGGTCGCCGGCGTGCTGATGCGCGAGGGCGTGCACCCGGCATTCAGGCACATCGGCCTGCCCGACGAGTTTCTTGATGCGGGCGCGCTGCCGACGCTGCACGACCGCTACGGCATTTCGACGTCTGCGATCGCGACATCGATCAAGGGGTGGCTATAGCGCTGCCACTCGACGCAATCGACACAACAACCCCGTTTCAAGGGGTGGCCTCGAACAATCATCATTCCCTGGGAGGACCAACATGCTGAAGACCTCGCGTAGACAGTTTCTGGCTGCATCGGCCGCCGTGCCTTTGGTGAGCATTCTGACGCGGCCGGCCGGCGCGGCCGAGTTCACGCTCAAGTTCGCCACCGGCCAGGATCCAACCCACCCCGTCAACAAGCGCGCCGCCGAGGCGATCGAACACATCAAGGCCGCGACCAATGGCCGTGTCGAGATCAACCTCTTCCCCGCCAACCAGCTGGGCTCGGACACCGATCTGCTCGGCCAGATCCGCAACGGCGCCGTCGACTATCTCAATATCGGCTCATCGGTTCTCGCCACGCTGGTGCCGGGCGCCGGCATTATCAACACCGGCTTTGCGTTCACCTCGTCCGAGCAGGTGTGGAAGGCAATGGACGGCGGTCTCGGCAAATTCGTCAAAGGCGAAATCGAGAAGGTGGGACTGCTGCAGGTCTGCAAATCGTGGGAGAACGGATTCCGCCAGCTCACGTCATCGACACGCCAAATCAAGACGCCCGACGATCTCAAGGGTTTCAAGATGCGTGTACCCGCCGCGCCGATCCTGACCAGCCTGTTCCAGGCTCTCGGCGCCGGCCCGACGCCGATCAATTTCAACGAAGTGTACTCCGCGCTGCAGACCAAGGTGGTCGAAGGGCAGGAGAATCCGCTGGCGATCATTGCGACCGCCAAGCTCAACGAGGTGCAGAAATACTGCTCGCTCACCAGCCACGTCTGGGATGCCTATCTCATCCTCGCCAACCGCCGCTCGTTCGAGCGCCTGCCGGCTGAAGTGAAGGAGATCGTGGTTCGCGAGCTCGACAAAGCGGCCGACGATGAACGCAAGGACATCGCCGCGCTTTCCGACTCGCTGCGCGCCGACCTGACGGCCAAGGGCATGACCTTCATCGAGGTCGACAAGGCTGCATTCCGTGACACCTTGAAGAAGACCACGTTCTACAAGGATTGGCGTGCGAAGTTCGGCGAAGCAGGCTGGGGCCAGTTGCAAAGCGCCGTCGGAGAGCTGGGGTGAGCCACGCTACGCGCGTCGAAGAGGTCGGCTCCGATGGAGCCGGCCTACTCGCCCGTCTCGATCGTTTGCTGGCGTGGATGACGGAACTGCCGGCCGCGTTGATGGTGCTCGCGGAGATCGCAATCCTCCTGACCGGGGTCGTTTCCCGTTTCGGATTCAACCGGCCTCTGACATGGTCGGATGAGCTTGCCTCGATCGTGTTCCTGTGGCTGGCGATGTTCGGCGCCACGATCGCGCTGCAGCGCGGCTCGCATATGCGCATGACGCTGATTTCGGAGTCGGCGTTCGGTCTCCCGCGACGCGTCCTCGACGTTCTCGCCATCGGCGTGCCGTTGCTGTTTCTTGCCCTCGTACTTTATCCGTCCATCAATTTCGCCGAAGACCAGGCGTTCGTGCACACGCCGGCCCTGGGCCTCGTCGACACGATCCGCGCGGCCGCCGTCCCCGTCGGCATGGCGCTGATGATCGCCGCGGGCGCGCTGCGGCTGGCGCGCTTCGGCGTCCGTGAAGTTGCCGTCGCCGCGGTGCTGCTCATTGCGCTGGCTGGCGCGCTTTATGGGTTCCGTGCGCCGCTCAAGGCGATGGGCAATTGGAATCTCGTGGTCTTTTTCGCGCTGCTGCTCGCGTTCGCGGTGATGTCGGGCGCACCGATCGCGTTTGGTTTCGGGCTCTGCACCGTCGCCTACCTGATGACCACCGGTTCGACACCCATCGAGGTGGTGCCAGGCCGCATGGATGAAGGCATGAGCAGCCTGATCCTGCTGGCCGTGCCGCTGTTCATTTTGCTCGGGCACCTGATCGTCATGACCGGCATGGCAACGACGATGGTCAACTTTCTCGCCGCACTCGTCGGGCACGTGAAGGGCGGACTGGCGTATGTGCTGCTCGGCGCGATGCTGCTGGTCTCCGGCATTTCCGGCGCCAAGACGGCCGACATGGCCGCCGTCGCTCCGGTGCTGTTCCCAGACATGCGCAAGCGGGGCATCCACGAGGGCGAGCTCGTGTCGCTGCTGGCCGCCTCCGGCGCGATGGCCGAAACCATTCCGCCCTCGATCGTGCTCATCATCATCGGCTCGGTGGCGGGCGTATCGATCAACGCGCTGTTCACGGG
>Ga0209069_10000368_pt1 | contig 19984 bp, 17 predicted proteins | sample Str013_2_FD_187202 | JGI IMG/M metagenome (GOLD analysis project Ga0209069, IMG submission 187202) | Freshwater sediment microbial communities in response to fracking from Pennsylvania, USA - Straight Creek_MetaG_SC_2013 (SPAdes) (version 2) | ecosystem: Environmental > Aquatic > Freshwater >...
CAGGATCGGAATGACAATTCGGAAGGTGATCGTTGGGATGACTTGCATAAGGGCAATAATATCTCTGGCTAACCAGTCGCGGGAGATCGCGGGAAGCGGCGGTCTTTCGCGAGAAAAAGTAAACCCGCCACATAGGGCGGGGTATTTAAAGTCGCATATTGTTGAGGTGCTTTACGCTATGTGGAAGCGCTCAATTTCTACCGTTGCGGGATTCGTGGAATGGTCAAACGTCGTTTTGAAATTAGTAAAAAATCCATTTCGCCCCAGTATTCCGGTGACCGCCAGTTTCTCTACGAATCCAGCCATGACCTCTATGACCCAATCGGACTCTACAAAAATCTTGACCTTGTGAATGTACATCGTGTCCCTGGGGCCAGATATCACGCCTCCGAGTGGATATGTCTTATTGGTTTTTGTAATGTCAATGCCAATCATTCGCCCAAGATCAGCCCTGAATATGCACCACGGAGAGCCGGAATCCACGATGGCATCAAAACGCGGTGATCTATTTCCATGCCCATGTCCGAGCCGCACCTGGAAAGATGGTAGGTACATCTCCCTTTGAGTGGGATCGTTGGGGTCGGGATCGTCGATGGGGAAAGCTTTGTACGGCTTTTTCATCAGCAATATACCCCGTAATACCATTCTTTGGGTGACCAAATAACAACAGGGTCTTCCACGCCATTCTTCTGTGCTTCTTGCACGGCTTTTTCCAAGGTATCGCCCTTGCCGACAATACGTGTCTCATCCTCAGTCAAGGCGAGCCAGCAATTTCTTGCGGCCCCGGTGAGCAAGTGGGCTAATTGATTGTTTTTAGTGAGCATGGAGTTTCTCCTTTTTTATGTCTCTCTTTATCGGGTTCGGAGATATCCATTGAGAAGAGGATTTTTAATCACCCGTTCACGGGTGATTAAACTTAGCCGATTTTTACAGTGCATGGCAATAACCCCACCCCCTAAATTATCATTGACATCATATGTATCATCTGATACAAACTATACAAGAGGTTGCAACATGACGACTAAGACCATAAACCTACGCGACCTGCCAGATGATCTGGTACGCAAGGCAAAAGCTTGTGCGGCTTTGCACGGGATGACACTGAAGGACTTCGTATTGGAGGCCATTCAAAAAGCCACAGAGGCCGATTTGCCGTTTTCTACCGCTGGGGCTTTAGCTGCTACGGTGCCTCAGGCAAAGCGTCGGGCGCGAAAAAAGTAGTATGACCAGCCAGAAAAGGGGGTGGACATTGAGAGACCCACCGATGAGTCCATAAGCGCAGGGCATTCAGAAACGCTAATTTCTGAATGCCCCTGTAACTGTGGCTCTGCCCATTCGCATGTGGTCACCCGTTTCGTAAACGGGCTGATTGAGGGTTGGAATCCCTCCAGGGCCGCCAAGTTCAACAAAAGCCCCGCTGCTAGCGCTAACTAGCGAACGGGGGTAATCAGCAAACGGGGTAAGCCGTATGCCGACCGCAATCTCATTATCGGCCAGCCCTGTTGGAAAAGGCAAGGTCGAAAGTGCCATGTACCGAAGTTACGACCCTTCAGCAAGCAATCCTGAAATTTAGTAATGAACAAACCTGCATTGAAACCGTGGCTGCGATGCGCTGGCCGTCTGGCCCTGAGTGCCCCGCTTGCAGTCACAAAGAGCACTGGTATCTGAAAGCCCAAAAGCGGTGGAAGTGCAAGGACTGCCATAAGCAGTTCTCCGTTAAGGTCGGAACGATCTTTGAAGACTCGCCTGTCGGCTTAGACAAATGGCTGCTTACCATGTGGATGGTCGCCAATTGCAAGAATGGTGTTAGCTCTTATGAGATTCACCGCGCTATCGGCGTCACGCAAAAGACCGCATGGTTCATGCTTCACCGTGTAAGGCTTGCAATGAAGAACGGCACCTTGGAGAAGCTAGGATCTGGCTCCGTGGAAACTGACGAAACCTTTGTAGGCCCCGATCCCCGCCGGATGCACAAATCCCGCCGAGCGAAAATCCTGGCCCTTGCAGCCAATGACCCTAACCTGAATAACCGCGCTCCGGGGAAAACCATTGTCATGGGGATGCTTGACCGGAGCATGAGACAGGTTCGCGCAATGGTCATTCCCAACGTGAAGCGTTCGACTCTGCAAGAGAAAATTTTGAATAACGTGGAAGCGGGTTCGCACATCATTACGGATGATTTTCCGTCCTACAAATACGCCCTTGCTGAGAAATTCGCGCATGACGTGATTGACCATGTTAAGGGATACGTGGATGGGCAAATTCACACTAACGGCATTGAAAACTTCTGGTCACTCTTGAAGCGCGGATTGCGTGGAACGTATGTGGCCGTGGAACCCTTCCACCTAGACCGCTATGTGGATGAGCAAGCGTTTCGCTTCAACAATCGTGGGAGCAAAGAGAAGCCCGTAAACGATGGTGAGCGTTTTGATATTCTGCTGTCTCAAATCGCCGGAAAGAGACTCACTTACTCCGCTCTTACTGGCAAGGATTCACTTCCAGCGGACGCAGCGTTCTGAAATGTTGGTTCTTAAGTTTCGTTCTCAAAAAGGGCCTAAACTTTGCACTTGCATTGCGGCGAAGGAATTAAGAAAATGACAAAGCCCGCTCCTGAAAAGCGGGCTTTGAGAATTTTACTTGGCTTGTGGGAAACGCACTTCCATCGTAAGTCTGGAATTATCCCCAAGTCAAGCTTGAAATTCAGAGGGAATTCCCTGTCTCCAATGGGATACAGGTTGCCCCTCTCCTAGCCATAGTGTATCGAGCACTGAGGCCGGAGAGGAATCGTCCACCATTTGCCAAAGGGCTGTAAAAGCCAGCCCGTTGAGGGAAATACATTGTCAAAAACTATACCCACGAAACCCGTGGATCGTAGCTCCATCACTGGCCGCTTCGTAACAGAGCGGTATGCGGAAACCCACCCCAAAACGACGGAACATCAGCACGTTCCGATCAGCAACCCCAAAAAGTAAGGGATACAAACCATAACACAGCCCCGCCAGAGCATCGGCGGGTTTTTACCTTCAATGGGGTTGATACCAATATTCACCGTTCTGGTTAGCCAACGATATTTATGCCTGCATAAGTCCTTTAGAACTAGGGATGAAGGGGGAGGGAGGGCCGAAACAGATTGCCGAAAATCGCCGGAAGAAACATTTAGACTTTATAGATCGTAAAAGACAAGGGATCGAACAGTATTTGGGAGCAGGTCATTATCTATGGGTACATCCTCAACGCCACCGCGGCACGATCTGGGATCGCTGAAAATAGACGACCGTTCGCGCCCGTCGAGTGGCCTGGGCAAGAAGCTGGGAATTTTCGCTGCGGCGCTGGGTGCAGCGGTATTGCTGGGTAGCCTGCTGCTGGCTTTTCGCGGGCAGAAACCCGTGGTGGAAGTAGCTGTCGCACGGGTGGCCGGCGATGCGCGCGCACAAGCGTTGCTGAACGCCAGCGGATACGTTACGCCCCGCCGCCGGGCCACGGTCGCCGCCAAAGTCACCGGACGTGTGGAACAGATTTATGCGGAAGAAGGTCTGCAAGTAAAGTCCGGGCAGGTGCTGGCGCTACTCGATTGTTCACAGCCGGATGCGGCGCTCAAATCCGCGCGGGCCGACCGTGACGCCACCAACGCGGCGCTGTCTGACCTGGAAGTCCAGTTGGGCAACGCCGACCGTGAGCTGGCGCGCGCCAAGAGTTTGCGCGCGGCCGGAGTGAACAGTTCGCAGGCCTTGGATTCCGCGCAGACGCTGGCTGACAGCCTGCGTTCCAGGATCGCGCTGACCAAAGAGCAGACGCGCGCCGGCGAAGCCCGCATCAACATGGCGCAGCAAGACGTGGAGAACTGCACGCTGCGCGCGCCGTTTGACGGTAAAGTGGTTTCCAAGGACGCGCAACGCGGAGAAATCGTTTCTCCCGTATCCGCCGGCGGAGGATTCACGCGCACGGGCATCGCCACGGTGGTTGATATGAGTTCATTGGAAGTGGAAGTCGACGTAAACGAATCGTACATTGCGCGCGTTACGGCGGGGCAGAAAGTCATCTCCACGCTGGATGCATATCCTGACTGGCAGATTCCTTCCACGGTGCGCACGGTCATCCCCACGGCGGACCGGCAGAAAGCTACCGTCAAGGTGCGCGTCTCGTTTGACAAGCTTGATCCGCGCATTTTGCCGGACATGGGCGTGAAAGTGGCGTTCCTGAGCGACGAACCTAGGAAAAATTCGAACGCTCCGGTGGCGCGAGCGATTGTCCCCAGGAGCGCAGTGCAGACGGACGGCGGCACATCGGTCGTTTTTTTAGTGAAGGACCAGAAGCTGGAGCGCCACGCGGTGACGTTGGGTCGAGACCAGGGCAGCGACGTGGAAATTTTGGCGGGTATTTCCCCCGGTGACAACGTAGTCATACGGGGAGCGGAGAACCTGCACGACGGCCAGGCTGTGGCCGTCAAACAATAACGCAAACATCATAAGGAGCAAACGGCAATGGTGCGAGTGGACGGATCCGGAACATCAAGCCTGATTCAAGTGCGCGGACTGGACAAAAAGTATTCCCGCGGCGGTGAAGAGATCCACGTGCTGCAAGGACTGAACCTGGACGTTGACCAGGGAGACTTTGTGGCCTTCATGGGCCCCAGCGGCTCGGGCAAGACCACGCTGCTGAACCTGCTGGGCGGACTCGACGTCCCCACGGCGGGCAGCATTACCGTGGCCGGTGACGCCATCACCAGCATGTCGCGCGGCGCCCTGACCACCTGGCGCGCGCGGCACGTGGGTTTTGTCTTCCAGATGTACAACCTCATCCCCGTACTCACGGCGTTCCAGAACGTGGAACTGCCGCTGCTGCTTACCAGCCTTTCCAAGTCAGAGCGCCGCAAGCACGTGGAAACCGCCCTGGGCGTGGTGGGCCTGAGCGATCGCATGCAGCACTTCCCGCGCCAGCTCTCCGGCGGACAGGAACAACGCGTGACCATTGCGCGGGCCATCGTTTCCGATCCCACGTTCCTGCTGTGCGACGAACCCACGGGCGACCTGGACCGCAAAAGCGCCGACGAGATCATGCAGCTCGTCCTTACTCTGGTGAAGGATTACAAGAAGACCGTACTGATGGTGACGCACGATCCGGTAGTGGCGGAAAAAGCCGACATCACGCTGCATCTGGACAAAGGCGCGCTGGTGGAATCCGGCAAGCTCGCGGGCGCGATGGCCGGAGGTGCAAGGTGAAGTACGCACGGCTGCTATTCGCCAATTTGTTCCGCAAGAAAATCCGGCTGACCTTGACTCTGGCTTCCTTCTTCACTGCGCTGTTGCTCTTTGGCGGCCTCGCGGCTGTGAAATCGGCGTTCAACGCCGGCGTGGACGTTGCCGGAGTCGACCGTCTGGTGGTGATCAACCGCGTCTCGCTGATCCAGCCTGTGCCGATTTCCTATGAAGACCGCATTAAGCAGATCAAAGGCGTGAAATACGTCACCCACCAGAACTGGTTTGGCGGCATCTATAAGGACCCCAAGAATTTCTTTCCGCAGTTTGCCGTGGAAGTCGGTTCGTTCCGGCAGGTATTCCCGGAGTTCAAAATACCGGAAGACCAGTGGCAGACTTTTGTGAAGGACCGTCAGGGCGCGATCGTTGGCGCTGGACTGGCCAAACGCTTTGGCTTCAAAGTGGGCGACCGGCTCCCCATCCAGGGCACCATTTTGCCGGGGACCTGGGAGTTCAACATTGACGGCATCTGCACCGGTAAAGACGCCTCCCAGGAATCCCAGATGTGGTTTCAGTACGACTACTTCAAGGAAAAGGTTGGGGGCAGCTATAAAGACATGGTGGGCTGGTACACGCTCCGCGTGGACAACCCGGACGAATCCGGGCGGATTGCCAAAGTCATTGATGATCAGTTTTCCAACTCCAGCTATGAAACCAAAACCAGCACGGAAAAAGCCTTTGCCATAGGTTTTGCCAAACAGTTCGGCAACATCGGCGCATTGGTGCTGATTGTTGGTTCGGTAGTCTTCTTTATTCTCTTGCTGGTCACGGGCAACAGCATGGCCGTTTCGGTGCGCGAACGCACGCCTGAGGTGGCGGTTCTTAAAGCGGTTGGCTATTCAGACACTCTGGTGCTCTGGTTCGTGATGGCCGAGTCACTGATCATCGCCGTAGCGGGTGGGATGGCAGGACTGCTGGCGGCCGTGGGACTCATCAAAATTGTTGCCATCATGGGTAACCTGGGCGGCATGCTGCCCAGCATCAGCGTGTCCGGTTCCCAACTTGCGCTGGGTGTCTGCGCGGCAGTAGCCGTGGGTCTGGCCAGCGGCTTGTTGCCTGCGTTAGGAGCGATGCGCCTGCGCGTGGTGGACGGATTGAGGAGAGTATAGCGATGGCTATTCCCGTGGTTTACAACCTGCGTAGCATCCGGCAACGCTGGCAGTCCGCTCTGGTTGCGGTACTGGGCATTGCCGGCACCACTGGCGTGTTTGTGGCCATGCTGTCTCTGGCCCATGGATTCAAGGCGACCATGATGGCCTCCGGTTCAGCGGACAACGCCATGATTATGCGCGCCGGCGCTGACGCTGAATTGAACGGCGCGGTCACACTGGATACCGTGCGCATTATCCAGGATGAGCCGGGCGTGGCCCGTGATGCCCAAGGCCCGCTGGTGACGGCCGAAACAGTAATGATTGCGCCTTTCCCGCTGGTGAGCACGGGCACGGACGCGAACGTACAAATCCGCGGCGTATCGCCCAAGGCGCTGCTGATACGTCCGCAGCTCAAAATCACCCAGGGACGGTTTATCAATTCCGGGCTCACTGAACTGGTGGTGGGCAGAAACGTCTCCGGCACTTACGGCGGCTTGTCTTTAGGCAGCGAGGTAAAGTTTGGCGGCGCTATATGGCACGTTGTCGGCGTGTTTGACGCCGGCGGAAGCGCGTTTGATTCCGAAGTCTGGGCGGATGCCAACGTGCTCAACCAGGCATTCAAGCGTCCGGAAAACATTTTTCAATCGATCACCGCGCACCTGACTTCCGCCGGCGATTTCCAAAAATTTAAAGACGCAGTCACGGCTGATCCCAAGCTGACCGTGGACGTGGACCGCGAAATCAACTACTACAACAAACAGTCCCAGGGCATGACCGGCATGATCACGGTGCTGGGTGGCGGCGTGGCGTTCATCATGGCGCTGGGAGCCATCTTTGGCGCACTCAATACCATGTACTCCGCGGTGGCGGAGCGCTCCCGCGAAATTGCCACGCTTCGCGCCGTTGGCTTTGGCGCCGGCAGCGTTGTTTTCAGTTTTACCCTGGAAGCATTGCTGATCGCTCTGGCCGGCGGGCTGCTAGGCTGTATTGCCGTGCTGCCTCTCAATGGCTACGCCACCAGTTCGCTGAACCTGCAGACGTTTTCCAACCTGGCATTTGCATTTACCATCACACCTTTCCTGATGGGCCTGGGAATCGTGTTCGCTCTGCTGATGGGAATTATCGGCGGAATATTGCCGGCGGTAAGCGCGGCTCGCTTGCCGGTAGCTCCGGCGTTGCGCGGAATGTAAAAGAAAACTGTTTGTTTTCGGTTCGATGCAGAAACAAAGAAAAAGGGCCGCGGAGAATGTTGCCATCTCTACGGCCCATTTTGTTCAAATTGCAAAAACGTTATGCGCCGCGAAGCACCAGTTTCTTCACCGGTATCTCCTGCAATTCGCCCACGGACGGACTCTTCATCGCCAGCCGGTTGGTTTTTTTGGAGTTGCGGAAATCCATGGCTTGTTGCGCGGCATTGCGCACATTCTGCGGAAGATCTTCTCTGCGGCAGATACTGGCCAGGAGAAACACAGCGTCCTGATGTTGCACAGCGGCAATCACGTTTACGATGCGCGCCAAAGTGCTGGCTTGCATTGGCGAGGAATAACAACGCTCCAAGCCCGCCAGGCTCATCGGATCGCCTTCAAACATGAGATCGAGAAGAGCATCTTCCACCAGCGGAGGCGCGAGCAGCGGCAAAATGTTGGCGATCATGGCGGCGCGTCCGGGCAAACGGCTGTCAATCACCGCCTGCAATGCGGATTTCTGCACGCGCTCGTCCTTGTTTTCAAATGCGGGACCGATGTGCTGCAACAGATCAGGGTCCTTCAAGTCGCCCAAAATCTTGCAGGCGTTGCGGACCACGTACCACTCCGGGCTGGTCAAACGGCGGCGCGCGGCCTGGATCGCCGGAGAGCCCAGCCGGCCCAGCAAGCGGATCAACGCCAGACGCGGTCCGGCAAGTGCTTCAGTGTCCAGGCGAATGAACAGGCGCTCCATGGCCTCCGGCCCCGCCCAGCGCAGCAACACGGACGCGGTCTTGACCCAGGCGGAATCGTTTTTCTTGTCGAGGAAAATTTCAGCAATGCGGTCAACGGCCGTGGGCAAGAGGATACCGCTTAGGGCCGGCTGGCAACAACCACTGTGGTCCGCGGGAGTCACCGCAATGATTTCTTCGAGTGCGATGCCCACGCGGCGGACCATCTCGAAGTCTTCATAGGTGGCCACAATGCGCGCCAGGGCCGTTAAGGCGTTCGCTGCCTGCAAGTGGACCAGCTTGTTTACCTTGATGCAGCCAATCACTTGCAACAACCACTCGGTGGCGGCGCTCCAGAATTCGCCCTGGACTCCAGCCAGTGAGCGCAACAACTCCGGGACGCGCGCAACATCGTCAATCTTGAGCGCCAGGTGATCGTGCAGCACCGAAAGATACTGTATGCCGATGGCTTCAGCATCTTCCGGCTTGTTCATGCGAATCATTTCCTTGATGAGGTCAAGCGCACGGCGAAATTCCGCCGAGCTGAAGTGCGAGATGCCCAACAACTCCCGCAGCCTCTGCTTCGGCGTGAGCGAGAGCCAGCGAATTTCATCCTGGATGCGGGCGTATGTTTCTTTCGGCAAGGCGTACTGCCTGGCGTATTCGGCCAGCTTTTGCGCCAGTCGAGAAGCCGTATGCGTGGCTTGCAGACTGCGCATCAGTACGCGGAAAACCTGTTCTTCCACCACCACCGCGTCTTCACCCATGGGCATGCCGGCCAGCCGCTTCAGGGCCCAGTGCAGCGCGGTGTCTTCGAACACTTCGGCGGTTACTTCTTCCTTGGTGGCTTCCTGTCCACTTTTGCCGGAAACCATGTTGGAATACACAACGTCCGGACGCAGCGTGCTCAGCATTTTCCCGAGTTCAACGTATGCTTTGTTGGGGTCCTCTTCAGGATTGCTGAGAGACGCTTCAAATTTCTGTTCGACGGCGCGCTGAATGTCCATGAGCCCGGCGGTTGCTCCTGGGCCTCCGCCATGGCCTGCACCGTGACCGGCGCCATGGCCAACTGGACCAAAGCCACCGCGGCCTCCGTTGCCGGTACCATTACCTGTACCTGATCCCGAACCGCTTCCCGATCCGGTGCCGTGTCCGGTTCCGTGACCTTGGCCACCGTGACCAGTCGATGGTCCGCTAACGCTGCCGTGCGTGTGCACGACCGTTCCTGCGCCGCTTCCGCCATTGCCTGCTCCGCTACCACTGCCGCCGGCAAAACCGCCATTGCCTGTGCCATGGCCGCCATTACCAGAACCCGCTCCCATCAAGACAGAACCACTATCGCCTGAGCCCGTACCCGAGCCGGTACCGCTGGAATCTCCATTCCCTGTTCCCATGCCGGCTTCCATGCGCGTGAGCATAGTTTCAATTCCTTGCGAGAAGCCGGAATTCATGTTGGAGAGAGCTTTGGAAATCAAATACTCTTCCGAGCCAACGTCCAGGACGGTATCACCATCTGCATTGCGTGTTTCCGTTTTGAGTGCGGGAAAGATACGGACAAACTCGAGCTGTTTCTGCTCCAGAAAAGCTACCAGCCCGCCGGCTTCTTCGATCACTTTGGGATTGGTTCCCAGGGTGCCAATGGCGGTGCGATATGCGGTAAGCGTGATGCCGGCTTCAAACGTCACGGCGCCAATGCCGCGGCGCAGAAATTCGTTTTCCAGCGGCTTCAAGCCTTCTTCCGTGGTGAGAATGTTGTTGAGCAGAATGCGCTGGTCAATAAAACCGAGCGTCAGGCTGCGTGACTGCTTGAGCAGCGGGTTCAGAAATTCATAGCTCCGCTGCAACAATCCCGCGGCGCTCTTGTGGTCAGCGGAAAACATATTGACCATTTTGAGAAGCTGCTGTAGCGATCGCGCGAAGCGAATGCTAAAGGCTTTCAACTGTTTGCTATCCATCATCCTGCACACCTTCAAAAGAGAGACTTGGGCCACTCTCTTTTGCGGAAACCCATACTTATTAATCGGGTTATAGCACTGGCGTGATATAGGGCACAGGTGACTTAAGTAAGGTAGTGCGTTCGCGGCTTTAGAAGGCTCTTATCGCTGCTGCTAAACCACTGACAACAATCAACAAGTCTTCGAGTAAGTGTTTCCACCCGGTTACTTTTGTGGGCAACATGGGACAAGCGAAGCGGTGACTGTGGTCATCTCCTCGACACCCGTTTTGATCGTCCTCCGCCAAAAGACAACTTAGTGCGAAGTAAGGTAGGGCAGAAGGTCGAGCTTGGCCAAAAGAAAACGCCGCACCAGTTAGGACCGATGCGGCGCTAATTCAGATCAACAAGCTAAACGGGAAAATTACCAGACGTGGCAGGCGTTGTCTGACACCATTTTCTGTCCCGGCTTGCAGCCCCAGGCCTTGGCAAAATCAGAGCTGTTCTGTACCGTGCCCTTCACGCGATATTCACCCGGTGAATGGGGATCGGTTTTGGCCAGCACTCGGGAACTTTCCGGCGTTGCGTTCTGGCACCACACCTGGGCAAAGCCGATGTAGAACCGTTGCTCCGCCGTGAACCCGTCTTTCTTTTCGGCCAGCTTGGCGTCTTTTTCCATTTGCCGGCGCAGCGCCATCAGGGCAATGTGCATGCCGCCGTTGTCGGCGGTATTTTCACCCAGCGTGAGCCGTCCGTTGAGATGCAGGTCATCCACCGCGACGAACTTGCTGTACTCGTCGGCAACGCAGGTGGTGCGTTTCTCAAATTCCTGGCGGTCGGCATCGGTCCACCAGTTGGTCAGGTTGCCGTCGGCGGCAAACTTGCTGCCTTGATCATCAAAGCCGTGGGTGAGTTCGTGACCAATTACCACGCCGATGCCGCCATAGTTCACGGCTTCATCCACGCTGCGGTCAAAGAACGGCGGCTGCAAAATTCCCGCCGGGAAATTGATGTCATTGTTCGACGCGCTGTAATACGCGTTGACCGTGGGCGGAGTCATGCCCCACTCTTTTTTGTCCAGCGGACCGCCAATCTTGGCGTAGTTGCGCTTGATTTCAAAAGCCCGCGCGCGCTGCACATCGCCCAACAGATCGCCGCGGACGATGCTCACCGTGCCGTAGTCCTTCCACTTATCCGGATAGCCGATCTTGTTGCTGATGGCGTGCAGTTTAACCAGAGCCTGCTTCCTGGTTTCCGCCGTCATCCAATCCAGGTTCTGGATGTCTTCACCCAGGGAGGATTCCAGCGCGTCCACCATTTGCAGCATGCGGTCTTTGCCTTCTTTGCCGAAGGTGGCGTCCACATACGATTGGCCCAGGGCTTCACCCAACAGGCCGTCCGTGGTCTGTACGCAACGCTTCCAGCGCGCTTGCTGCTCTTTTTGTCCGTTCAGATATTGGCCGTAAAAGCTGAAGTTGGCTTTCACAAAATCTTCTGAAAGGAAGTTGGCGGCAGAGCGCGTCGCGTGCCAGCGCAAATAGCTCTTCCAGTCGTCCAGCGAAACGGAATCGATCACCGGGCTTATTTTGGTGAAGTAATCCGGCGGAACTACGTTGACTTCCGCAAAACTCGGCGCGCCCGTGGCGGCAAAGAAACGGTCAAAATGGAAATTAGGAGCCATGGTGGAAAGCTCCGACACTTTCATTTTGTGGTCGCGATTTTTGGGGTCGCGCAACATCACGCGTTTCATCGCGGCGTCCGCCAGTTTGGTTTCCAGGTCCATCACGCCCTGAGCTTCTTTGGCGGCGGCTTCCTTGCTGTCGCCTAGAAGGGTAAACACGGCCGTCAAATGTTCCACGTACTTGGCGCGCGTTTCCTTGGATTTATCGTCCTGGTCAAAGTAGTAGTCGCGATCTGGAAGGCCCAGCCCGCCCTGGCCCACGCTGGCAATGATCATGCTTGCGTTGTGCAGGTCTGGCTGTCCGCCAAAACCAAACAGCGCCGGCGCGCCCTGGGCGTGCAGCCACGCAACGGTTTCCATGAGCTGGTCCTTATTGCTGACGGCGGCAATTTTATCGAGTTCTGATTTCAGCGGAGCTTTGCCCTTGGCGTTGACGCCGGCTTCGTCCATGCAACTGGCATACATGTCGCCGACCTTCTGCATTGCCGCGGAGCGCTTGGGATCGGGAGCGGCGGCTTTCTCCAGAATGTCATGCAGGACGGAACGGTTGTATTCGGCAAGTTCGTTGAATCGTCCCCAGCGCGATTGATCGGAAGGAATGGGATTGTTTTTGCGCCAGTTACCGCAGGCGTACTCGTAAAAGTCCTCGCAGGGATTTACGGTTTTGTCCATGGCGGAAAGATCAAAAGACTTGGGACGAGCCGCGGCTTTCATTTCCGGGGCCGCTGCCCCAGCGACTGGCTGGCCGGGAGCGGACTTGGCGTCCGGTTTCTGGGCAAAGCTGCTTGGCGCAAAAACCGCCACCGCGCACACTAACACAATGAGAAAAGCTACCTTGGAACGCATAGAGGCCTCATTCAAGAGAAAGTATTTGAGAAAACTGAAAAGTTTATGCTCAATCCCGGCCGGTGTAAACCACGGAAACACAGGTAAGAATCTGCCCCCAGAAACTAGCCTTCATAGTCTTTGAAATACTTTGCGTCTAAACGCTTTTCTTTCCGTTTGTGAAAGCGGGTTTGTAAAGCTTTTTGCGGCTTTTGAGCCAGCCAGACGACCGCTGCCCATGGCGACTGCAAAGGGTTCCTGCCGAAAGTAACGGCGACTTTGTCTATTCTTTACTTGCCTTCGCAGTGGGACTTGCTAAATTATGAGACTCGTTCATTAAACGATACCGCCACGTCAGGTTAAGAGTAAGAAGGTGCCTGCGGGCGTAAATTCCACGTTTCCCGGGAAGAACATCTGTCTACCGCGAACCAGGCCGCAGCGCAACCCGGCAACTTTATCGTCCGCAGCGAATCGCTGAAACGGGTGATGCGGCTGGCGGAAAAAGTCGCGCGCCATCCGGCAGCGGTGCTGGTTGTGGGCGAGACCGGAAGCGGCAAGGAGATGGTGGCCCAGGCCATCCACCGGCATTCGCTGCGCAACCACCAATCCATTATTGAAGTGAACTGCGCGGCCATCCCGGAACACCTGGTGGAAAGCGAACTCTTTGGTTACGAAAAAGGCGCATTCAGCGGAGCCGATTCACTCAAGCCCGGCTTCTTTGAACTCGCGGACAAAGGCACGCTGTTTCTGGACGAAATCGGTGACCTGGACCAGAAAATCCAGGTAAAGCTGTTGCGCGTACTTGACGGCGCTCCGTACTTCCGTCTGGGCGGCAGCAAAAAAGTCAGCGTGGACGTGCGCGTAGTGGCCGCGACCAACCGCGATCTTGAAGATCTGGTTCGCGCCGGACGTTTCCGCAGCGATCTTTATCATCGTCTTGCGCAATTTCAATTGGACGTTCCGCCACTGCGCGACCGTCCGGAAGACGTGCTGGGCATTGCGGAACAAGTTCTGCACGAACATTACCCGGAATCCGCCTTCACACCGGACGCCGTGGAAGCCCTGGTCACCTACCCGTGGCCGGGGAACGTGCGTGAGCTACGCAATATTGTTTTTCGCGCCGTCTTACAAGCGCCACGCGCACAAGTGGAAATCACAGCAGAAGATTTGAACCTTCCGGACTCCGTACCGCGCAACGATGACCAGCCTGAACTCAGCGGCGACCTGGATCACATGGAACGCCAAGCAATCTTCCAGGCTCTGGATAAATGCGGCGGTAATCAAGGCAAGGCCGCGGAGGCGCTGGGTATCTCACGCCGGACGCTGCTGCGCAAGCTCAAAACTTATCGCGAATCTGGCGAAGAGTCTCCAGCTGGCATCCTCAGCTTAAGCCAGCAGCGCTACTATCGCGCCAACCTGGAATTGCCGGTCCGCGTGCGCTTTGCCGCCGAAGAGTTCGACGGTATGCTCCTCAATTTGAGCCTGGGCGGCGCGGGGGTAAAAACCGACAGAGCATTGAAATCCGGCTCTCCAATTTCTATTCGTTTCACCATCCCGGGCGGACGATCAGAAACCGATATCGCCGGCCGCGTTACGTGGACGAACAAAGAAGGCCAGCACGGTGTCCAGTTCGGCGATATGCCGGCCCCGCTGCGCACAACTTTGCAACGCTGGCTGCGTGCTGAAATGAAGAAAGACGGCTGGGAACTCGGGAACGACGAGTAATGTTTTCTTTTGCGGGAACCTCAACCTGCAATCAACTCACTCACTTTTCGATTGGAGGGCCACCCTGGGGCGGAGGTGGAGGTGCGCTGGACTCCGACCAGGAATTGAGGCTGAGTGAAAGCGAATCTCCCGCATCCAGTTTGGGTAGCGCCACCAGGAGCAAGAGCGCGATGGGGCCAATTAACAGGCCGAGGATCGCCCACATGCGACTGCGGTTCTTTTTGTCCGCCACGTAAAAACACGCGGCGACCATCATACCCAGACCAACAGCGGTCCAAAGAAAAGCAAGGATTACCGCGGATACAATCCCGATCCACACGCCCACCTTGGCGTTGGAGGATTCCTGCTCCCGGGAAACAAAAATGCCAAACACGATTAGTCCGGCTACGTAGAGGCCAAATATAAGTTGCAGCGCAACACTTGTAATGGTCATGGCGCATATAGCCTAGGCCGGGCAGGACAATCCCGTCAATCAACTGCTAAGGATCTTGCGCCGCAAGTCGCCTTTGCCAGCAATGATCCCGACCGTCGTATACTCATACCGTCCATGAAGCCTGAAGAGATACTTTCCCTCGCTGAGTTTGAATCCATCGCGCCCGAACAAATGTCGCCCATGGCGCTGGCTTACGTTTCCGGCGGAGCGGCGGACGAACTCACCATGCACGCCAACAATGAAGACTGGCGGCGCATCAAGCTCAAACCGCGCGTGCTGGTGGACGTTTCGCACCTCGACCTCAGCACGGAACTCTTCGGCCACAAGATGAACACGCCGATCCTGCTGGCGCCGGCGGCGTTCCATCGGTTGTTTCATCCGGACGCCGAATTGGCCACGGTAGCCGGAGCCAATCACGCCAAGGCCACCATGGTGATGAGTTCTTACGCCACGGAAGCCGTGGAGAGCGTGACCGCAGTCGCCAAACATCCAATCTGGTTTCAGTTGTACACGCAGACGGACAAAGAGTTGACTCGCGAAATGATCGAGCGCGCACAAGCCGCGGGATGCAAAGCGCTGTGCGTTACAGTGGATACGCCGGTACTCGGAGCGCGCCATCGCGAGAGCCGTTCGCATTTCCACCTTCCCGCGGATTTCAAGCTGCCTAATTTGAATTTAGGAGCTATCAGCCACCGTCCGGTGCGCGGAGCAATCTACAGCGAGTTGCTGAATCCCCAGCTCACATGGAAAGACATTGAATGGCTGCGTTCGATCGCCAAAGTCCCTCTGCTGCTTAAAGGAGTAGTGAATCCTGACGACGCATTGCATGCCGTCAACTCCGGCGTCGATGGGTTGATCGTCTCCAACCACGGCGCGCGTAACCTGGACACGCTGCCCAGCACCGCACAGGCGCTGCCGCGCATCGCCGAAAAAATTCAAGGCAAGATTCCGCTGCTGGTCGATGGCGGAATTCGTCGCGGCACGGACATATTAAAAGCAATTGCCCTGGGTGCAACATCCGTCCTTGTGGGCCGTCCTTATTTATATGCTTTGGCGGCAGCAGGCTCGCAGGGCGTGGCGCGAGTCTTGGAAATTCTTAAGACGGAGCTGGAAATGGCCATGGCCCTGACAGGTAGAACGAAAATCAAGGACATTGATCGCTCAGTGTTGTGGGAGTAGGGCCTTGGCGAGGAAAGCGTGATGAAAAAGGCATTCATTGTCATGTCCGTGGTTGCAGTTTTTGTAGGCGGTGCGGCGGCTTACCTTTTCCTGCATGACACGGGAACGCTTTCTTATGAAGCCACCACCAATTTCAAAGTTTCAGAGACGAATGATCTGGGGACTCCGGTTGTGCATATTTCCGGATTTGCCTTTCACGGCGCGTTGACCGTTAAGGAGGTTACGGTTGAACCTGAAGGACTCTCTCTCGTTGTCCTAGTACATCTCAAGCTTGTAGGCAAAGGGCACAATCCTTTCGACTGTGATGTGCGCGTCCCCGACTGGGCCAACGAGATTCGCTACGGCAAGGAAAGAAAAATCGTCTGGCAGAGACAAGCTCCGAAGACGGACACAGCAATTGTGCCGCCCCTAAAGGTGCACTGATAAATTTGCTGGCTCTCGTCCAAGCCTCAAGGGTATTCACAACGAGCCATGGGTTAGCTAACGGATAAGAGCTAACAGCTAACGGCCGCTTTTTCACGAACTCCCAATCAGCACGCCAGCCGCAAACACCAGCATTCCGCCCAGCACGACTTGCAGCGTCGCGGACACCCACGGTGAATCCATGAAACGGTGCCGCACCCAGGCTATCGTGCCCAGTTCGGCCAATACGACTACCAGCGCAACCACCATCGCCACTTTGAAATTGGGGATCAGAAATGGCAAGGTGTGTCCAATGCCACCCAAGGTGGTCATCAAACCGCAGACCAGTCCACGGATCCAGGGATGGCCGCGCCCGGTAAGGCTGCCGTCATCAGAGAGCGCTTCGGCGAATCCCATGCTGATGCCCGCGCCAATCGACGCCGCCATGCCGACCAGAAACGCGATATGCGACTGGTGCTGAGCAAACGCCGCGGCGAAAACTGGCGCCAACGTAGAGACCGATCCATCCATCAACCCGGCCAGTCCCGGCTGCACGATCTGCAATACAAACAGTTTGCGGTTGGCAGCGTCTTCCTGGCCGCGCGCGGCTTCGTCCAGCTTTTCTTCCAGCGTTCCGGCGCGATGTTCATGGCCGCGCTCTTCCTGGGCCAGATCGTTGAGCAGCTGGCGGATGCTGGCGTCACGCGTGCGGTCCGCCGCTTTCTCGTAATAGCGCCGCGTTTCCAGTTCCATGGTGGCCGCTTCTTTGCGCACCGCTTCCAGACGCAACGGCTTGGTCAGCCACATAGGACGGCGATTTACCAGACCGCGCACGTCATTGCGCCGGACGAGCGGAATGTGCTCGCCAAACTTGCTGCGGTACAGGTCGATGAGGCGGCGGCGATGCCCGGATTCCTCTTCCCGCATCTCGTCAAACATGGACGCGGTGGTGGGAAAGGTTTCACGCAGACCCTCGGCATAGTCGGCGTAAATGCGCTCGTCTTCTTCTTCCAGCGAAATGGCCAGCGCCAGGATTTCCTGTTCAGTAAGGCTCTCAAAGGTACGCATAGGTGAGCGGAAATTGTAAACGATTTGGGCGGAGCGGGAGTGAAGATGAAAGTCGCCACTTTTCACAGCGCAGAATTGGGCATGGGCACGCAACGCATTGGCACGCAACGATAGAAATCGTACCCTGTCATCTTGAGCAAGGGCGAAGGAGTGAAACGACCGAGACCGCGTCGAAAGATCCCGAGGATGTGTCCTCCGCCTGGACGATACGAGGTGTTCTCCCAAAACCTTCTTAGCTGGACGGGTTGCGATTCAGGGAGACGGCCCTTGGTGAGAACTCCCTGAATCGCCATGGTCGTTTAAACATTCCCGGGATCTTTCGACGCGCCCTCACTCGCTAACGCTCGCTCGTGCTTGCTCAAGATGACAGGGGTTAAGGAAGCGTTTTCTACCGAGACAAACCTGTCAGCGGGAGGAGGATTCCTGCACAACATTAATTACGCAACATTTATTTAATAGAAGAACATTTAAAGAACGGCGCATTCAAATTTAGAATCTCTCCATGCTTGCCCCTTACGCCTTGCGGGCGGAAGAAAGCCGTGGACGCCGCTATCCTGAGCCGCCGCACGCCTACCGCAATGACTTTCAGCGCGACCGCGACCGCGTGGTGTACTCGCGGGCGTTTCGCCGCCTGGAGAACAAGACGCAGGTATTCACCGTCCGGCACTCGGACCATTTTCGCAATCGCCTCACCCATACCATCGAGGTCGCGCAGATTTCGCGGACCATCGCCGCCGCCCTGGACTTAAATGAAGATCTGGCGGAAGCCCTGGCTCTGGCGCATGACGTGGGCCATCCGCCGTTTGGGCACGCTGGCGAACGTACGCTGGACACGCTGATGCGTGAACACGGCGACCAGTTTGACCACAACCTGCACGCGCTGCGCATTGTGGAGCAATTTGAACAGCGCTACGCCGACTTCCCCGGACTGAATCTGACGTTTGAAGTCCGCGAAGGGATCGTGAAGCATTCGCGCGACTACGATCCGGCAAAGTTTCCGCAGCTTGCCGAATACGCGCTGGACCAGCGTCCGCCGCTCGAAGCCCAACTCATCGACCTGACCGACGAAATCGCTTATTGCACCGCCGACATCGACGACGGCGTGGAAGCCATGATCCTTACGCGCGAGCAGGTCCGCGAAAGCGTCCCGGCATTTGCGCGGCTGTATGAGGAAGCCGAACGGCTCTATCCCGATGCCGCCGAGAAACTGAAATTCAATGAAGCGCTCAAGCGCGTGCTCGACCGGCTGGTCAGCGACCTGATCACCCACAGCAAAAAACAGTTCGCTGAGGCGGGCGTGCAGTCGGCGGACGACGTCCGGCGGCTCCCCAAGCGCTTGTTTGCCTTTAGCCCTGAAGTGGACGCCGAGCGCCAACAGATTCGCGACTTCCTTTATCCTGCTCTTTACTTCAGCATGGATCTGAAGCCGGAAAAAGAACAGGCCGAGCAGGTGATCACCGAATTGTTTGGGTTCTTTATGCAGTCTCCGCACGAACTTCCGCCCAGCTATAAGGAAAAAACGCAGCAGGAGCCGGTCTACCGCGTGGTATGCGACTATATTGCCGGAATGACGGACAACTACGTCCGCGAGCAGCATAGAAGGTTTTGTGTCGCGATGAACCGCATTTAGAGACTAGCCTATATTGCTCAGCGCTCGCAGCCAAGCTACGCTGTTCAGCGGTTTTCAAAGAAAAGATGCGCTAAAATTCCTTCCATGACCTCTCGCCCACAAGCCGACGAAGCCGCAGAATATTATTTTGGATACATCAACCGCGTTCCCGATGGCGACATCGTCGTCACACTGGAAAAGCAACTGGATTCGACCGCCGCCTTCCTACAGAAAATCTCCGAAGAAAAATCACTGTATCGCTACTCGCCGGACCGCTGGAGCATCCGCGAGATGCTGAACCATATCAATGACGCAGAGCGCATCTTTGCCTACCGCGCTTTGTGGTTTGCCCGCGCGCTCGAGCCCGCCCTGCCCGGGTTTGATCAGGACGTCTGCGCCGCAGCAGCCTACGCGGACAAATATTCCTGGGCCAGCCACCTGGAAGATTTTCGCAGCGTCCGCCTAGCTACGCTTACCATGCTTCGTAACCTGCCGGATAACGCCTGGGCGCGCACCGGTACAGCCAGCGACAATCTGATTACCGTCAACGCCATCGCGTACATCATCGCCGGACACGTCGAGCATCACCTGGCGGTGCTTCGCGAAAAGTATGGGTGGGCCTAGAAGGACTGCTTACGACCAAGCTGCGGACATGTCGGCTGATCCGCGCCGGAGTATTTCCGCGTCAACTTGCGCTGTCGGCACCCATCAACTTGTCTTGTTCCGGCTTGGAACGCATCTGTTCCTCCTTGCACCCAAAATGGTGCTTTTCCTCCCGAACTTGTACCCTTTCCCGCCATGGCCGAGCAAAAATTACTCGGTAGACCTGAGGTGGGCCCTAGGGTATAAACCGTAAGCGATTGAAAAT
>Ga0209069_10000369_pt1 | contig 19963 bp, 16 predicted proteins | sample Str013_2_FD_187202 | JGI IMG/M metagenome (GOLD analysis project Ga0209069, IMG submission 187202) | Freshwater sediment microbial communities in response to fracking from Pennsylvania, USA - Straight Creek_MetaG_SC_2013 (SPAdes) (version 2) | ecosystem: Environmental > Aquatic > Freshwater >...
CTGAATCTTGCTGAAATCGTTTGAAATTAAAAATCCCTGAAACCCTTATCCAGCAATGTTTTCAAAGAACTAATCTATAAGTTAACGAGACGCTAGTGACCGCCAATAATAAAACACTTCGCATTACACATACTGCTGATGCAAAAAGCAATCCGGGGTTTTCCAATCATGATAAATGGGTAACATACAATAGCGGCAATAATCTATTCGCCTGGGACATCACAGATGGCGCCACAAAACAGCTTACTCATTTCATCAATACCGAAACCCCGACGGCAGAAAAACACAATCAGCAGGAAGAGTGGCTGATGAATGAACAGGTTCAGACTTCCAGTATCATCAGGGAAAGAAAAAATAAAAAGGAGCAACAGCAAACTTATTTAAACCTGGTAAAGACCGCAGATACAATCAGGAAAATATATATCGGGAAGAAGCGGGTCGATAATTTGCAAATCAGCCCGGATGCAAGATTTATTACATATAACCTGGTCGAAACGCCTTTGGATGCAAAGAGTACCATGATTCCAAATTATGTAACCGAAAACGGATTTACCAGCGAAATCCCCTCGCTTACTAAAGTTGGCGCTCCATTGGAAAAATCGGTGTTTTATATTTTCGACCGGTTAAAAGACAGCTTGATCCGTGTTCAGACCGATTCAATTCCCGGCATCAAAGATCTGCCTGATTATGCAAAGGATTACCCGGAAAAATTTAAAAATAAACAGCCTGCAACCAGGGAAGTATACATCATTGCATTGTATTGGAATGAAGAAAGCTCCGTTGCGGTTGTAGATATACGTTCTGTTGATAATAAGGATCGCTGGATCATGCAACTTAATCCATCAACAGGTAAACTAAGCATGATAGATCACCAACATGATGATGCCTGGATTGGCGGGCCAGGCATCGGATGGTCAAGCAATGGAACAGCGGGATGGATCAACAACCAAATCTTTTTCTTTCAGAGCGAGGCGACCGGTTACTCACATTTATACGCATACGATCTGGCAACCAGCAAAAGAAAAGCCATTACATCCGGCAATTACGAGGTGCAGGAGGCTGCAATCAGCCATGATAAAAAATATTTTTACCTGCTGACCAATGAAGACCATCCTGGCTTACAGCATTTCTATCGCATCAAAACCGATGGCACAGCAAAAGAAAAAATCACCTCGGTGTCTGGAGGATATGAAGTGAGTATCTCCCCTGATGAAAAATATATTGCCTACCGCTATTCTTATCAGAATAAACCATGGGAATTATATATACAGGAAAATTTACCAGGAAAGAATCCTAAACAGATCACTCATCGGGCAATGAGTGATGATTGGAAAACTTATCCTTGGCGGGATACAAAAATCTTCACTTTTAAAGCAAGAGATGGCAAACAGGTGTATGCCCGAATCTATGAACCCGCAACAGGTAAAAAAAATAATGCCGCGATTATTTTTGTTCATGGCGCCGGCTATTTACAAAACATCGCATACCGATGGAGTTATTATTATCACGAATTTATGTTCAACAATCTGCTGGCAGATAAAGGATATACAGTGATGGATATTGATTACCGTGCAAGCGCCGGTTATGGGCGCAATTGGCGCACTGGCATTTACCGCTATATGGGAGGCAAGGACCTGGATGATGAAATAGATGCGGCAAAATACCTGGTGAACCAATATGGCATCGATGCAAAGCGCATAGGCATATACGGTGGAAGCTATGGCGGATTTATGACGTTGATGGCTTTGTTTACCCAACCAGATGTATTTAAAGCAGGCGCTGCGTTGCGACCTGTTACCGACTGGGCGCATTATAATCATGGATATACTTCAGCCATCCTCAATGAACCTTTTACGGATAGCATTGCCTATCAGCGATCATCGCCCATCAATTTTGCTGCCGGATTAAAAAACCATTTGCTCATCTGCCATGGAATGATAGATGTGAATGTTCACTTCCAGGACGCAGTAAGGCTGACCCAGCGTTTGATTGAATTGGGAAAAGATAATTGGGAACTCGCTGTTTACCCGCTGGAAGATCATGGATTTATTGAGTCATCCAGTTGGACGGATGAATATAAAAGGATATTGAAATTGTTTGATGAGTATTTGAAGTGAATGGGCAATGGTCAATGGTGAGACGTGAGACGAAAGAACTGAGATTATTGTTTCTCACCATTGACGATTCACCATTGCCCATTCACCATTCATCATCCCCTAATGAAATTAATTTAATTATATTGCTGCATTAAACATATTGTATGTGCGGAATTGTTGCGTATATCGGGCCGAGGGAAGCATATCCTGTTATATTAAAGGGTTTGAAACGCCTTGAGTACCGTGGTTATGACAGTGCGGGTGTTGCCCTCTTGAACCACGGATTGAAAGTATATAAGAAAAAGGGAATGGTGGCCGATCTCGAAGAAAGCCTGATAGGCAAAGATGTTCAGGCACATGCAGGTATTGGCCATACCCGTTGGGCCACGCACGGCGAACCTAGCGACCGCAATGCACATCCTCATAGCTCCGCCAGTGGCAAACTGGCCATGATCCACAATGGCATCATTGAAAATTATTCCCAGCTCAAAACTGAACTGACTAAAAAAGGATACCATTTTAAAAGCGATACGGATACGGAAGTGCTGCTCAATTTTATAGAAGACATTCAGAAAAACAATAACTGCGAACTGGAAGAAGCTTTGCGCATCGCGCTGAAAAGAGTGGTGGGTGCGTATGTGATCGTGCTACTGGATGAAGATCATCCGGATACAATCATTGCCGCAAGAAAAGGAAGCCCGCTCGTGATCGGTATTGGCAAAGGGGAACATTTTCTTGCATCCGATGCATCTCCTATTATCGAATACACCAAGGAAGTAGTTTATGTAAATGACTTTGAACTTGCAATCATTAAGTCTGACGAATTGATCCTAAAAAATCTCGGCAACGAAAAAATAACTCCTTTTGTGCAGAAATTGGATCTTGAACTAACAGCAATTGAAAAAGGCGGTTATGATTACTTCATGCTGAAAGAAATTTTTGAACAGCCGGATACGATCTTCGATTGTCTGCGTGGCCGGCTTGATGTTCATAACGGAACCATTACCATGGCAGGTGTCCAAAATAATATCGAACAACTGAAAAATGCAAATCGCATCATCATCATTGCTTGTGGAACGAGCTGGCATGCGGGATTGCTTGCTGAATATGTTTTTGAAGAGCTCTGCCGTGTACCGGTAGAAGTGGAATATGCTTCTGAATTTCGCTACCGCAATCCAGTGGTACATAAAGGTGATGTGATCATTGCCATTTCACAAAGTGGCGAAACAGCCGATACCATCGTTGCCATTGAAAGGGCCAAAGAACAGGGAGCTTTTATTTTCGGAGTAGTAAATGTGGTAGGATCATCCATTGCGCGGATATCTAACGCAGGCGCTTATACGCATGCCGGGCCTGAAATAGGGGTCGCCAGCACAAAGGCATTTACCGCACAGTTGGCGGTTTTAACCATGATCGCTTTAAAATTGGCAAAAGAGAAAAAAACAATTGATGATGACCGCTATGCCCATCTGCTCAATGAGCTGCACAATATCCCGGAGAAAGTAAAAGAAGTACTGCTGTTGGATGATCATATCAGGGCGCTGGCAGAAAAATACAAAAACGCAAAGGACGCATTGTATCTCGGCAGAGGTTATAATTTCCCCATCGCATTGGAAGGCGCACTGAAGCTGAAAGAAATTTCTTATATACACGCCGAAGGCTATCCTGCAGCCGAAATGAAACATGGCCCCATCGCACTGGTTGACGAATCGCTGCCAGTTGTATTTGTCGCCACCAAAGATTCTTATCATCAGAAAATTGTAAGCAATATACAGGAGATCAAAGCGCGTAAAGGAAAGGTAATTGCTGTAATCAGCGATGGAGATGATATGATACCAAAAATGGCCGACGATATAATGATCGTACCGGAAGCAGATGAAATTGTAGCTCCTATGCTCAGTGTGATCCCATTGCAACTACTCGCCTGCTATATTGGTATTGCCAAAGGGTATAACGTGGATAAACCAAGAAACCTGGCAAAAAGCGTGACTGTAGAGTAGAACCGTGATTGATGAAATTTTTGAAGGCTTTTAGGAAATAATAAAATTACTATACCAATTTGCAGTGCTTCTTATCCAAGAATACACAAATTCTCCGGTAACCTCGCCGGAAAAGAAGAGACCCATCGAATCAGTGATTCAACATATCGAACAGCTGTTCATTTTTTTCACGCAAATTTTTTGCCTGCCCAACGAGCCCTTCCAGAATATCATGTTCGATTGCATACATTGCTTCTTTCAAAAAATCTCCTACTGGCATGCCGCCATGGGTTTGGGTTTTATCAGTTCGCCGGTCATGTCCCAATTCAGTATCCACTGAAGGAGGAGCAATCTCAAATACTTTTACAGGAGTGTTTTTTAATTGGTATCGCAATGATAATGTAAAAGAATGAATGGCCGCCTTGGTGGCACAGTATACAGGCATGAAGGCGAGCGGAACAAATGCTAGTCCCGACGAAATGTTTATAATCGCCGCACGCTGCTTGCCAGCAAGGAATGAAGCAAATAAAGAAGACAATTGAACAGGCGCCACCAGGTTGGTTTCTATTTCCTGTCTCACTTTCTCCATATTGATTTCTTCCTGCAAATTAAATGCGAATTGCACGCCCGCATTATTGATCAGGATATTTGTACCCGGATGCTCAGACATAATCCAATCGGTGAGTGCTTTACGTTCCGTTTCGTTGCTTACATCGCATATCCTGGTAACGATATTTGCATTTTTTTGAGCGATTGCTTTTAATTTATCGGTTCTTCTTCCGCAAATAATGACCTTATTACCTAATTTGGAGAATTGTTCTGCAAAAGCAAGACCAATCCCTGATGTACCCCCTGTTATCAAAATCGTATTGCCGGTTAATTCCATGAGCTGGTTTTGAAATGTATTACAAGATAATTGATTTTTGTTTTAAAACCCGTTAGGCCATTACCTCAAGGAGTTCTACATTTGAAATCATGTCACCAGGAAAAAAATTAATTTTCGACAATAAGCAAATGTATTCTTTGCCAGAAATTATTTTCTGTAGCAAGGACATTGAAATACTCAGCCTGTACAAAAACAAAATATCAGATATTCCCGAAGAATTGTGGGATCTTAAAAACCTGCAATTCTTAAATCTCGGGCATAACGAGCTGACGAACTTATCAGAAAATATTGGCAAATTAAAAAACCTGCACACACTTGACCTGGGACATAATTTATTGGGTCAATTGCCTGCATCAATCGGTCGGTTGGATAATATGCATGCGTTTTTATATTTAAGCAATAATGAGTTGCATGCCGTGCCTGATGAGATTTGCCAGCTGAAAAAACTCAGGTACTTAAACATTTCCGATAATCAAGTGAAGTCATTGCCGGAAAATTTCGGGAACCTGTCAGGACTTATCGAATTGAGATTGTATAATAATAAGCTGTCATCGCTTCCACTATCAATTGGAAATTTATACAACCTCGTGGAATTACACTTGATGAATAATCACCTCACTGAACTACCTATATCTATTAGTAATCTTTCAGCATTAAAAGAACTTCGGCTAATGGATAATCAGTTGAAAGCATTACCCGAAAAGATTGGGAGTATGCATGGACTCACATACCTTGATTTGCGAAATAATCAATTAGAAGTTTTGCCTCTGTCTCTATATGATCTGAAAAACCTCCGGTTCCTGGATCTGAGAGGCAACAAACTCCTGGAAATCTCTGAAAACATTCTTCAACTATCAAAACTTGAAAAATTGGATTTGAGATGGAATAATTTAATATCTCTCCCTAACTGGATCAAGGAAATTGAAGAAAGAGGCTGCATTGTCTATTGCTGATTGCTATTCTTCTTTCTCATTACTTCTCCTGAAACCTATTTTTGGTCTTGGAGGATAAATAGGGTTAAGTAATTTTTTTAAGCACTGGAATATTCTGCTGATATCTTCGTCGTGCCCGGTGAGTTTTCTTTCAATTTTTTCCAGTTGCACGAGAATTTCTTTATTCGTCAGCAACAGTTCTTTCATCCTTGTAAAAATCCGGATAAGCTGGATGTTAGCCGCTTTCTCAACTTCAATTTTATCCTCAGACTTTTCTACAAGCAATAAAGACCACTTCCATGACTTATAACCTACAAAAGCCGAGTAGTAACTTATAGCCTACAATGATTTAGAATTAGTATTTATAATATTGCTTGTGCAAAAAGACATACTAAAACAGTTTGGGCAGCGACTAAAAGAAATCAGAACTGCTAATGGACTTTCTCAAGAGCAGCTTTCCGATCTTACAGATATTGACAGAAGTTATATTAGCGATGTGGAACGAGGACTTCGAAACATTGCTATTGAAAATGTTACTTTACTTGCAGAAGCTCTCAAAATTCCAGTTTATCAGTTTTTCTTGAACACTGACAATCTTCTTGAAAAATGGGACATAAGCTTAAGTCAACTTGAAGAACTTATTTTAAAAAACCCAAGCTTAAGAGGTTTCATAATTGGCTACTTAGCAGAAGCAAAAGTCAGAGAGCTATTTGAAAATGATAAAAGAATAACCACACTTAGGAAATTTGATGACCATGATAGAGAAAACAAACATGACCTCGTAATTACGTATAAAGGGAAAGAGTATTCTTTTGAAATTAAATCGCTCCAGACCGCAACAGTCAAGCCATCAAAAAAAGAAAACTCAGAGCTTGAAGCAAGGTTTCAGTGTGATGCTTCAGACAAAAGAAAAATAAAACTCAAAAGCGGTAAAGTAGTTGAAACGACTTGTTTAAAATTTGGAGAGTTTGATATTATAGCAGTAAATCTCTACGCTTTCAAAAATAAATGGGACTTTGCGTTTGCATTCAACAAAGATCTTCCAAGTTCAGAGTTCAAAAAATACCCCCCAGCAATAAGAAAGCATCTCATTAAATCAATAATCCCTATTTCATTTCCAATTCAAGCTCCATTTGTTTCAGACCCTTTCGTTTTGCTTGACCGTTTAGATAAGGAGCGCGGAAACTCTTGACACGACTTTTTTGTTTTATAAATACTATAAAGTAAGAATGATTTTTCCTTGCGTGTTTTTGGCCTAATGTCCTACTTACAGCAGGCTTGTTATTGCGTACGACAACAAACAAATCCTTTGTATAAAAACCCATTTGTTCGTAAGCTGTGATAATTTCAACATGAGTAAGACGTTGTAAATTTGCACTTACTTCATCTTGACATTTAACAATTAAAACACCGTTGTTCTTAAGTACCCGAAATGCTTCTTTGCCCGCCTTTTCGTACATTTCAGTTACCGCGTCATGCCATTTCGCTTCTGAACTTTCTATTCCGTTGACAGAAGAGTACGCTTCTCTAAATGAAAAGTGAGTTCCTGTTCCACCAATGTGCTTTTTATTTTCCCTATAAAAACTTTCCATGTATGGAGGATCAAGAACTATACAATCAAATGAGCAATCTTTATACGGCAGCTTTCTACAATCAACTCCGGACAAAGGCTCTAGTAATGAATATTTTTTTAAGGTATCTTTCTTTAAACAAAGGTCTGATGGAATCAAACTATATTTTGTCAAATCGACACTATTCCAAAAGACGCCTTTGCCAAAAGTCACATCGGCTATTCGGCTTCCTTCCTTGACATGTAATTTCAAAATATCAGCAAAGACGCTTTCGTTTCCCCCGACATAAGCAGAGCAAATCATGTCTGACGATGAAACACCTCCTTGTACTCTTTTCCTTTTCATTAGACGGTTGTAACTTATATCCGACAACAAATATAGCAAAAGAATGTTTAAATCAATCAGTACTTTTTAGTAAAGTTTTTAACAACGGATGCTTAATTAGGCGCGAGCAAACGGCTAACATGAGGCTTGGCAAAATGCGGGCAGACGGATAACGTTCTTCAGCTTTTGGTTCTTTGTTTCATCATCAGTTCCGGCAGACGAAATTCTATTGAGCAAAAAATCTTAACTTGAACTGTAAATAAAAATCAACGTTAGCAAGCCGGGCGGACGGAAATCTATTTCCCGCAAATCGCCAAGCCTTGAACGTTAACGGCTATCGCTCTTTCGCTGTTGAGTATGCAGGAAAGCATGGTGACCCCTTGTTCCGTAAAGCAAAATGGAGGGTAACGCAGTCCCTGCCTGTCGGAATTGGAGGACGCAAATTGCGACCTCCAATTTTCTAATTCTTCGGTATTCATTTCGAACATAAAATCCTCTGGAAAGCGGGTGATATGTCGTCGAACAGCTTCTTTCAGCCGTTTGGTTTCCACACCGTATAATTCTGCCATATCCCTGTCAACCATTACTTTTTTTGATCTTACCAAGTATATTTTATTCATAACGATTTCATCGGGCTGTAAGATAATTTCCATGTTTTTGTTCCTCATAACAAGTATTCAGGCCTGGTCTTTTAACCCAGGAATTCAATTTGTACTTTAGTCCCTAACTATTAATATTCTGTATTTTTTGGCAGAATATTAATAGTTAGTGACTATTTGTAATTTTCATACCCTTATCAATAAATGTAAAACTATGTTAACGGTATAGCAATGCCACTTTATGGTAGTTATTTTAAAGTCATTCTGGTTTTATTTATCTTTCCATTTCAATCAATCCCATGAACGAAATCAGGAAAAGTCACGTGGATGCACTTGGTTATGATTTCATCCCAAAAGAATATCTCCCAAAAGGCAAAGATGAATACTGGCTGCGCAACCGGCAAAACCAGAATGGTATTGCATATCGCCAATTAACCACTTTCGAAATTGAATCACTTGTACGCAATCGCAATACTTCTGATAACTGGAACCGAATTTTGGTATCCGATGCTTTCAGTCCAGAGCTGGTCCAAAATTGTAAATTCTTCGGACTTGTACGAATCGGCAAACTTGAACCATATTACCTTGAGTTCCATAACCTGCGTCGTCCGGTGGGACTGTATAACAGCACCATCATCAGTTCCGACTTCGGCAATAATGTCTCTATCGATAATGTAAATTATCTTTCGCATTATATTGTGGGCAATGATGTGATGATCGTGAATACGAACGAACTGACCACCAGCGACCATGCCAAATTCGGCAATGGCATTCTCAAAGAAGGAGAACCGGAATCTATCCGCATCCGCCTCGAAGTGTGCAACGAAAATGGTGGCCGCAGCATTATCCCTTTCGATGGTATGCTCCCCGGTGATGCCTGGTTATGGAGCCGCTTCCGCGACGATGAAATTCTACAGGAAAAACTCAAGGAATTCACAGAAAAAAAATTCGACAATAGCCGTGGTTATTATGGAAAGATTGGAGACAGAACGGTGATTAAAAATTGTAAAATCATCAAAGACGTGCTGATCGGCAGCGATGCCTATCTCAAGGGAGCTAACAAACTGAAAAATCTCACCATCAATTCGTCCGCAAAAGAAAAAACACAGATTGGCGAGGGTTGTGAACTGGTGAATGGAATTATCGGTTACGGGTGCAGGATATTTTATGGAGTGAAAGCTGTGCGTTTTATTCTCGCATCGCAGTCGCAGTTAAAATACGGAGCCAGGTTGATTAACTCATACCTCGGAAATAATTCCACCATCTCCTGTTGCGAAGTATTGAATTCGTTGATATTTCCTGCGCATGAGCAACATCATAATAATTCTTTTTTATGTGCCGCATTGGTGATGGGACAAAGTAATATGGCAGCAGGCGCCACAATCGGATCCAATCACAATTCCCGCAGTCCTGATGGTGAACTGGTTGCTGGGCGCGGCTTCTGGCCGGGGCTCTGTGTAAGTCTCAAGCACAATTCAAGGTTTGCGTCATTCAATATACTTGCCAAAGGTGATTATCCCGCTGAACTGGATATCCCATTTCCGTTTTCACTGATAAGCAATGATATTAGCAAAGATGAACTGGTGGTAATGCCCGCCTATTGGTTCCTGCACAATATGTATGCATTGGCGCGCAATGCCTGGAAATATGTGGACCGTGATAAGCGTACAGATAAACCGCAACTGCTCGAATATGATTTCCTCGCACCTGACAGCATCAATGAAATGATCGCTTCACTTTTATTATTCAAAAAATTTACCGGCAAGGCTTATGCGCTCCGACATGAGCCCGGGAAAAAATATACCGAAGAAGAATTGATTGCCATCGGGAAAAAACTATTGGAGAGCCGCAAACCGGTGGTTGATGAATTGGACATCATCGCAGATGGTATGGAGAACAGCGAACGTAAGATAAAACTTATCAAAGTTTCACAAGCTTATCATCTTTTTAAAGAATTGATCAGTTATCATGCCGTTTTGCAATTATTAGAGTTTATTAAGCAGAAGCAGTTTAAAACACTCACTGATTTACAGCAATCGATTTCTGCCCGATTAAATATTTTTTCATGGGTCAATGTCGGCGGCCAACTCGTTCAACAAGCTGCATTGGATGCATTCATCAAGCGAATACATGTAGGCAAAATCAAAGATTGGGAAGAAGTGCATGCATTTTATAAAAAACAGGGAGAAAATTATTCCCAGGATAAATTAAACCATGCATTGGCTGCCCTTAAAGAAGTGCACGGCCTTCATTTCAAAAAAATAGATAAAGAGCAGTTTAAAAATTTACTGCAACAGAGCATCAGCACTAAAGAATGGATGACAAAAGGAATCTATGATTCCCGTGCAAAAGATTATAGCAATCCATTCCGGAAAATGGTTTATGCCAATACCAAAGAAATGAACGCGGTGACGGAGATATTAGAGCAGAACGGCTTTATCAAACAGGAAATAGATGCATTGAAAAAATATAAGAAAGAACTGAAAGAAATTATGGCTAAGATGAAGTTGTAAGAATTTCACACTGGGAAGGAGAATATACGAAAAATTCTTTGCGTCTTCGCGCCTTTGCGAGAGACAAATATCTCGCAAAGGCGCGAAGACGCAAAGAATAAAATCCCTTATTGTTTGATGAAACGTATTGAACAAAATTGCTTTTTTTCATTCACAGCAACCAATTGGTAAATTCCAGCTGCAAGCCGGGGCAGCTCCAGGGAAACAGTATTACTTCCTGCCTCTATATTTATCGATCCATTATTGATAATCTTTCCGTCCATCGAAGTGATGAGCCATTGCAGCCTGTCGCGATGCGGGGTATTTATTTGAAGGATCGCTCTGTTTCCCGCAATGAGTGTTGGCGCAATTCTTAAAGTGAAATCAGATTTATTATTATTTACAGCAATGACTTTACTCAAATAAGAAATACCGTTTTTATCTGTAACACGAAGTCTGAAATAACTGATCCCGTTTTGCATAGAATCATAAGAAAACTGGTATTGTTTTTTTCCTCGTATAGCTGGGAGCCGGCTGATCACTGTAAAATCATTTGTCGTTTTAGTCATGAGTTCAAAAAAATCCGCATCCTCCGGCAAGTCAATTTGCCAGTTAAAAATAGCCTCATTATTCATCATCCTGCCATTGAAATCAATCAATACAATAGGCAAAGGGTTTTGCAAGTTGGCCGTGCTCGCCAAAGTAAAATATCCAGCAGCAGGAAAATTATTCACAGGATTGCTGATTACTGATCCGCTTGTATTGAAAGTTCCGGTAATTCCCGTGTGGCCAGCATCGGTCCATGTTCCTGATGATAATGACGCAACATTCAGAAACGCAAGATCTGTAATTTGTCCACTGCCCGGAACAACAAAAGACAGTTCAACATTGGCCATAGGTACTGGTCCCGCATCGGCATTGACGGTCCAATATTCAGAAGCAGAAATATGATCAATCCCTGCGCCATAAGTATTGCTCAGCAATCTTGGGTTATTATTAAAATATTCTACTACAAAATTTCCCGATACGTTTTTCAGCTCGAGCCATCGTAGTGAAGTATTTTTTCCTACGGGAAAAAGAAAAAATTGTTCATCCAATAAGCCTTCTTTGCGCAAGGGTCCGTTAATAAAACTTGTATTGGCAATGGTGCTGTCTGTAATGACAACACAACTGCTTTGTAGTGTCAATAAATTAACCGGGGAAGTGGTTATTCTGCCTTGAAGCAATTCCAGTTTGTATGGCAATTGCAAAGGAGATGAGAGCGTGGCGCCTGCAGGGTTGTTCATCCTAAAATTAACACTATTGGTAACTGTACCTGCCAGAGAAATAGTTTGAGTGGATAATCCATTTAGTTCAATAACAGGTAAGCCGGTATTTGTTTCTGTGATCTGGCCGGCTGGCAACTGCAAAAGGTTTCCCTGTATCCTGGCAACGGTTGAATTTCCTGCGCCACTCGCCAAATTAAAAACGCCGCCATTCTGTATATAGTCGCCTTTTACAATAATATTTCCGTTTGCGCTTGCAAGATCAATACTCAAATTGACACCCGGATTGATCTGCAGGTTTCCGTTCACTGTGAATGTATTGCTGCCGGTACAGGTATATGTTATGGCCCCTCCTGCAGCGACGGCGCTGAACACAATTGCTCCATAAATGCGGTTACTCACAGATACCGTATAAGACACGCGGGGTACATCAAATTCAAATATCCCGTTCTCAGTTCCGGGAGTCGAAGATAAAAGCCTTACAATATTATTCGCATGAGAGGCCTTGGTACGGTGTATATATCTACCCCCGTTATTGATCCTGATCGAATCGGCTATATTCAGGGATTCACCGCTAACCATCCCGGATGCGTTTTGGAATGTACCGCCATCATTGATCAGCAAACCATAACCCGGTCCTGTAGCAGTGAATGCAGGTTGGAGGATATTGGAAGCAGGCAGTAAAACCTCAATGAGTTTACCTGCACCGGGAACAATGGTAAGCGTTTTAATGACTACGGCTGAATTGGGCAATGTTACAGTATAATTGACTGCAATTACCGTATTGTCCAACAAGACATCATCCCCTGGAATGGGAATTGAATTCCCATTCCAGTTTGCCGGGGTTGACCATTGACCGTCCGCTCCCGCCCCGGTCCAGGTCTTAACATCGGCAAAGGAACTTTTGAATACAATAAAAAAAATGAAAATAATAAGGGATACTCTTTTTAAACCCAAAGGCTGGTTAAGGCAATACATGGACAAGATTTTACTTGAGTAATAAAATAATTGATATTATCCTGGAGGCAGGCTTCTTTGCTCCATGACTAGTCAATCAGAATATAACTCGTTGTTATCTTGTCAAACTGCGGTTAAATGAATTCTATGCCTTATGCCAGGTTTTGTAAATAACCCGGCAAACATATTTTTTGTTTCAAAAAATCAATCGAGGAGCAAGATAGAATCTTTCAAAACGAATTAAAATACCATTTTAAGGTGGGTTGTTTTCACGGTAACCTGTAGGGTTTTAAAAGGCAGCATGGTATAAGGAGTGAATGTTTCAGGCCATCAAAAATAAAAATCCTTCCGTTGTGCGGAAGGATTTCGTGAAAGAAATAAAATAAATTATTTCTTAATAGCTTTCTTAGCGCTGTCTGCTACTGCACTCATTTTTGATTTTGCAGAATCAACTACAGCAGAAGCCGCAGAATCAATTTTCTTAACAGCAGTATCAACTACAGCTTTTACTGAGTCGGTAGCAGCTTTAGCAGCCGAATCAACGGAACTGGCAGCAGATTCGCTGCTGTTATTGCAGGCAGTCATAGCAACAGCTATAACCAAAACACCAATTAGTTTTTTCATTGTGGAAATTTTATTGCGCGCAAAGGTATAGGGTTTTCTGAGATATGCAAATTTTTTTAATCACAGCCTGCAAATGGTTGTGGATATCATCATTTAATGTAAGAATTAACCGCTGCGTAGTTATTTAGGGTCTTTTTTTGCAGAAAAACCAAGAAAATTCACATATTTATCTTTATTTTTTCCGGAAATAGATCCTGAGCGGCACCCCTTTGAAATTAAAATGCTTACGCAACTGGTTTTCGAGATAATTCCGATAAGGTTGTTTGATATCATCGGGGAAATTGGCGAAAAATGCAAAAGAAGGGACATAAGTCGGCAACTGCGTTACATACTTTATTTTAACGGCATTTCCTCTTACTACCGGGGCATGGTATGCTTCTACCGCTTTCAACATGACTTCATTCAGAGCGGAGGTAGGTATTTTTTTCCGCCTGTTTTCATATACTTCAAGCGCCGTTTCAATTGATTTAAAAATGCGGGTTTTATCTTTTGCAGATATAAAAAGAATTGGCAGATCCGTAAAAGGTGAAAATCTTTGCTTCAGATCTTTTTCATATTCAATAGCGGTATTTGTTTCTTTTCCTTCCACCAGGTCCCACTTATTCACCAGCACCACAATGCCTTTGCCTTTTTTTACGGCCATACTGAAAATGTTGAGATCCTGCGCCGCTATCCCCTTGCCCGCATCCAGCATCAGCAAACAAACATCCGCTTCATCCAATGCTTTGATTGCCCGGATCACGGAATAAAATTCCAGGTCCTCATGCACTTTGGCTTTGCGGCGGATGCCCGCAGTGTCGATCAACATGAATTCTTTTTGGAACAATTTATAATGCGTATGGATGGTATCGCGTGTTGTGCCGGCAATATCGCTCACAATGGTGCGTTCTGTACCCACCAATGCATTCAACAAGGAAGATTTGCCTACATTGGGCTGACCGATGATCGCAAATTTCGGGAGGCTTTCATCAGGAAGTGTGAAGTCGTCTTCTTTGATCAATGATGTCACTGCATCCAGCAGGTCGCCGGTACCGCTTCCTGTCATTGCTGAAATGAAGAAAATGTGTTCAAACCCCATGCTGTAAAATTCTGCAGCCTCCAGCATGCGATCGCTATTGTCCACTTTATTTACAACAAGGAAAACCGGTTTGGTGGATCGGCGCAACACATCAGCCATCGATTGATCCAGCGAAGTGATACCGGTTGCCGTATCAACCATAAAGATGATGGCGTTGGCTTCTTCCACGGCTATCAATACCTGCTTCTTAATCTCTCTTTCAAAAATATCTTCGCTTTCGGGAACAAAGCCACCGGTATCGACCACGTTGAATGATTTGCCGTTCCAGTCCGTTACCCCGTATTGCCTGTCGCGCGTAACTCCGCTCACATCATCCACAATCGCTTTGCGCTCCACAAGCAAACGATTGAAAAGAGTGCTTTTCCCAACATTGGGCCTGCCGACTATAGCTAATGTAAATCCGCTCATAATCCTTGTTTAAGTGAGGAATGAGGCATAAGGAGTGAGAAAGTGTTGCTGGAAAACCCTTTCTCATTCCTTATTTCTAATTTCTTATTCCTTATTCTACTAATTATATCCATATTCTTTTAAATAAATATCATTGTCCCTCCACTTGGGTTTCACTTTCACAAATAATTCAAGAAAAACTTTCTGACCGAGAAATGCCTCGATCTCTTTTCGTGCTTCGGTACCTAGTTTCTTGATCATTTTACCGGCCTCACCGAGTATGATTCCTTTCTGTGTTTCCCTGTTAACGATAATATCTGCTCTTATCTTGATCAATGTTGTTTTTTCCTTGAATTCCTGCACAAGTACGGTGGTATGATAAGGAATTTCATCTTCGTATAACTCAAATATCTTTTCACGCACCATTTCACCCACAAAAAATTTAACGGGCAGGTCGGTCATGTCTTCTCCATCAAAAAAAGGTTCCCCTTCCGGCAAATAATATACAATTCTCTCAAGCAGCGTTCCAATATTGATATTTTTTAATGCAGAAATACCAATCACTTCTTTACAATAAGTTTTGCTGCTGAAAAAAAGGGAGGCCCGCTCCTTGCTGTCATTACTTGCTCTATCAATTTTATTGAGCACTACAATTGCCGGGGCCTTTAATTTCAGAGAAGAAAATAACCGGTCATTCTCCTCCAGGTCATCCTGTGTTCCGACAATCAACAAAGCGAGGTCTGTATCTTCCAGTGAATTCTTTACAACCTGCATCATCTTTTCATGCAATTTATATTCCGGTTGAATGATCCCGGGTGTATCGGAAAAAATGATCTGGTAATCATCGGTCGTCAAAATGCCTTTGATCCGATGCCGGGTAGTTTGTACTTTACGGGACACAATAGCAAGTTTCTCCCCCATCAACGCATTAAGCAATGTGCTTTTACCGGCATTCGGCTTTCCAAATATGTTAACAAAACCAGCTTTCATGGTAAAAGTTTTCGGTCCGGGGAGACAGTCTTATGCTGTAAATGATCACTGCTATACTAAAATTAAACAGCCAAACAAAGAGTTTGGCTGTCACCTGGTTGCGAAGGGAGGGTTCGAACCTCCGACCTTCGGGTTATGAGCCCGACGAGCTACCGCTGCTCTACTTCGCGATATGGGACGCAAAATTACAGGGAATAAGCTTCTGTGCCAAAAATGATTTGATGCCGTGAATTTTGCAGCCTGTTGTATAAAGCAGTTATAAATACCTATTAGCTACTATTTTATATTGTTCCGGGCTTCGGAAAAGACCACACAAACCAAATCAGCATAATCATACAAAGAAACTGGCTTTATGCCCGGCTTTTTTTATTTTTATTTGATGAAAAAATACATCTGCCTTCTTTTTTTACTGCCTGCCATGATTGCCTGCAAGCATGCTAAACAAAACGATGATGAATTATATTCGCGTCATCTGCAACGAAAAGTAAAACTCACGGTAATCCATACCCCCATTCCGGATGACAAATCCCAATTGAGCCTGCTTATACTGAATGATGGGCAGGATGTTGAAAAATTCAGGATCAAAGAAATCATGGACAGTTTATATAAAGAGCATGCTATAAAACCACTTGTCGTGGTGGCCATTCATACGGGCGACCGTATGCAGGAGTATGGCGTTGCCGATAAACCTGATTATGAAAACAAGGGTTCCCGTGCAGGTTATTATGATGCGTTCATCAATGATGAATTATATCCTTATGCCAAAAAAGCATCGGGGGTGAGAAAATTCAATATAGTGGCCATCGCTGGCTGTTCACTGGGTGGATTATCTGCTTTCGATATAGCATGGAACCATCCTGAGAAAATTGACAAAGTGGGCATATTCTCTGGCTCATTCTGGTGGCGCGACAAACCTGTTGAAGACAGCACCTATTCCGATGATGATAACAGGATCATGTATGCGAAATTGAAGGCTTCCCGAAAAAGGCCCAAGCTGCAATATTGGTTCTCTGCAGGAACAGCAGAAGAAAATACGGACAGGGATAAAGATGGAATCATTGATGTGATTGATGATACAAAAGATATCATCGCCCTGATTCAACACAAAAATATTTGTGCCCCTGGCGATATTGTGTATAAAGAAATGAAAGATGCCAAACACGATTACGCTTACTGGAGTGCGGTATTACCGGAATTTTTGGTATGGGCTTTTAAATAGAACTAAGAATAATAAGATTGGTTCTTAATCTTTTCCGACACTGCTGGCCCCACTCGAATGCAATTCCCTGATCACTGCAGTACCTCTGTAATAAATGCTGCTGGCTCCGCTTGCATGCACGTTGAGCTCCTTATTCACAGAAATCTTGATATCAGAGGCGCCCGATGCATGGGCAGTGCAATTATCAGTAACAAGATCATATCCTTTCGTGTCGCTCGCACCACTGGCTTCAATGGTAAGCTTGCCGACGCTCCCCCTGATAGTTATATCAGAAGCGCCTGACTGATCAATATTCAATTCATTTAACTTCACTGCTCCTTTAAAATCACTCGCACCCGACAAATTTATATCCAGCCGGTCGCCGGAAATGGTTCCATCTACCAATACATCAGAAGCGCCAGAAGCACTGAGCTTATCGAGGATTTTGATAGATACATAAGCTTTCAATTTCTTGTTCCCATTGGCCCATCTCCAGCCTTCATTGGCATACCAGATTTTTAATACACCGTTTTTCACTTCGGTACGGATACGGTCGCGATATTTTATATCCCTCGCACTTACTGCTACGGCTTCCTCATCTCCCTGGCTGAGGTATAAATTAATGGCATCTGAAACCTGGATGGCATGAAATCCTTTTTCATTACGGACCTCAGCGTTGGGATCATTGATAATAGTTTTTTGAGCGAACATTGCTCCCCCAATGAAAACGCTCACAGCAAAAAATAAAAACTTTTTCATAAAAAAATTTGTAACCGGTTTTCAACTCAATATAATCATCTTTTGGATACTTCACCGCCGCTGCCAGTAGTGATATCCCTGATCACACCACTCCCTTTATAATGAATTTGTCCGCCGCTGCTGGCAGAGGCGCTCAATTCCTTATTTACTGTAACGCGCAGATCTGCACCGCTGCTTGTGCTCGCATCGCATATATCCGTTGCCAGTTCATATCCTTTAAATGAACTGCCACTACTGGCTTCAATGGTGCAATTCACAGCTGTTCCTGAAATATTTGTTTCCGCTCCACTATTCTGTTCCACTTTTAATTTTGTTACCCGGACATCGCCCCTGAAATTTGAACCACTGGTAAAATGCATCGCCAGGTCGCCGGATTTTATTGAACCATCTACCTCAACCTGTGCACCCGAAGAACCTTTCAACTCATCCAGCACTTTACAGGATACATATGCTCTCAACTTTCTTCTATCCATATCTTTCCAAAAATTCCAACCTGTTTTTTCAAAATAAATCCTCAAAATGCCATTACTGACTTCAGTTTTTATGCGATCCCTATATTCAGCAGTTGTGGCACTGGCAGCAACTGCTTCTTCATTGCCCTGAGTAAGATACAAATGGATGCCATCGGATACCCTGATGGCATGAAAATCTTTGACCGGCCGAACCTGTGCATTTGCATCATTGATTACTTTGCTCTGCGCAATCGCTGCAGAAAAAAGCGAGAGAGCCGAAATAGCAAGGAATAATTTCTTCATGATTATTTTTTTTATGGTGAAAGATATAAGACGCAGGGTGTAGAGTCCTCCACGCTAAACCTCTGAATTTTTTTAAGTTTTTTAAGTACCGGGAATGTTTGGATGAAGGCCCTACACCTTACACCCCAAACCTTCTACCCTCTCTTCGAGATACTGCTTGAGCCACTCGATTTTATTTCTTTGATCACACCTGTTCCTTTGTAAAAAATATCACTCCCGCCACTTGCATGGGCATTCAATTCTTTATTGACTGTGATATGCGCATCACTACCCCCGCTGGCAGATATGCGGCAATTTTCTGTTACCAGGTCGTATCCGTCAAAATCGCTGCCACCACTGGCTTCCACGCTGAGGTTGATAACACTTCCTGAAATATCTACATCCGATCCACCACTTTGTTCAATGGCAAGGTCGGTTACCGACAACCTGCCTTTCATATCACTGCCTCCTGAAAGTTCAATATCCAGTTTGTCAGTTTTGATACTGCCTTCAACGGAGATATCGGACCCACCCGAAGCACTCAATTTATCCAGGTTGCTGAACGACACATAAGCCTTTAATTTTAAATTGTGCCAGTTCCAATGCCAACCGTCCCTGGTGTCCATATAAATTTTCAATACGCCATCTTCCACAACAGTTTTGATCCGGTCGCGTACATCTATGTCCGAAGCACTCACAGCTACAGCTTCATTACCCTGGCTTAGGAAAAGGTCAATGCCACCGGAAACTTTGATTGCATGAAACCCTTTTACACTGCGTGTTTGGGCATTTTTGTCGTTGATGATTTTCGAAGATTGTGCAATAGATAACAGGCTGATACATGTATAAGCAGCCAGCAGGAATATTCTTTTCATACAAATGATTTTAGCAGAAAGACAAGGTTAAAAAAATAATGTTGCTTGTCCCGGCAATCCAGGCATTTAGAGTGAGACGTCTTATTTATTAAAATGTTACATTATCTTTGCCTTGTTTTTACAGTTTCCCGGGGTGCTGATTCCGCCAACTGGCGGCAAAGGCTGAGATAATACCCGTTGAACCTGAACAGGATAATGCCTGCGCAGGGAGGTGGTT
>Ga0209069_10000370_pt1 | contig 19881 bp, 17 predicted proteins | sample Str013_2_FD_187202 | JGI IMG/M metagenome (GOLD analysis project Ga0209069, IMG submission 187202) | Freshwater sediment microbial communities in response to fracking from Pennsylvania, USA - Straight Creek_MetaG_SC_2013 (SPAdes) (version 2) | ecosystem: Environmental > Aquatic > Freshwater >...
GGTCAAGGAGCTCACTTCCCGATAGCCGAGCAGCCAGGCGATTTGCGAAATTGACAAACCTTCATCGGATAAATAGCGCTCGGCGAGATTGAGCTTCAGGCCCTCCATGACGGTAGAAAAAGTCAGCCTTTCGGAATTAAGCCGCCGCGCCAGGGTACGTTCACTCACACCGAGCCGGCGCGCGACCGTGTCGAGTCTGGCTCTACCATGCGGGAGCAACGGCACAATGGCATTCTCAACGCTTGAACGAAACGACCCACGTTTAGTCATGCGGCGCCCAAGCGCTTCTTCACAATACGTGATCAACAATTTATTGAGGTATGGATCGGCGCTGACGATACGCATATGCTTGATAGATATCGCGAATGCAACCTCATCAATAACTGCACCAAACTCAAGATCACTGCCGAAGAATTCAGCAAATTCGGAACTTGCGTAATCTCGGCGATGGGTGAGTCTTACGCGGGTTGGAGCCAAACGAAGGCCGGTTAGCTGCCGGCACATACGGATCAATGCCACCATCCAAAACTCAATCTGGTGCTGATCCAAGTGTCGACTAACGCCGACATATGCGAAAGATATGGAAATATCTGTGCCCTCAATATATTTTAGGGATATGCCTTCATTTGCGATCGAGCTATAGCGCGCGCCTCGCTGCAGAGCCTCACTCAAGACTTCCGACGACGCCAAGACATAATAAAGAAATCCGAACTCTCGGAGATCGGGTGGCTGAGCGAGGTGAAATCCGAGAAGATTGTCCTGCAGGACGCTAGCAGCGAGGTTCAAGAAGCTGATTTGATCTCTAACTCTGACACGAGCGGCTGAATCTTCGATTTGGTGCAGAGTCAGGCCTGCTTTCATCAATAAGGGCTCCAGCTCAACCCCCGCTTCTTTCAATTTTGCGTAGGCGAGCCGTGCAATTCCCCCGGTGGCGCTCGGAAGCGATCCGAAATGTTGGGCATCAGGACTATGCATGACTTTGCCTCCTCGACTCCATCCCTGGAATTCGGCCCATATGTCCCGGAACTGCAGCCAGGAGGGGCTGATAGCAACTGGTGGCAATGGGTTGTTCTACTGTTTTGCCGCTCAATAACGGAATTGGTGTCGCACCAATTAAGTCGTCGCTCATAAGGGCACGCCCGACCGTTCGTGCTGAGGGTAGCTGCATGGGTGTGCAGCCTGTTCAAAAGTTCCCCCGATCATTCGCTATGGATCAAAGCAGCGCTCACACGTCTGGCCGGCGGTGTGGAGCCGCCCAATCTTTCTTGGCCACAGGTCGACCCGCTGCGCCCGACGGGCATAGGGTCTCCCGCCGGGCGAGTGGCATCACACGTGCTTCAGTGGTGATGGGCCGAAACGCCCTTGACGCATTCGGAAAGCAGATCACCGGACGCCGAATGGCTGACGTCACCCAGACTGAGGATGCCGACCATTCGCTTACTCTTGTTGATGACCGGCAGCCTGCGGACCTTCAGCCCCTCCATATGCTGTACAGCCTTGGCGAGGTCATCGTCCTCCCGGCAGCAATGGATGCCAGGGGTCATCACATCGCGTGCCGTCGCGCGGCGGGCGTCGAAGCTTTCCTGCGCCAATCCCTTACAGACGATGTCGCGGTCGGTCACCATGCCGATCAGCTGGTCGTTCTCTCCGATCGGAATGGCGCCGATGTCATGCTCACGCATCAATTTCGCGAGTTCAGTGACAGGGGTGTCCGGACTGACCCAGTCAACGCCCTTGTGCATTGCGTCTTTGACCTTCATGGCGGAACCTCCATTGTGAAGTTTGCGTGCACGCGCACGAAATGCAGCGCTGGTCCCCCCGGTCGTTAAATTGTACAGCGAATCGGGTGCTGTGGCACGAGGGCCTCAAGGTTGCGCCTCAAGGTTGCGCCTCAAGGTCGCTGTGTAGGGCTGGTCCCGTGATCGGTCACGTTGGCAATACCCGCCAAGGTACTTGGCCACCATCCAGCTCTCGCCGCTCGGCCGCGCTGACGAGGTGGTCGAATGAGTGGCCGCTTCGAGTCAAGACCAGCGAGGCTCAGAGCGGGCAAATGTTTTCCGCTTCGCCCCCAACTCCAGAAGTCAAAACCAACACTGAAAATCGACGCTCACAGTGGGCGACGGCACCATGGTTGAGCAATAGGCAAGCCGGATGGCGGTCGTCGACCGCAAGCTGGAGCGTTGCCACATCCTCAACGGCCGGCAGGCGGCCGACCGCCCGAATCACCGCGATCTGGCGAAGATCGCGGTGAAGTAACGCCGGCGAAGGGATGGCCCCTACTCCGCGGTCGAGGCGCGTTGCGCCTCGTCGACGATGTTCGCAGGGGTCGCGATGGCGGCCGCCACCCGTGCGGCGATTTGCTCGCCGTTCTGCGGCATGACCTCGAAGCCGAGGGCCGCCGCCTCCTGCAGGAAGGCCGGATCCTTCACGGTGGCGTCGAAGGCCGAGCGCAACAAGGCGACCCGCTCGGCCGCAACGCCGGGCGGCGCCATCAGCGGCCGGCCGAGCTCCATGCTCGAGGAAAAAAAGGCCAGGACCTGACGCTGCTGCTCGGTCTTGATGAATTCAAAAATGGTCGGCGCATCGAGCCCGGCGAGCCGCTCGTGCTCCATGTTGAACAAGACCCGCATCTGGCCGGACTCGATCCATTGCCGTCGCGCCCCCTCGGGCGCGCCGACGCTCTGCACGATGCCGTCGACCTCGCGGCGCGCCATCGCCAGGATGACGTCGCCGGGCGAACGATAGCCTTGGATGATCTTGAGCCGCATATGGAGAAGATTTTTCAGCAGGATCGGGGCCGCGCTGACGCCCTGCGCGCCGCCGGGCGTTCCCACGATCAGCTCGCGCGCGTAGAGGTCCGATACTTTGTCGAAACCGGACGCCGCATTGACGAACAGGACGCGGTGATTGAGCTCGGGACTGCCGATCCAATTGAACTTGCCGGGATCGAAACGCACATTGGGCAGCTTCATGACCGCGGCCTCGGTCATGTTGCGCGACACCATGCCGATCGCGGTGCCGTCCCGTGGCGCCAGATTGAACAAATAGTTGGTCGCCAGGATATGTCCGGCGCCCGGCATGTTCTCGACGATGAAGGCGGGATTGCCGGGCAGGAACCGCGGCATGTGCCGGCCGATGAGACGCGCCCAGGAATCGTAGTCCTGCCCGGCCGCGGTCCCCACGATGATCCGGATCTGCTTGCCCTGGTAGAACGCGTCGGCGGTCTGCGCCTGCACGGGCGCGCACCACGCCAGCCCCAGAGCGAGTGCCGCTGCCATCCTTTTCATCGCGCTGCTTCCCGGGATCCGTTGCGAGGACTTGTTCCGAGGACTTGTTCAAAGGCCTATTTGCTGCGAGCATCCAGCACGAAACGATAGCGCCGCCGGTTGCGGCGCGCCAGGGCGATCCGCCAAAGCGGCTCGGCCGGGGCGCGCCTGGAGCGAGGAGGAACCATGGCCAAGATTCGTCACATCGTGTTCCACACCACCGACCCCGAAAGGCTGGCGCGGTTCTATGTCGACGTGATGGGATTGAAGATCGTGCATCGCGCCAAGAACGGCGGCATCTCGCTCACCGACGGCTACATGAATCTGTCGATCCATACCAACAAGATGGACGGCAAGCCGTCCGGCTTCAATCATTTCGGCTTTGTGGTCGAGGACAATGAGGAGGTGGCCGAGCGTTGCCGGCAGTTCGGCTATCGCGCGCCGCTGAAGCGGCCGGGCGACCGTCACTATGCGGAGTACCGGGCGATCGATCCGGACGGCAACAATTTCGATATTTCGGAAAACGGCTATGAGGAGATCCGTCCCGACGCCCTCAAGGCCGAAGCGCAATAGCAAGGGTCACACGCTATGGACATGACGAAACTCCGCATGGCGGCGCTGGTCGCCGGGCTCATTGCGGGTCTGGCTCTGCCGGCAACACCGTCGCTGGCGCAGGCACAGTCTCCGGCACAGGCTTGGCCGCAGCGGCCGGTGCGGTTCATCGTGCCGCTCGGCCCCGGTTCGGGCGCGGATATCGCGGCACGGCTGCTGGCCGATCGGCTCCCGGCGCGCTGGGGCAAGCCGGTGGTGATCGAGAATCGCCCCGGCGCCGACGGCCTGGTCGCGATCCAGGCTTTCGTCAACGCGGCCGACGACCATACGCTGCTGTACACGCCGAGCGGCTCGTTCACGGTGCATCCGCTGCAATACGAAAAGCTGCCCTATGTGCCCGAGGACCTGGTGCCGATCGCGCGCGTGTCGAACACGATCATCGCCATGGGGGTGCCGGCCTCGCTCAAGATCGGCGCGCTGGCGGAATTCGCGAGCTATGCCCGCACCGAGTCCGGCAAGCTCAACGCCGCGGTGGTTTCCGGCATCACTGAATTCACCTTCGATTATTTCCTGAAGACCGCGGGTCTCAGCATCGCCAAGGTGCCGTACCGCGACATCGTGCAGGCCGCGACCGATCTGTCCGAGGGCCGCCTGCAGGTGATGATGTCGTCCTACGCCATCCTGCAGCCGCATGTGCAAGCGGGACGTGTCAGGGTGCTGGCGGTGAACGGCCATGAGCGCACCGCGATCCTGCCCGGCGTCCCGACCGCCAGCGAGGGTGGCTTTCCGGCCCTCGAGGTGGAGGGCCTGGTCGGGCTGTTCGGGCCGCGCGGCATTTCCAACGAGCTGCGCCAGCGGATCGGCGCCGATGTGGTCGCGGTCGCCGGCGATCCCACGATCGCGGAACGGCTGGCCGGCACCGCCCAGGTCCCCAATCCGGGAGGACCGGCCGAATTCGCCGCCGCCATCGATCGTCAGCGCGCCCAAATTGCGACGATCGCGCAGGCGCTCGGCCCAATTCCCAAGCAACGTTTTTAAGGATTCCAGGCCCGGGCGCGAACCGATCGGCGGCGCAGCGATCAGAACTGCGATGCGAGGTTTTCGAGACCCATCAGCCGCACCATGGTCCGGACTTCCTGCTTCTGGTCGTCGCTGAGACTCATGATCAACGGGAAGGCGGCTGATTTCAACCGCTGCACCGGCACGCTGTTGGGGTCGATCGTGCCGCCATGCGGGTTGGTGACCGCGTTGGCCACCTTCCGGCCGCCCGCGTCATTGTTGTGCCACGAAATATCGCGCAGCGCGGATTCAACCGGCGGCCAAAGCTGATTCTGATAGGACGTGAGCTTGAGCCGCTCCCTGATGCTGGCGATCTGGGCATTGTTGAGCACGGCGTTGCTCGGGCTCGCGGGGCCTTGGCTCGCAGTATTGGGGCTCGCCGGACGGGGCGGCGGTTGGATCGACCGCTTGATCGCCGCCGGCGCGGCGCTCGCGCTTTCGAGACGCGCAGCCGGCGTGGCCGGCTCGTCCAGGCCAGGCGCCGCATAAGCCAGAGCCAGCGCTCCGGCAGGGATCTCGACACTGGCGGTGGCCAATTGCTGCGGCGGCGCCGAACGGAGCGGCGACGCAGAGGCGGACAACGAATAGGTGGGAAACGGGTTGAACATCAGACCGGATACCTGCGTCAAACCGGACGCCTGCGTCGGATTGAACGCTTGCGGGTCTGCCTCCGTTACGCTGGCCAGGACATAACTGGCAGGCGCTGGCGAGGATTCGGCTTCGGCAGGCGCCGGTGCGACCTGGTTGAAGGCCACCCGGCTCGAACCACCCGGAAAGCGCATGGCCACGACTTCGGCAGGGGAGAGTTCCGCAGTTTGGTCCGCGTCCGCACTAAAACCCGCGAGCAGACCTACGATACCGCCGACGCCCAAAACAGCCAAGCACGCCAATACCCGCTTGCTCGCGCGCTGAGACAGCCACCCCATTCCCGATTCCCCGACGATTGATCTGCCCACGGAATACATTCATCGCAAACGGAGTTTAATTGTGACCCAACCATAGTTAATTATGACCTAATCTTAATGATGTTGAGGCACTTCCGGGGCATGACCAGTACTCGTCCGGGCGCGCCCGCCGAACGGATCCGGGGCACCCGAATGGCCCTCACGCAACGGAGGGCTGCTCACGCAAAAGGCCCAGCCGAAACGGCCGAGCCTTTTGTCGAGGTATGATAGTAACTTGGAAGCGTTATCGCGAGAGGCCGCCTGTTCAGGCCGCCTCGTCCTCGACCACCGCCTCGTCCTCGGGCTTGGCCGGGCCGCGACGCGGGCCCTTGGCAAGCGCTGCTTCGATCTCCTTGACGGCCTCGGTCTCGGTAATGCGCTGCACCGCCGCGATCTCGCGCGAGAGGCGATCCAGCGCAGCCTCGTAGAGCTGACGCTCGCTGTAGGACTGCTCGGGCTGCGATTCCGAACGATACAGGTCGCGCACGACCTCGGCGATCGCCACGATGTCACCGGAATTGATCTTGGCTTCGTATTCCTGCGCGCGCCGCGACCACATGGTGCGCTTGACGCGAGCACGACCCTTGAGTGTTTCGAGCGCGCGCTTCACGATCGGCGGATCCGCAAGCTTGCGCATGCCGACAGAAACGATCTTCGCGGTCGGCACCCGGAGCGTCATCTTGTCCTTGACGAAATTGATGACGAACAGCTCGAGCTTCGCACCTGCGACTTCCTGCTCCTCGATGGCCACGATCTGGCCGACCCCATGGGCCGGATAGACGATGAACTCGCTGGTCTTGAAGCCTTGACGTTGGGTCGTCTTCTTGCTTGTCATACTTGGAGTTGCTCCTTCACCGTCCGGCTTGCCTCGACCGAACGACTTGGCCACGGGGGCTCCCCGCGGCACATTGCTGCGTGGAGGGTGTGATGTCCTCCGGCGAGGGCCGGCTTTCTTGGTCCGCCTGGTCGCCCCGGCGGAGGTCTTCTTTGTCTTATGACGCGTTCTTCCTGCCACGATACACGCGTGGATCTCACGCCCCTGTCTGACGGTTCCTCGGAAACCCCGAAAAAATATGCTCCCTACGGGGGGAGCCGATTAGATATGGGGGTTGGTGCTCATTTTTTGCATATATAGCACATTTCTCGCAAAAATCAAAGCTTTACGGCAGAGCAAAAGCGAATTTCTGTCATGCAACCGTCGTCAAATTCCAATCACTGGTTAACAATCCCGCGGGGCCGTGACCGCAATTTCGACGGGGCCCTGCCCACCCAATCCGCCGGTACCTCCGATCGGATCCCGCCGCTAGTCGCCGGTGCCGGGATCGGGCGAAAAATGCTGCTCGAGCTTGTCGGGCACGTCCTCCCAGGCCTTGGCGTCTGCCGGCGCGTCTTTCTTGGCCGTTATATTGGGCCAGGCCTTGGCAAATTCCGCGTTGAGACTCAAATACTTCTCGAGCCCGGGCTCGGTGTCCGGCTTGATCGCCTCGACCGGACATTCGGGCTCGCAAACACCGCAGTCGATGCACTCGTCGGGATGAATGACGAGCATGTTGACGCCCTCGTAGAAACAGTCCACCGGGCACACTTCGACGCAATCCATGTACTTGCACTTAATGCAACTTTCGACGACGACGTAGGTCATTACACTCACTCTCCGGATGCGGCGGCGCTGACTAGCGCAAGCCAATCCGTCAAGCAAGCGCGGCAAAAGCGAAGTCCGCCGTCAAGGGATGTGGCGCTCTTGCGGCGGCAAACGGGTCAAAACTCGTCCTCGCCCCGGAAATGCGCAATCGCCCGCCGGTCGCGCTTGGTGGGCCGGCCGGCGCCGGCCTCTCGGGCGCCCGCGGGGGAATCCGCGGGCGCGGCGCTTTTTTCGACCACCGGCGTCAAATCCTCCGCCAGGACGCGCGCTGATTCGGCCGAGCCCCGGCGCTCGGCAAACGCCGCCACCTTGAGAACCCGCACGGTCCGGTCGAGCGCCACCGTCACGACGTCGCCCAATCGCACCGCACGGCTGGCGACATCGATGCGCTGGCCGTTGACCCGCACATGGCCGGAATCCGCAAGCGCCGCAGCGGCCGTGCGTGTGCGCACCACCCGGGCATGCCAGAGCCACTTGTCGATACGCTGGCGATCCAATGCGACTGGTCCCAAAGCGCACAAGGTTCCGTTTCCGCTCTAGCGCCGCTCCTTTGCGTTGGCCTCGAGCTGCTCCTTGAGGGCCGCGAGCTTGGCAAAGGGCGAATTCGGATCGGGCGCCTTGTCGCGACGCTCCCTGCCTTCGCCGCGCCCCTTGACGTATTTGGCGCGCAGCTCGGGGTCACGATCAGGCCGATCGCCGCGGCCGGCCCGCTCCGGGCGGTCACCGCGATCCTGGCGGTCACCGCGATTGGGACGGTCACCGCGATTGGAGCGCTCGGGACGCTTCTGATCGGGACGATCTTGATCGGAGCGCCCTTGACCATGCCGGCGCGGCCTGCGGTCCTGCCGTTGATCCACCCCATCCGCGACCTCGCCTGCGCCCGGCAGCGCTTCGCCGGCAGCAGCAGCCGCCGCGTCGGCGGCAACAGGAACCGGAGAGCCGGCCTGGTCCGGATTCTCGGGACGCGAATGGGACTGCGTGCGTGCGCGCGGCGGCCGCCGGTGGCGACGGGGGCCTTCCTGGCGGCCCAGGCGCCAAACCTCGACGAATTGCGATTCATCGGGCACCGCCTCCTCGGCCACCGCCTCGATCACGGCCGATGCCGGCGGCTCCGGTTGGGCGGAAGCCGGCTCGCCGGCTTGCGCCAGGATCGACCCCGGCACTTGCGAATCATCGGTTCCAGCCGTCGACGCCTCGGCCGCCACCGCATCGCCGCCGCCCGGCGCTGCGGGCGCCTGGCCGAAAGCCTGGTCGGAAATCCGAACCTCAATCGGCTCAGCGATCGGCTCGACCAATTCAGCCGGTTCGGGGCTCGCTTCGGCCACCAGTTCGGCCACCGCTTCAGTTGCCGCCTCAGATTCCGCTTCAGATTCCGCTTCAGACGTCGCTTCAGATTCCCCTTGGGCCGCAGCTTCGCCCACTGCCGGCGCTTGCACCTCGGTCTCCGCCGGGATTGGCGCGGATTCGACTGATTCCAGTGCCGGTACCTCGGAAACGGGCGCCTGCGGCGCTGCCGGCTCCGGCGGTTTGGGCCGCTTTTCCATCCGATAACCCAGCGATCGAAGGATCGCCGCAAAGTCCTCACCGGCGCAGCCGACCAGGGACGTCATCCCGACCACCACGGTGAAGCAGCCCGATCCGTCGAAGGCGGCCGCCGGCTTGATGCCGGGCGCGCCGTCCCGCCAGGCGAGCGCCGGGCGGATGATGTCGGCCAAGCGCTCGAGCATGTCGACGCGCACGGCGCGCTCGCCGCACACGCGGTATCCGGCAACCCCATAGAGGGCGTGGTCGATCTCCTTGTCGGCCGCGATCGAGGTGCGTCCGCTGGCGGCCAGGCGTTCGAGCGAATCGAGCCCCGTGGTCGCGCGGTCCCCCTGCTTGAGGGCCCAGAGCTGGAGGGCGAGCACCCGCGGCGCAGGCTTGAGGAGCGGCGGGATATAGATGTTGTAGGCGCCGAAGCGCACGCCGAATTTGCGCAATGTGGCGCGCGCCGGCTGATCGAGCCCTTTGACCTCCTCGGCGACCTTGCGGCGATCGAGCACGCCCAGCGCCTCGACCAGCTGGAATGCCACGCCGCGGGTTATGCCGGTGACTTCCTCGCTGGCGGCGAGCTGGAACAAAGGTCCCAGCAGCTTTTCAACATGGGTCTTGAGCCAGAGATCGAGGCGGGTCTGCACGATCTCGCGCGGCGCGCCGGTGAGCTGCTCGTCGGCAATGATGCGCAGGCGCGGCTTGAGCACCTCCTCGCCGGCGATGAGCTTGCCGACCGCCTGGCCGAGCCAGCGGATGGCGCCGTCGGCGGCGAGCACGATTTGCTCGTCGGCGGCCTTCGCGAGCCGCGCCGCGCGGGCGTCGATCTCGCCGGCCAACGCCTTCTGGGCGGCGCCGGCCAGGGCCTTGGCTTCCGAGCCGGCCGCCGAGGCCGCCGGCGTGAACATGAAGCCGTCGAGCCGGCCGATGGCGTGACCCTCGACCACGACCTCGCCGGTCTTGCTGATGTCGGTCTCCAGCGCGGAATTCTCGCGCAGCCGCCGCATCAGCACGCTGGTACGGCGATCGACGAAACGCTCGGTCAGCCGCTCGTGCAGCGCGTCGGACAGCCGGTCCTCGACCGCGCGCGCGACCTCCTGCCAATGTTCGGGATCGGCCAGCCAGTCCGGGCGGTTGGCCGCAAAGGTCCAGGTCCGGATATGGGCAATGCGGTTCGAGAGCGTGTCGATGTCGCCGTCGGTGTGGTCGGCCTGCGCCACTTGGCCGGCGAACCAGTCGGTCGGAAGCTTGCCCTCCCGCATCAGGAAGCCGTAGACGGTGACGACGAGCTCGGCATGGGTGGCGGGCGAGCTTTTTCGATAATCCGGAACCTGGCAAACCTCCCACAGCCGCTCGACCGCTTCGCGCGTGGTCGCGAACGAACGCACATCGTCATCGCGCGCGGCGTGCTCGAGCACCAGGATATCCTCGCCGATCGGTGCGCGGCTGAGGCCGCCTTCCTCGGGCGTCACCGCCAGCGTGGCCTGCAGGGCGCCGAGCGAAGCGAAATCGAGCGCGGTGTTGCGCCACTGCAGGACCTTGACCGGCTCGAACGAGTGGCTCTCCAGCGCTTGGGCGAGCTCGGTCTCGAACGGCGGACACCGGCCGGTGGTGCCGAAGGTGCCGTCGCGCGTGGCCCGTCCGGCGCGGCCGGCGATCTGGGCGAGCTCGGCCGGGTTCAAGCGGCGGAACTGATAGCCGTCGAACTTGCGGTCGGACGCGAAGGCGACGTGATCGACGTCGAGATTGAGCCCCATGCCGATGGCGTCGGTGGCGACGAGGTATTCGACATCGCCCGACTGGTAGAGCGCGACCTGCGCGTTGCGGGTGCGCGGGCTGAGCGCCCCCATCACCACCGCGGCTCCGCCGCGCTGGCGGCGGATCAATTCGGCGATGGCATAGACCTCCTCGGCCGAGAAGGCGACGACCGCGGAGCGCCGCGGCAGGCGCGTGATCTTCTTCTCGCCGGCGAATTCCAACCGCGACAGCCGCGGCCGGGTGAGCACATGGGCGCCCGGCAACAGCCGCTCGACCATCGGCCGCACGGTCTGGGCACCCAGCACCAGGGTCTCCTCGCGGCCGCGGCGATTGAGCATGCGGTCGGTGAAGACGTGGCCGCGCTCCAGATCGGCGCCCAGTTGCACCTCGTCGATCGCCACGAAGGCGACGTCGAGGTCGCGCGGCATGGCCTCGACGGTGGAGACCCAGAAGCGGGGATTGGCCGGTTTGACCTTTTCCTCGCCGGTTACCAGGGCGACCGCGTCTACACCCGCGCGTTCCACCACCTTGTTGTAGACCTCGCGCGCCAGCAGCCGCAGCGGCAGCCCGATGATGCCGGAGGAATGGGCCAGCATGCGCTCGATGGCGAGGTGGGTCTTACCGGTATTGGTCGGCCCGAGAACGGCGGTGACGCCCGCACCGCGGGCACGTGAATCGCGAGCAACCGGCGAAGAAAAGGAAATGGGCATCTCGTGTCCGGAGGGCGGAATAGGTCAGTGGAGACCGTTATCCGCCGCTTTTGTATCACAATGCGACGGGTGAGGGATCTCGGCTTAAGCAGTAGAACGAGTCTGGAACGAATCGCGGCCGAATCAGTGACTCCACTGCTGTGTGAATTCGTTCACGGCGATATGTCGCGGCACTCGGTCCAAGCGCCACCATATCGGGTATTGAGGCTGACGGGCGCAGGCCCATTTCGGCAATCATCCGTTAACGGAACCGTGAAGCCTGGTTTGCAGGGGTCATTGCACTTTGAGATTGGACGCCGTCGGCAGCGGCGGCCGCGGAATCGAGACGAACCGGCTCGCCTGCAATACCCCCACACCGATCGGAGTCGGAACCGAGGCCCGGTAAGGCACCATAAGCCGTGTGCCCGCGATCGGCGCAAGCCATAATTCCATGTCGCGCTGGGCCGCCAGGTACTTGATGGTGGATCGCTCGGGGACATGTCCGGCGACCGCGGAGAAATACACCGAGCACACCACGACGGTGCCTTGATAGCCGGTTTCCGACTTGACCCGGTCCAGATGCTTGAAGACGAGCTGCAGATCGTAACGCATGCGGCCGTCGAAGACGGGCAGCGTGCGCTGGCAGGCTTCCGGCACGAACGTGTCGCCGGTGCCGGCAACGCGTATCAGCGATGCGGTCATCGGATCGAGCACGCCCTTGCGGCTGGCGTCGGTGAGGGGCACGCGGTCCGGGTTGGGCATCGTCGGCGGGTCGGCGAGATACTCCTTCACGGCGCCGCCGCTGAACAGAATGCGGACCTGGTCGGATCTGTTGTCGGCCACGATGGTGGACGTGTAGGTCGAGGCAATCGGTTGCCCGGCGGACACGCCGCCGTGAGCCGCGCTGCTACCTTGGCCGCTGGCGAATACCCGCAACAGGCCCGAGGTCGCACCGCTCGCGGTCGCGGTAAATTGATCGTCCTGAACGTCGATCGTCCAGGACCCCTTGCCGATCGGAACGCCCCCGAGGCTGACGACGTAAGCAGCGTCGAGCTTACCCTGGGCATGAACCGCACGGCCGGAATCGACAAGCATCGCGATCAGCACCACAGCGCCGGCGAGCCTGGTCAATCGAGCGAGAAGGCGTGAAGTCACGATGCAGGGTCCTTCCGGCGTGGCTTGCTCGTCATCCGACCGTCGGCCACGCAATATATTGCCGTGCAGGCTATGGTCATGCCGCGTCATCTTGGCTCGATCAAGGCAAATCCGCTCACGCCGCATCCGGCCGCCCCGGACTTGCCGCCGGATGGCCCGAATCCGCCGCTGGACGGGCGCCGCATGTCCGGCTTGACGCATTGGCGCCTCATCACTATAGGTCCGCGGTCTCCCAAATGGGTCCGCCGTCTTCCGAGGCGCGAGCGGTCGAGCCGAGAGCGATCGAGACAAGATCAATTCCTTGGGCGCGCGTGGTGCGCAGCCCCTTGAGCGAGAGGTCTTCGCCGATGTCGTGGCGATGTGAACTGAGTGGCAAGGGCGCGCAGGTCGGGCATAAGGTAAGCCATTCCAACATCAAGACCAAGCGACGCTTCCTGCCCAATCTGCTCAACGTCACCATGATGTCCGATGCGCTCGGCCGCTCGGTGCGGCTGCGGGTGTCGGCCCATGCGCTGCGCAGCGTCGATCATCGCGGCGGCCTCGATGCCTATCTGATCAAGGCCAAGGACACCGATCTGTCCGAGCGGGCGCTCGACTTGAAGCGGCAGATCAAGAAGAAGAAGACGGCTTGATCGGACGGTAGACGACGTCGTCGCTCGTTTTCACCGGCGCACATTTCCGTTTTTTGTCGCTCACCCGCGCGGCGCATCAGCGACCGCCGGTGCGCGGCCCCCTGTCCCCCGGCGGATCGAGAAACCGCGCCGAAGCGCGCGACCAGGCGTCGGGCCGGCGCCCGGGCCCCTTGCGCTGCTCGAGCGGGGCGTTCTGGTCGAACAGCTCGGCGAGCTTCTCGGTCATCGCGCCGCCCAGTTCCTCGGCATCCACGATGGTCACGGCGCGCCGATAGTATCGTGTCACGTCGTGACCGATGCCGATGGCGATCAGCTCGACCGGTGAGCGCTGCTCGATATCCTCGATGATCCAGCGCAGATGCCGCTCGAGGTAGTTGCCGGGATTGACCGAGAGGGTCGAATCGTCGACCGGGGCGCCATCGGAGATCATCATCAAGATCTTGCGTTGCTCGCTGCGGGCGAGCAGCCGCTTGTGCGCCCAATCGAGCGCTTCGCCGTCGATATTCTCCTTGAGCAGCCCCTCGCGCATCATCAGGCCGAGATTCCTGCGCGCCCGCCGCCACGGCATGTCGGCCGACTTGTAGATGATGTGGCGGACGTCGTTGAGGCGGCCCGGATTGGCGGGCTTGCCGGCGGCGAGCCACGCCTCGCGCGATTGCCCACCCTTCCAGGCGCGCGTCGTGAAGCCGAGGATCTCGACCTTCACGCCGCAGCGCTCCAACGTGCGCGCCAGGATATCGGCGCAGGTCGCCGCCACCGTGATCGGGCGTCCGCGCATGGATCCGGAATTGTCGAGCAGCAGCGTCACCACCGTGTCGCGGAAGTTGGTTTCCTGCTCGGCCTTGAACGAGAGCGGATGCAGCGGATCGAGGACCACGCGCGACAGCCGCGCAGGGTCGAGCACGCCTTCTTCGAGGTCGAATTCCCAGGCCCGGTTCTGCTGCGCCATCAATCGGCGTTGCAGCCGGTTGGCGAGCCGCGCCACAACGCCCTGCAGGTGGGAGAGCTGCTTGTCGAGATAGCCGCGCAGCCGCTCGAGCTCCTCGGCTTCGCAAAGATCCTCGGCCGCCACCACTTCATCGAACTTGGCGATGAACGGCCGATAGTCGGGACCGCGCGGCTCGTTCAGCCCATGGCGACGCGGGCGGCGCGGCTCGGCCGGCGCCTCTGAATCGCCCATCTCGGCGTCATCGGACATTTCCGCGGACATGGCCTCGGCGGCCTCCGCCGTGGTGTCCGACATCTCCTCGCCCGAGATCTCGGCTTCGTCGACCTCCGCCTTGGCGTCGTCCGATTCGGCGCCCTCCCCGTCCTTGCCCGAAAGCTCCTTCTGACGCTCCTCATCGCCCTGATCGGCCTCGTCCTCGTCCGACTCCGTGCTGCGGTCCTCGCCCATATCGAGGGAGTCGAGCAGATCGTGCACCACATCGCCGAAGCGCGCCTGGTTTTCGATCAGCCGCTCGAGCCGGTCGAGCTCGCGCCCCGCGCGGTTCTCGATCAGCGGGCGCCACAGGTCGACCAGCCGCGTGGCGGCCGCCGGCGGGCTCATTCCGGTCAGGCGCTCGCGCACGATCAGGGCCAGCGCCTCCTCGATCGGCGCGTCCGCCCGATCGGAGATTTCGTCGAACTTGCCGCGATGAAAGCGGTCATCGAGCATGGCGGCGATATTGCTCGCAACGCCGGTCATGCGCCGCGCGCCGATCGCCTCGACGCGGGCCTGTTCCACCGCATCGAACACCGCGCGCGCCTGCTGCCCGCCGGGCACCAGCTTGCGATGCACCTTGGGATCGTGACAGGCGAGCTTGAGCGCCATCGCGTCGGCATGGCCGCGGACGATGGCCACGTCGGCGGCGGAGAGCTTGCGTGGCGGCTCGGGCAGACGTGCCTTGCCACCGACGACGCCGGGCCGCTCGGCCGCGAAGGCGACCTCGAGATCGGGCTTGCGCGCAATCGCCCGCAGGCACCCGGCGACCGCCCGCTTGAACGGATCGGTCGGGCTGTCCTTGGGGGACGGCTTGGTCTTGTTGCTCGCAGGCATCTTGCTCGTGGACATCATCGTTCTCCCCCTCCGGGCACGCGCTCGCGCGCCCGGAAAGGTGAAGCTCTCAGCTCAGCGCCACGTTCACCGAGGATTCCGGCAGCTCGACCCCGAAGCAGCGCTGATAGAACTCGGCCACGATCGGCCGCTCCAGCTCGTCGCATTTGTTGAGAAAGGTGACCCGGAAGGCAAACCCGACATCCTTGAAGATGTCGGCGTTCTCGGCCCAGATGATCACCGTGCGCGGGCTCATCACGGTCGAGATGTCGCCGTTCATGAAGGCGTTGCGGGTCAGATCCGCGACCCGGACCATCTTGTTGACGATCTCGCGGCCGGAATCGTTGCGGTAGTGCTTCGCCTTGGCGAGCACGATCTCGACCTCGTTGTCGTGCGGCAGGTAGTTGAGGGTCGTGACGATCGACCAGCGGTCCATCTGGCCCTGGTTGATCTGCTGGGTGCCGTGATAGAGGCCGGACGTATCGCCCAAGCCGACCGTGTTGGCGGTGGCGAACAGGCGAAATGCCGGATGCGGCTTGATCACCTTGTTCTGGTCGAGCAGCGTCAGCTTGCCGGAAACCTCGAGCACGCGCTGGATCACGAACATCACGTCCGGCCGCCCGGCGTCGTACTCGTCGAAGCAGAGCGCGACGTTGTGCTGCAACGCCCAGGGCAGGATGCCGTCGCGAAACTCGGTCACCTGCAGGCCGTCGCGGACCACGATCGCGTCCTTGCCGATCAGATCGATACGACTGATGTGGCTGTCGAGATTGACGCGCACGCAGGGCCAATTGAGCCGCGCCGCCACCTGCTCGATATGCGTGGACTTGCCGGTGCCGTGATAGCCGGTGACGATGACACGGCGGTTGTGCGCAAAGCCCGCCAGGATGGCGAGCGTGGTCAACTTGTCGAACCGATAATCCTGGTCGATTTCCGGCACGTGCTCATCCGGCTCCGAATAGGCCCCGACCTCCATGTCGCTGTCGATGCCGAACAACTGGCGGATCGACACCTTCATGTCCGGCAGGCCGGCGACTTTTGGCGAGGTAGCTGATGGAATGGCTTGGGTAGCGACGCTCATTGTTCCTCCGTGGTCTCGAAACACGCGAGACCCGAACGTTTCGAGTAATGCGGCCCGGAAATCGCTGCGAATTTAGCAGAACTGGGCCGCCCCTGAGAACCCACCGGCTGGATTAGCGAAAGCCCACTGATTTCAAGTACTTGTAGGCTTCGATGATGGCGCGGAGGCGGTCTTCGGTGGAGCGATCGCCGCCGTTGGCATCGGGATGGTGCCGTTTCACCAACACCTTGAATCGCAACTTGATATCGTGCGTGCTGGCGTCCGCCTCAAGCCCGAGCACCTCGAGCGCCTTGCGCTCGGCGTTGCGGATGATCCGGGTCTCGCGGCGACGCAGGTGCTCGCCCTCGCCCTCATGCCCGACGCTGGCGCCCAGGTCGCGGAACATTCCAAACGGATCATCGGCGCCGAGATCCGGATGCAAGCGGGCGGAATGGGAGCGCCCGGTCGGCCGCCCGCCATTCATGCCCATTTTCCAAGTCGGACGATGACCGGTGACCGCATCCTTCTGGTATTTGGCAATCGCGTCGTCGCTCATCCCGGCGAAGAAATTATACGAGTGGTTGTATTGGCGCACGTGACCGAGGCAGAACCGCCAATGCTCGTTCTCGCGCGGCCGCCCCTTGGGGGCGCGGTGCGTGGCGGCTGCGCTGCAGCTCGGCCACTCGCAGCCCGGAAGATCGCCGCGCGGACGGCGATCCTTGTCGGGCTTCACCCTGATACTGTCGAACAGTGGCGAGTCGGTTTTCATGCTGGAACCATTATGTGGACGCGGCGCATCCACCTTCAAGCCTTGACAAATTAGATCAAATGATTCCGGCGCGGCGGCATTGAGGTTCGCGCATGACTCCGATCCGTTTGTCATATAGCACTTTCATCATAACGAATTTTTGCATATTCGGACCGAACGCCGGATTTCCCTGTTTTACAAAAATGCTTTAAGCGGGCCCCAAGACAACCCTAGTGACAACCCGAATGACAACCCGAGACGTCATTATCGAGAAGTTGACGACGGCGTTCGCACCCGACCGCCTCGAGGTGATCGACGAATCTCATCGGCATGCCGGTCATGCGGGCGCCCGGCCGGGCGGGGAGACGCACTATAGCGTCTATATCGTGGCGCAGGCCTTCAATGGAAAGAGCCGGATCGACCGCCATCGCATGGTCAACGCGACGCTCGCCGGCGAGTTGCAAGGCGGCGTCCACGCGCTCGCCATCCGGGCCGCGGTACCGGGGGAAGCCGGACCGGACGGCGGCTAGAGCATTTTCAGGAAACGTGGAGGCCGGTTTTCCGTCCGAAAATGCGACACCGCAAGAGTGCTCACGCTACCGCGCCACCGCGGCCGCCGGCTTGCGGGCCAAGGGGGTGATACGCAGCACCGTGATGCGGTTGCGATGCCGGCGCAACACGCGGAAACGGAAGCCGTGAAAGGTGAAGGTCTGGCCGGGCTCGGGGATCAGCCGCGCCTCGTGGATGACGAGGCCGGCGATCGTGGTCGCCTCGTCGTCCGGCAGGTTCCAGTCCATGACGCGGTTGAGATCCCGGATCGGCACGCCGCCGTCGACATTGACCGAGCCATCGGGCTGCCGTCGCACGCCCGGCACCGCGACGTCATGCTCGTCGGCGATATCGCCGACGATTTCCTCCAGGATGTCCTCCAGCGTCACCAGGCCCATGACCTCGCCATACTCGTCGACCACGAGCGCGAGCTGGGTGTGGCGTCGGCGAAACGCCTTGAGCTGCTCGGAGAGCGGGCGGATATCGGGCACGAACCAGGGCGGCCGCAACACCGCGGCGATATCGACCTTGGCGAGGTCGCCGTCGGCCGCGTGGATGGCACGCAGCAGATCCTTGGCGTGCATGGTCCCGACGATGTTGTCGGGCTTGCCGCGCCAAAGCGGGATCCGGGTGACCGCCGCTTCGAGCGCGGCCTTCACCACCTCCTGGGGTGGATCATCGGCGTTGATCGTGATCATTTCGGTGCGGTGGATCATCACATCGGACACCGCGAGATCGCGCAGGTCGAGCAGACCGCTGAACATGTCGCGATCGTGCTTTTCGACGCCGCCCTCGCGGTGGAGCAGATCGACCGCGCCGCGCAGCTCCTCATGCGGCGATATGATCGAAGGTCCCTCGCCGACCTGCATGCCGAAGCGGCGAAGCAGCCAGTTGACCAACGCTTCGATGGCCGCCAGCGCCGGCGTGAGCACGCGCACCGTCCACGCGATCGGCCGCGCGACCACGAGCGCGAAGCGATCCGGCGCGTTGAAGGCTATGGTCTTCGGCAATACCTCGCCGAAGACCACGATCACGACCGTCATGACGAGGCTGGAATAGAGCACGCCGCGATCCCCGAACCAGGCGATCAGGACCCCGGTCGCGAGCGAGGAGGCGACGATATTGACCGAGTTGTTGCCGATGAGGAGCGCGCTGATCAGCCGCTCGCGTGTTTCGAGCAGGCGATTGACGACGGCGGCGCGCCGATCGCCTTGCTTGGCCAGCTGCAGCATGGTGGCGCGCGAGGAGGCGGTCAGCGCCGTTTCGCTCCCGGCGAAGGCAGCGGAGAACAGCAAGCAGACGAGAACGATTGCGATCGTAAACCAATCGTACGGGCTCATTGCTCGGCGAGCTTCTCGGCCAGAAAGGCGCGCACATCCGCGGCATCGACATCGGGCGCAATGAAGGCTTTGCCGATCCCGCGCACCAGAATGAAGGTCAGCCGGCCGCGCTGCACCTTCTTGTCCTGGGCGATCAAATTCATCAATTGATCGATGCCCGGCAGGAAGCCGGCGATCGAGGACACATGGGTCGGCAAGCCGACCGCCGCAAGATGACGCGTCGCCCTTTCGGCCTCGGCGGCCCCCAACAGTCCGCGCCGCGCCGAAAATTCGAATGCCAGCACCATGCCGAGCGAGATCGCCTCGCCGTGGAGCAGGCGACCCGAGAACCCGGCCGCCGCCTCGAACGCGTGACCGAACGTGTGGCCGAGATTGAGCAGCGCCCGATCGCCGGTTTCGCGCTCATCGCGCGACACGATCGCGGCCTTGGCGCGGCAGCTCGTGGCGATCGCCTGCTCGCGCGCCGGGCCGCCCGCGAAGACCTCGCGCCAGCCGGTCTCGAGCCGGGCGAAAAAGTCGGCGTCGCCGAGCAGTCCGTATTTGGCGACCTCCGCATAGCCGGCGGCGAACTCGCGCGCCGGCAGCGTATCGAGCAGGGCGGTGTCGGCCACCACCAGGATCGGCTGGTGGAAGGCGCCGATCAGGTTCTTGCCGTGCCTCGAATCGATGGCGGTCTTGCCGCCGACCGACGAATCGACCTGCGCCAACAGCGTGGTCGGTACCTGGACATAATCGAGACCGCGGCGGACCGTGGCCGCCGCAAAGCCGGCGAGATCGCCCACGACGCCGCCGCCGAGCGCGACCACGAGATCGCCGCGCTCGATGCGCGCCTCGACCAGCGCCTCGCAGACGTGCTCGAAGACGCCGAAGCTCTTGGAGCTCTCGCCCGCCGGGACGGTCACCACCGTGGCGCCGCCTATGC
>Ga0209069_10000372_pt1 | contig 19849 bp, 24 predicted proteins | sample Str013_2_FD_187202 | JGI IMG/M metagenome (GOLD analysis project Ga0209069, IMG submission 187202) | Freshwater sediment microbial communities in response to fracking from Pennsylvania, USA - Straight Creek_MetaG_SC_2013 (SPAdes) (version 2) | ecosystem: Environmental > Aquatic > Freshwater >...
ATTGTGTCATTTGGCCATAACCCTTGCTGGTAGTGATTTGCAGCAGTTTAATAATTCATGGGAATTTGTTTTTTTGCATAATCAAATGCCTTTTCCTTTTTACTGTTATACCACCATTGCGGAAAGGTTTTTTTCATCAAAGTATCAATACTGCGCATGCCAAAAAGGTTCCAGGCGCCCTTTAATTTGCCTCCCAGTGAATCCTGTAAAGCCCTTAGACTCATCGCAAAACCACTATCCAGGTATTCCATATGGTGCCAGTAACCCGCAGGCATAAAAAGGGTATCGCCATGTCCAAGAATAACTTCATATCCCTGCGCCTGTTCCACAGCAGGAAATTCACCGGTATCCAGCTTGGATTGATGGGGATCAAAATAATTTTCAAAGTTGGCAAAACTCAAAACTTCGTATGGTTTGCGGTATAATTTGAACTGTTCCTGGTAAGGAAATAACAAAACCCTTTTTCTGCCTGCAAACTGTGTATGAATGATATGGGAAAGATCAATATCGAAATGCATGTGTGTGACAGAGCCCGAACCTCCCACAAATAACATGGGATAACGTTTTACATAACCTTTCATAAGTTCTTCCGGCCATGTAAAATCATTTACAATTTCCGGTGCATGCTGGAATATATTGAAAAGAAATATGCGCAGTCCAACCGGCCCCTTTTTAACCATATCGAGGTATTCGCCAAATTTCATATATCCGTCTGCCTTGTTCACGGGTGTATAAGCATCGCTTTTGATATTGTTGTATACACCCACTTCTACGTTTCCAACTATCTTGTTGAAATAATCCCAGTCCCATTTGGTATAGGCAGGCCATGCTTTTGCGAGATCCTTTATCACCAACGGCTTCATCGGATCGTAATAATCCTTTCTGAAATCTGCCGGGGAAATGGAATTCACTGTATCTACTGATCTTAGCTGCATAACAAGGATTTTGGCAAATTTAATATGAATTGAATGTTAACGGAAAGTTGTTTTGCCATTTATGCCCATAACCTTCAAATCAAACTTAATGTATTGGATGCCATTTTTTAATGCTACCCACGGGTGGTTGTCTTTCGCAGCATTATTATGTTTAATTTTCACCAATGTTATTGCAGACCCACCCGGATAATCCACAGCCAAGAAATATTAAAACCATCAGGGATTGCCTGATGGACGGGGGTGTTATCATTTACCCCACGGATACCATCTATGGTTTGGGTTGCGATATATTCCAACACAAGGCCATTGAACGTATATGTCTTATTAAAAATGTGTCACCCGCCAAGGCACAACTTTCCTTTATCTGTTACGATTTAAGCGACCTGAGCAAATACAGCAAGAGTATTTCTACGCCCTTGTATCGAATGCTGAAGAGTCATTTGCCCGGCCCTTATACCTTTATTTTACCTGCCAGTAAGGAAGTACCTAAGATATTAAAGAGTAAAAAAGATACCATTGGATTGCGGGTACCTGACAACAATATCGCAAGAACCATTGTAAAGGAATTGAATCATCCCGTACTAAGTACTTCCCTTCCGGGCGAAATGGTAGAGGAGTATACAGATCCCGAAATAATTTATGAAAAATTCAGGCACCTGGTAGATATAGTAGTGGATGGTGGCATGGGCGGGATTGTTCCCTCTACTATTGTGGATTGTGTACAACAGCCCCCTCAGTTAATACGCAAGGGCCTGGGCGTATGGGAAGAAGTGGAAATATAAAAATTGTAACAAACGATATGCAAGCACAGTTCAAACAAATGCGGCCAATGCTTCAAAGCAGGGATGTAAAAGCATCCATTGAATTTTATACCGGTATACTTGGATTCAAGTTAGATGATTCATGGGAACAGGATGGTACCATTAAATGGGCCAACCTTTATAAAGATGAAGTATGCCTGATGTTTACGCTTGGCAATCAAATTCCTGCCATGACCGGCGACCTTTATATTTATCCCAACGATCTTGAGCTGTTGTGGAACAATATAAAAGACAAATGTGAAGTAATGGCGCCCATTGAGAATAAACTTTATGGCATGCGCGAATTTGCGATTAAGGATAACAATGGGTATATCTTGAAATTTGGGAAATCCACTACTGAAAAAAGTGACTATGAAAAATTCTTCCCTTCTGCCATTATGCTGGAAACCCAACGTGTGATGCTGCGTTTGCTGCAACCGGAAGATGCAAAGGAGCTAAAAAAAATTACGGCACCTGAAATCATCTGGAAATATTTTACGAAGAACCTGGCCGATTACAATGAACTGGTAAAATGGATCGACGATGCATTACAGGAACGCGTACAGGAAAAGCGTATGCCTTTTGTAATGATCGACAAAGAAACCATGACCCTCTGCGGCAGTACCAGCCTGGGCAATATTTCATTTTACGACAAACGAATGGAAATAGGCTGGACATGGCTGGGTACCGAATACATGGGAACCGGTTTAAACCGCCACGCAAAGTTTGCCCTGCTCAGTTATGCATTTGATGTAGCAGGAATGGAAAGAGTGGAAATAAAAACAGATTACCTGAACGAACGGTCCAGGGCAGCCTTGCATAAAATTGGCGCCTGGGAAGAAGGCATATTAAAAAGTCATATGCTGATGCATGATGGCAGAAGAAGGGATAGCGTGTATTATAGTTATTTAAAAGAAGACTGGCCTAAAATAAAAGAAATATTCTTCCTTGATTTGGGCGGATAAATAAAAAACCCTGTCGTTACCGGCAGGGTTTTTCTTTACCTATTGCAACCATCCAACCATATTTTTAGAAACGTCTTTCGCGATGATTGTGTTTCATACGGAATATATCACGGCTGTTCCTTCTCCTGTCGTGACGAATTTCCCTTCTTTCACGTCTTGAAATAAAACCATCTTTTCTTGCGTCGCGAATGTCACGGCGTGTATCGCGTTGCTCATAGCGCAACCTGGCTGTTTCACCACGTGTAAGTTCTCCGCTGCGAATACCTTGTTCTATTCTGGCCCTTTGGCCTACCTGTGCCTGGGAAAAACTAAAAAACGCTATGCTGAAAATGGCTGTTAAGAGTAATTTTGTTTTCATAATAAAAGCATTAATTGTTTTTTAAAAAATAGTTACCTATATAGGACAGGAAGGGAGAAGCAGGGTTTAAGCCGAATAAAACAGGATATGTTAAAACCTTCAGAATAAGGCGGGTTGCCCCGGCTCGATATTAAAGCTCCTGCGATGGTGGATGCACAACCCAAATTCTTCTATGGCCCTTCTGTGCTGTTCGGTACCATAGCCTTTATTGTTGTGCCAGTGGTATTGCGGGAATGATTCATGAAGTTGGATCATATAGTCGTCGCGGTAAGTTTTAGCCAGTATACTGGCGGCGGCAATAGAAGCATACAAACCATCTCCCTTGATAATACAGCGGTAGGGAATTTTTTTATAGGGCGTAAACCGGTTGCCATCAATCAATAACAATTGAGGACGCGTGCTAAGCTTTTCCAATGCAAGATGCATTGCTTTAAAGGAAGCCTTTAGTATATTGATTGCATCTATTTCATTTACCGTTACACTTGCTACGGAAAAAGCGATGGCCTCTTTTTCAATAACAGTTCTTAGTGCATACCTGTTTTCTGCAGAAACAAGTTTGGAGTCATTGAGCAGGGGATGAAAAAAATCTCCTGGCAATATAACAGCGGCGGCAAATACCGGACCTGCATAACAACCCCTGCCGGCTTCATCGCAACCGGCTTCTGTTAATTCTTCCTGTAAAAATGGGCTGAGCAAGTATCCGTGTTTTGGTCAAAAATAAAACAAAGGGATTGTTTGACTTTATTTTTTCACCTTTGCCTTATAAGTTTCTTACATGGATATAGCAACACTGGAAACCATATTTCCTGCATTTGAAAAGGCGCTGACAGATGAAATATTGCATATTGGAGAAAGACGCACTTATAAAGAAGGCGATCAATTGATGCGTACCGGACAATATTTTCGTTCCACCATGTTGATTTTGGATGGCCTCGTTAAAGTATACCGTGAAGATGAAGAAGGCAATGAGTTTTTTATCTATTACCTGCAACCCGGCCAGGCATGCGCATTGTCCATGGTATGTGCCACCCGCATGCAGACCAGCCAGATTATGGCAAAAGCGGTAAAAGATACCGAGGTGCTTTCCATCCCATTACAATACATGGATGAATGGATGGCGAATTACAAAAGCTGGTATCAATTTGTACTGGAAACCTATCGCTCAAGATTTGAAGAGTTGCTGGTTACGCTCGATCATGTGGCATTCAGGGCCATGGATGAAAGGCTGGAATTTTATCTGAAGCGGCACCAGGAAATTATTCAGTCGGATATCATTGATGCCAGCCACCAGGAAATTGCTGACGAATTGAATTCTTCCAGGGAAGTTATATCCCGCCTGTTAAAAAAAATGGAGCAATTGGGTAAAATAAAATTGCACCGCAATTCCATTGAAATTGTGCATTGGTGATGAATATCACGCTGTGGGAAACCATTCTGCCCGAAGTTTATCAAAATAAAAAATTATGCAGGAGATATTGGGATATGTTCTCGCAGTAATCATTGGTGTATCGCTGGGATTGATTGGCGGGGGTGGTTCCATATTGACGGTACCAGTGCTTGTTTATTTGTTACATGTCGATCCTGTTTTGGCCACTACCTATTCATTGTTTATTGTTGGGTTTACCAGCCTGGTGGGAGGTGTAAAAGCATATATAAAAAAATTAGTCGATTTCAGGGCGGTTTCCCTTTTTGGTATCCCTTCCATTCTTACCATATTTGTAGCGCGCCATTTTATTCTGCCTGCTATACCTGAACATATTCTTTTTGTCGGCAGCTTTGAATTAAAACGCGGCGGCCTCCTGATGATAATTTTTGCACTGCTGATGCTGGCCGCTGCCATATCCATGATGTACAACAGAGTGGGAAAACTGGCCAATGGACAAGATGGTACAAGGCAGGATAAGACTTTTTCTTTACTGATTCCAGGGTTACTGGTGGGCCTTGTTACCGGCCTCCTGGGTGCCGGTAGCGGCTTTCTGATAATACCGGCCTTGGTATTGCTTATCAAATTGCCCATGAAAACAGCAGTAGGCACTTCCCTGCTTATCATTGCTATTAATTCCACCTTTGGATTTGTATTCAGCATCGGGCATTATACACTGCACTGGCCCTTGCTTTTCCTCTTTACCTGTTTATCCATCGCCGGGGTCTTTATTGGCGCCAGGCTTTCTGAAAAGATGGATGGTGAGTCCTTAAAGAAGGGATTTGGCTGGTTTGTACTGGTCATGAGCCTCTATATCCTCGTTAAAGAAATCTTCTTCCATTGAGCCATCGGCAAATACTGTGACTAAAGTCATAGTACAGGAAATTCCAGGTTATGATATTTGCTCCATCGTATAGGACAATCGTTGTTAAATGCCGACTCCGCTCAATAGCAAGCGAATGTTGAACGGAGCGCCGCAACGATGTTGAACAATATGATACTGTTGATAACAAAAAATAAAAACCATGTTTGGATTATCTAAACTATTCGGACCGAAGACAGATTTCAGCCAGTTATTAGAAGAGGGTGCCGTTATTATTGATGTTCGCACGGCAGGAGAATATGCGGACGGCCATATTAAAGGATCAAAAAATATAAGCCTTGATAAAATCCAGGCATCGTTGGCTACTATAAAAAAATTAAACAAACCCGTTATTACCTGCTGCCGTTCCGGAGCCAGAAGCGCTATGGCTGTCCGTTTTTTAAAAGGGGCAGGTGTGGAAGCCTATAATGGAGGACCTTGGACCGCACTTCAAAATGCATTACAATGAGTTACTGGAAACAATTTATTACCAACTGGAACCTATGCCGCATTGTACGGCTGATAGCAGGTATTTCCCTGCTCATTTATGGTATCCAGATTAGCGAATGGCTCGTTATTTTATTTGGTGGCGCATGGTTTGCAGCAGGATTGTTTTCCATGCAGTGCTGCAGCAGCAATGGATGTTATACCTCTTATGAAAAGGTATTCGATAAAAATGAAGTGGTCAGTTTTGAAGAAATAAAATGACGTAACCATGAGTTCCTTTTCTGAATTGATACAATCCGATAAACCTGTGTTGGTTGACTTTTTTGCAGAATGGTGCGGGCCCTGCAAAATGATGGCGCCTATTTTAAAAGAAATAAAACAGCAATTGGGAGATAGCGTTACCATCATAAAAATTGATGTAGACAAAAACCCGCAGGCATCCACCGCCTATAGCATACAGGGTGTTCCTACCTTAATACTCTTTCAAAAGGGCGAAATAAAATGGCGGCAGAGCGGTGTACCGGGGGCGCGTCAGCTAAAAGAAATAATAGAACGTTTCATTCCTGCATAGTCAAAATAACGGCTGTCAAAATTCTCCTATCTTTATTCGCAAATAAAGTCGATGAAAGTGATAGAGTTTCTGAGCAGGCCATGGCCATGGTATGTAGCTGGTCCTCTGATTGGGCTCACTGTCCCCTTATTGTTATTACTGGGCAATAAAACATTTGGAATTTCTTCCTCACTAAGGCATATATGCGCTGCATGGTTTCCTGCAGGTATTTCTTTTTTTAAATACGATTGGAAAAGAGAAAGATGGAACCTGTTTTTTGTAGCCGGCGTGCTGGTGGGTGGAATAATTGCCGGAACCCTATTGGTGAATCCGAATCCCATCCAGGTAAATAGTCATTTGGTAAACGAACTTAAACAATACGGCGTCAGTAATTATAACAGTATGGTACCTGTTGAATTGTTTAACTGGTCGTCTTTATTAACAGTAAAAGGATTATTGATTATGGTGGGAGGTGGTTTCCTGGTAGGATTTGGAACCCGCTATGCCGGCGGATGTACATCCGGTCATTCCATTATGGGTTTGTCCAATCTTCAATGGCCATCGCTGGTAGCTACCTGTTGTTTTATGGTGGGTGGTTTTATTACCGCCAATTTAATACTCCCTTTAATCCTTCACCGTTAAGCCGCTACCATGGAAACAACGGAAATTAAAACAAAACGAAAAGTAGTATTGCCTGATGAAAATTATGATCATGAGGTTCGGTCATTGGATGCTGTTTGTATCAATGAATCCAACCTGACTCATCCATGGTGGCACAACCTGAAATATGCTGCTGCGGGGATATGGTTCGGAATATTACTGGTAAAGGCCGAAGTAATCTCCTGGTTCCGCATCCAGGAAATGTTCAGGCTGCAAAGTTTTCACATGTACGGCGTAATTGGTGCTGCCGTAGTGGTAGGGGCCATCTCTACCTGGCTGATAAAAAAGCTGAAAGCGAAGACCATTTATGGTGAAGAGATAATACTGTATCCCAAGAAATTCAATAAGGGCCAGGTATACGGGGGCCTGCTATTTGGAATGGGATGGGCGCTTACAGGAGCCTGCCCGGGACCAATATTTGCACTGATAGGCTCCGGGGCTACCGTAATAATAGTAACTTTATTGAGCGCTATTGCAGGAACATGGGTTTACGGGTATATAAGAGAGCGGTTACCGCACTAGCCAATCAATATTCTTAGGTGACTATGGTACGTTCCAATTGGTTCCCTATTCTGCTGGGGATAATCATTCTTTATGTTGTTATTCATTCTTTACCTGCGAAGCAGGCAGCACCTCCGCATTCCACTTCCGCCAGCGATGATAATGAATGGGAGCCACCCGATATCAATGCATTACCCGATGATTCAGCAGGAAATAGTATCCGGTATGGGAAAGACTTAATAGTTAATACAGCAAAATATTTTGGTCCGAAAGGTAGTATTGCGCATATCACCAATGGGATGAACTGCCAGAACTGTCATATCGATGGAGGTACAAAATCATTTGGCAATAGTTTTGCGGCGGTTGCTACCAGCTATCCAAAATTCAGGGAAAGAAGCGGAAGGGTGGAATCCATTGAATGGAGAGTAAAGGAATGCATGGAAAGAAGCCTGAACGGGAAAAGTGTTGACAGCCTCGACAGGACCATGAAAGCCATGGTGGCTTATATAAAATGGGTGGGAAAGGATGTGAAAAAAGGAGATAGACCAACGGGTGCAGGATTGAGGGATTTGACTTTTCTGAACCGGGCTGCTGATCCTTCAAATGGAAAGGCAATATACCAGCAGCAATGCCAGCGTTGCCATGGTACTAACGGAGAAGGACAACTGCGTTTTGACAGTATTGATTATGCGTATCCGCCGTTGTGGGGGCCGCACAGTTATAATGTGAGCGCAGGTTTGTACAGGATTTCAAGGCTCGCGGCCTATGTAAAGGATAATATGCCCTTTGGAATTGCTTCTTTCAAAACGCCGCAACTAAGCGATGAAGAAGCTTGGGACGTTGCTGCCTATATCAGTTCGCAATCAAGACCTGCATTATTTTTTAGGTACGACTGGCCCAATATAGCAGGAAAACCCATTGATTATCCCTTTGGCCCATACCGGGATAATTTTTCGGAGACACAACATAAGTTTGGCCCTTTTGAACCCATTAAGAAAGCAAGGGTGCCGTTGACGGTAAAAAACAACTGACAGACTTAAATAAAAAAAGCAACCCGCCATTGAAGTTGCTTTTTAAATGAAAGGATGTGGGGGTTATCCTGCAAAACAATAAGTACAACCGTGTTCCTGTGCGCGGCCTACGGCCCATACCCCAGAGGGCACTACCTGTATACCAGGCAGCAATGCAGCCAGCCATTCTTTTTTAACTTCTCCTGCATCTGCATTCATACCCTGCGCCAATGCAGCGGAATAAACTGTCATGGCAGCGTCGCAAACGCAGAACATAACGCCACTGTCCTGCAATTCATTGATACCAATAGCGATGGCACCAAAACCAGGTATTTTATATTCACCTGCCTTTGGTTTCCAGAATGGGTTCCTTACAGAAGGGGCCTTTGTGGCGGGGTCATCTGCTTTAAATACTTCTCCGAATTTATATTTCGCCCAAATTTTGTCTTCAAATGCATACGGTATCGCATCGTGTCTTAAAATCACGACTACGCTGCAATCTTTTTCGGGAGTGCCGGTGGCGCCATTGGTTAATAAGAAAACCCTGGGCCAGGCAAAAGGCATTATTTCATGCGGGCGGGTTGCATCAAAAACGATCTTGTGTTTTCCTTTGATTTTATCGAACCATGCATCAGGGCCATCGGCGTTCACCGCCAGGGGTTTGCCAGCTGCATTGGCTGAAAATGGTGAAGCGAGGGTTGCTATGCCAAGAGCGGCGGCACCTGTGGCAATCGATCCCAAAAAACTGCGGCGATCAGTCGCTTGTGGAAGATCTTGCTTTTCCATAATGGTTGAGTTTTGGTGAAAATTTTGTAACATGATAAGGTACGATAAAAAAATACGGGTTCAATAAAATCATTTGCAATTAACATTTTTGGGCGGTTGCCATTATTTCATTTTCCTTTGTGTATCAATGTAAAAATCACCTGAATGAAAAAACTACTGATTTGCCTTTTTGCCTCTTTACTTATTTATGGTACTTCCAGTGCCCAGCAAAAACAACACAAAGTGGTGTTTGATATTACCAGCAGCGATACTTCCGATCACAGCACTGTACTAAGGCAAATCAACAATGTGCTGAAAGATGCACCAGGCACCAAAATAGAAGTGGTTTGCCATAGCGGTGCCATTTTCATGCTGGTAAAAGAGAAAACAAGTTTTTCGGCCGAATTGGGGAAACTGGCAGATAAGGGTGTACAATTTGCCGCCTGCGCCAATTCCATGCGCAAAAACAACCTGGATAAAACACAACTCATTCCTGCAGCGGCCGTAGTGCCCAATGGCGTAATAGAAGTAGTATCAAAAGAAGAAGATGGCTGGGGTTATATCAAAGTGGGGCATTAAATGCGAAGACTATAAAAATTATTTCAGTAAGAAATTCCTGGTTAGCGCAATAGTTGCCGGGATGCTGCTGTAACTTCGTGCAAACATCATCTGTATGGATGTTGAAATACTGGCGCGTATTCAGTTTGCTTTCACCATTGCTTTCCATTATATCTATCCTCCTTTAAGTATTGGTATCGGGTTAATGCTCGTTATCATGGAAGGCCTCTATCTCAAAACAGGCGATAAGCGTTATGAACAAATGACGCGTTACTGGATTCGCATCTTCGCACTCATCTTCGGAATAGGAGTAGCCACAGGCATTATAATGGAATTTGAATTTGGTACCAACTGGGCCACCTATTCAAAATATGTGGGCGATATATTTGGCAGCGCCCTTGCGGCAGAAGGAATATTTGCCTTTGCACTGGAATCAGGTTTCCTGGGCATATTATTATTTGGCTGGAAGAAAGTGGGCCCCAAAGTGCATTTCTTTTCCACCATCATGGTTTTCCTGGGTTCATTATTCTCTGCCGTTTGGATTGTAGTCGCCAATTCCTGGCAGCAGACACCCGCCGGTTTTCATATAGTAGGATCAGGCATGCAGGCAAGGGCCGAAATAACCGATTTCTGGGCGATGGTATTCAACCCTTCCAGTACCGATAGGCTCTTACATGTATGGATAGGCGCTTTTTTATCTGGTGCATTTATGGTACTGAGTGTAAACGCCTGGTACATTCTGAAAAACAAATTCCTGGATATTGCGAAGCCCGCATTTAAGATTGCCCTTGCAACGGCTGCATTCTTTTCCCTGGCGCAATTGTTCGTTGGCTCGCGCAGCGCAGATGGCGTGTCAAAGAACCAGCCTGCAAAGTTGGCCGCCATGGAAGGACATTATGATTCCCTCGCAAAAGCGGATATGTATATCATGGGATGGGTAAACCAGCAAAAACAAATTACCACGGGATTAAAAATACCGGGCGGACTGAGTTTTCTTATTTACAATGATTTTAAAGCACCTGTAAAAGGGTTGAATGCTTTTAAGAAAGAGGAACAACCGTCACAGGTAAATGCAGTATTTCAGTTTTATCATATCATGATTGCAACAGGTGTGTTGATGATTGTTCTTTCCCTTCTCGCCTGCTGGTATTGGAAAAAAGGAAACCTCTTTGATAAGAAATGGCTGATGCTTGTATTTGTATGGGCGGTATTGTTGCCGCAGGTGGCCAATCAATGCGGATGGTTCACGGCAGAAATGGGCAGGCAGCCATGGGTAGTATATGGATTACTCAAAACAAGTGATGCTTTGTCAAGAACAGTAACCGCTAACCAGGTTATTTTTTCACTGGTATTATTCGCACTGGTATATGCATTGTTGCTGGTATTGTTCCTGTTCTTGCTGTACCGGAAAATACAACACGGTCCGGAAACAGGAGAAGATAAGGATCACGACAGCGATGAGTTTACAAAACGTAATAACCCGATGTTTACTAATTAAGAGGTATGAGGTAGAAGGAGGAATTGGTTCTAAGTTTTAAGTAATAAGTTTTTTAAAAGGTTTAAGGTAAGAGGTGTGAGGTTTAAGGCAGAAAAAACCTAAACTCAAGACTCTAAACTATAAAAAGCGTTTAAGCGAATCATGCATACATTCCTTGGTATACAATACGATGTTTGGTGGTTCCTGGTATTTGGGGCCGTCATCAGTGGCTATGCCATCCTGGATGGATTTGATTTGGGAGCCGGTGCCCTGCACTTGTTTTTAAAAAAAGAACAAAGCAGAAGAATCGCCATGAATGCCATTGGTCCGGTATGGGACGGCAATGAAGTATGGTTGGTGATTGCCGGAGGCGCCTTGTTTGCCGGATTCCCTGTGGCCTATGCCGCTATCTTCTCTGCCTTCTATGTTCCATTCATGGTATTTATGGTGGGATTAATCTTTCGCGCCATCTCCATCGAGTTTAGAAGCAAGGAACCCATGCCCTGGTGGCGTACCACCTGGGATATTGCTTATTGTGTGGCCAATATCGTTATTGCCCTTTCACTGGGATTAATGCTCGGCAACGTGGCCCTGGGTATTCCTTTGAATAAAGATCATGAGTTTAGCGGCAACTGGTTATCATTCTTCAATCCATTCGCCATCATGATCGCTGTTACCACCCTCGCACTGTTTATGTTGCACGGGGCCATTTATTTAGGAATGAAAACAGAAAATCGTTTGTATACCAAGCTTACCATACTGGCAAAAAACTTTACCATCTTTTTTGTCATCAGTTTTGCTGTTTCTACTTTTTATACGCTTTTGTACATACCGCATTTAAGCGATGAACTGCGAAACAATCCATCACTGTTTATTTTACCCCTGATCATGACATTGGCCATTGCGAGTATTCCCCGCTACCTGAAAAAACAAAATTTCAGACTGGCATTTTTAAGCTCTTCTGTTACCATTATGTCATTACTTGTTTTGATTGCAGTAGAAGTCTTCCCATACCTGGTCTATTCACCAACGGAACCCGCGAATAGTATTACCGTATACAATGCTGCGTCGTCGGGAAAGACAATGGGCATACTGCTTACAATTGCACTCATCGGTACACCATTGGTGGGCCTGTATACCAGTTTTGTTTTCTGGACATTCAAGGGAAAAGTAAAACTGGACGAGATGAGTTATTAATCTCCACTTAATAATTTCAACAAATCTTTTTATCTGTTTACGCTGCATTACCTTTGCCCCGCTATGAATAATGCTATTCCCAAAGGACAAAAAGCAGTGGCCAATTGGATCTTTATCGGGGTGGGTATGCTGCTGGTACAGGTAATACTGGGAGGTGTAACAAGGTTAACGGGTTCTGGTTTATCCATCACTGAATGGAACGTAGTGACGGGTGCGCTTCCTCCATTGAATGAACAACAATGGATCACAGAATTCGACAAGTATAAACAAACACAACAGTTCCACCTGCTCAATGCAGACTTTACATTAAGCAATTTCAAATTCATTTTCTTCTGGGAATGGTTTCATCGGCTTTGGGCAAGACTTATTGCGGTGGTATTTGTTGTTGGTTTTGTGTATTTACTGGTAAAGCAATACCTGAAGCTTGACATGATAAAGCCCTTGCTCATCTTATTCTTACTGGGCGCCATGCAGGGAATGATTGGCTGGATAATGGTGAAAAGCGGTTTAACGGATGATATGGTATATGTAAAACCATTAAAGCTCGCCCTGCATTTTGTATTTGCGCTGGTACTGATTTCTTATGCATGGTGGTATGCTTTGCAGTTATCGGTACCGGGCAATGAAATCATAGGTAATAAGCAGGTCAATAACTGGACATGGTTCATATTGCTGGTATTGTTCTTTCAATTGGTATATGGCGCTTTGATGGCCGGTCACAAAGCCGCCATAGCAGCGCCCTCCTGGCCCACCATCAACGGAAGCTGGATGCCCGGTGGATTGTTTTCTAAAAGGGCCAACCTGGTGGAGAACAAGATCACCATTCAGTTCATGCACCGCGGACTGGCCTACCTGTTATTAATTGCCACCATTGGCTGGACCATCGTCGCCAGCCGGATGACTACTGTGAGAGGCTTGTTTAAACGGGTAAAGTCAATACCTGTAATGCTGGTATTGCTGCAGGTGATACTGGGTATTATAACGGTACTGGTTAGCCCGGGGATCGTACCCAATCATTGGGTATTGTTCGACTGGATGGCCCAGTTGCACCAGTTGGTAGGTATGCTGTACTTACTGGCAATGGTGGCCATGCTGTACATTGTACGCAGGCAGCCGATAACATAGTTGCCGAATTACTAACAACCCGGGTTATTTTTTTGTATTTTACTGTTGGATTCCTTTTACTATGAAACAAGCCACCCGAGCCATATTCTATTCTTTCCCGGTACAACTGGTATTGCTCCATTTTAAGAAGTTCCAGGTGCTGCTGGTATTCTGGTTCCTCCTTTTTGAAGCAGTAGGTGGGATGTTTATGAAATCCTTTGGAGTAAACTCTCTCTACCTGGCGCCTGAATACCTGGGAAATGTAAATGCCCTGAGCGCTTCAATTGTTGGTATTTCTGTGGGTATTTTTATTATGAGCTGGAACATCACCACGTTCATTTTATTCTGCCGGCATTTTAAGTTCCTCGCCACTACTTCCAAACCATTTCTAAAGTATTGCATCAATAACAGCATCATCCCCCTGCTATTTTTATTCTTCTATTTTTTCAACGCGGTATATTTTGATAAGTACAAAGAGCTTACCTCCAACTGGCAAATATTCGTTCTTACCAGTGGCTTCCTGCTGGGCTTTATTTTTATTCTTATCATTTCATTCATTTACTTTTTCCGCGCCGACAAAACCATCACACAGCGGATGACTGCTGTTATCAACAAACCTTCGGAATTCAAAACGGTTTTTCGCCCGCAGGTATCATTGACCAGTGGTGGCAGCCGTTTGATAAAAGTTACTTCCTACCTCAATACACCCATCCATGCAAAACCGGTGAGGGATGTTTCACATTACAGTGCGTTGTTTATAGATACCATTTTCAGCAGGCACAATTTTGCGGCCATGCTCTCCATCTTTTTTGCCTTCGTGTTTTTAATCACCGTTGGGTTTTTTCTCGACCACCATATTTTTCAATTACCCGCTGCTGCAAGCATTACTGTCTTCTTCGCCATCCTGGTGGCGGTTGCAGGCGCCTTTTCGTATTTCATGCAAAGCTGGAGCGTTCCTTTCTTTGTATTCATGATTGTGGTCCTGAATGTATTGTACAAATATGAAATCATTGATCCCACCAATAAAGCATATGGGTTAAACTACGCTAAGACTATTGAGCGCCCCGATTACAGCAGGGATGCCCTGCTGGCATTGTGTACGCCGGCAAAAAAGCAAAGAGATATGCGGCTGATGACGGAGGTGCTGGACGCATGGAAGAAAAAACAGGGAGAAGAAAAGCCCCTGATGTATTTTATTGATGTAAGCGGGGGTGGAACAAGAAGCGCCACTTTTACACTGAGTGTATTGCAAAGACTGGATAGCCTCACCGGCGGGAAATTAATGGACAAGACATTTCTTATCACTGGTGCATCGGGCGGTATGCTGGGCGCAGCCTATTATCGTGAGCTGTCGCGCGAACGCTCCGAAGGAAGGAACCTTTATTTGTACAGCAGCAAGTATATAGATGATATTTCAAAAGATTTACTCAATCCCACTTTTTCCTCTTTTGTTGCCAGGGATTTGGCGGCGCCGGCGCAACGGTTCAAAATCGGGGATAATTATTATATCAAGGACAGGGGTTATGCTTTTGAAGAAAAACTGAGCGAGAATACAAGGGGATTACTCAATAAGCAAATGAAAGAATTATCAGCAGATGAGCACAGGGCCAAAGTACCGCTGATGTTGTTTAGTTCTGTCATAGCACGCGACGGCAGAAAGATGATCATCAGTACGCAACCCATCAGCTTCCTGATGCAGGCAGAATACGACAGCGCGCGCATTACCACACCCGACCCGGACGCCGTTGATTTTGGGGCCTTCTTTTCACAACAGGATCCCATGAACCTGCGCATGCTTACCGCACTAAGGATGAATGCTACCTTCCCCTATGTATTGCCCAATGTATGGTTGCCCTCCAAACCGGTGATAGATGTAATGGACGCGGGACTGCGCGATAATTATGGTCCTGAAACCACCCTTCGCTTTATTAATGTATTCAGGGACTGGATTCAAAAAAATACCAGTGGCGTAGTGGTGATACAAATCAGGGACAGGAAGATTGGCGGATGGGAAACCCCCTATCAATCCAATGATATATCCGAACTGGTGACCAAACCCATGCTGTTGCTGCAATACAACTGGTACAAGATGCAGGAGTACAACCAGGATTATATGTTTAGCCTGTCGGCACAAATAATGGACAAGAAATTCTATAAGATTACATTTCAATACCTGGCGAAACAGGAAGATGCAAAAGCCGCCTTGAATTTCCACCTGACGCAAAGAGAGAAAATGGATATCATCGGAGCGCTGGACAATGAATCCAACCGCAGTGGATATGATAGGTTTTCAAAACTGCTGCAGAAAAGAGATACTACTTCAGTTCCCTTTAAAAAATAAAAGACTATTGCGGCTGAATTAATTTAAAACATTGCGGGATTACCTTAATGTTGAATTGCCTGGCCGATTCTCTTGGTTCGCCATCAACATGCAATGGAGCGGAGTCTGTATTCTTAATGATCAGTTTATCGGCCTGTAAATAAATGATACCGCTTTTCTTAAATGTTTCAGGAGTTGACAAGGCGTTCTGACCTGTTATCTGCAACAACAAAGAAACCGGCAATTGCGCCTTGCTCATTTTTCTTACAATTACGATGTCCAGCAATCCATCCGATAAACTTGCCATGGGCGCAATGGTTACCTGGTTGCCAAACTGGTTGCTGTTTGCAATGCTGATAAAATAAGCTTCCGTATTGAAGGATGTCTCTTCCAGTTTTATCTCAAATGAATAGGGTTTGGCTTTAAAGAAATGCTGGAGCGACTGACTGGTATAGGTGAGCAAACCTCTTTTGGGTTGTTTGGCAAAATTATGCGCTACCTGTGCATCGAAACCCAGACCGCAAAGCATGCAGGCAAATGAATCGTTGATGGAAAACGCGTCGATGTAATTTGGTTGTCCCGTAAAGATATTTTCCAGTGCTTTCTGTGTTTGTACCGGAATTTTTGCAGTGAGGGCAAGGCCATTGCCGGAACCAAGTGGAACAATACCAAAATTTACATCTGTCTCATACAATTGTTGTACAACCGTATTCACGGTGCCATCACCACCACACATAACGATGTCGGTAATTTTTTCTTCCCTTATTTTTTGTTTGATATAATTATAATCACCACTTTCAACGGTGGGCAGTATTTCAAAACGGGCCTTGTATTTGTTTGCCGAAGCTGAAATTAAATCCGGTAATGATTGTTTGGAGCGCGTACCCGAAATAGGGTTCACCAAAAAGACGAACTTTCTCTGCTGCATGTGGCAATTTACTCAAGAATCAGTTTACACAATAAATATCGTTCCGTGCGGATGCCATTAAGCATACTGTTTTCGGGTTGCTGAAAAGTATAGAGCAACATGCGGCGGTGTTTCTGAAGAAATGGTTTTATATCGCTGGTCGTAAAATTGAAATTGCCTTGCGTAGAATCAAATACACGCTGGAACACAACGTTGTTAAGTATATCGGTAAACTGGAATGTTCTTTTCCAGCCGGTTCTTTTTTCCCCCTGTTTAAAATATACGGGCAGTGGCCCATTTTTTCCCAGCCATATATTTTTTATCCTTACCACCGGCGTATCCTTTATGGCCACAGTATTTTTTTGCAGCAGCAATTGTTTGTTCCAGGAAATACGGAACAGGGTATCGTTTTTTTGTGCGAAGCATGCGATGGAACTTGCAATAAGCGATAGTATAAGGACACCGTGTTTCATGTAGTATAGATGGATGAAATTCAAAATTACAGATTCGCAGGCGGGCAACTACCATTTTAATAAGGCGCTGGCCCAGGTAAAGCCGCTTCCAAAAGCGGCGAGGCAAACCAAGTCGCCGTCTTTTATTTTTCCATCCTGCCATGCTTCGCAAAGCGCGATGGGTATGGAGGCCGCGGTGGTATTGCCATATTTTTGAATATTGTTGTACACCTGGTCGTCGCGCAATTTTAATCTTTGCTGTACAAACTGTGCGATGCGCAAATTGGCCTGGTGGGGTATCAGCATTTTTACATCATTGGTTGTATAACCATTGGCGGTTAATGCTTCTGTAATTACTTCCGGAAATTTCACGACGGCTTTTTTAAATACAATGGGGCCGTCCATATTGGGAAAATTCTGTGCCTTGTCGATCATGGCATGGCTCATAAACATATCACCTATTTCTCCTTCGTTGAAATCGGCAGCATTGGGAAGCCAGTGATTGGCATGGGTGCCGGGATTGTACATCGCTAATATCTCTGCGTTTTCACCATCGCTGTGGAGATGCGTACTTAATATGCCCTGCTCTTCTTTTTCGGTGGGTTGCAATACCACGGCGCCGGCGCCATCTCCGAATATCACGCTTACATTTCTTCCACGGGTACTGAAGTCCAAACCAAACGAATGCTTTTCACTGCCTACTACGAGTATGTTTTTGTACATACCGGTTTTGATAAACTGGTCGGCTACACTGAGTGCGTATACAAAACCGCTGGCTACTGTTCACCTTTTCCCGATTGGATAAAAGTGTCCCAAAACCAAAGAAAATCAATTTTATAGTGAATCCAGTCAAACTAGGGGACAAAATTAAGAACCGGCGACTGGAATTAGAGCTTACCCAAAAGGAAGCAGGAAGGCTAATTGGGGTAGAGAGGGAAGGACTCTGTGATTGGGAGAATCATGTCACCGAGCCAACCATCGAATTGTATCCGGCCATCATTCAATTTCTTGGCTATGTCCCATTTTCATTTCAGACTGAAACTATCGGGGAGGAGGTGAAGAAGTTCCGGTATTTGCATGGTTTAAGCCAAGATCAGTTGGCCAGAAAGCTTGGTATAGGTTCTGCGACCATCCACCGATTAGAGGCTGGAGTAGGAAAGGTAAATACAGGAACCATGCGCTTATTACAGCCTATTTTGGGGCTTAAGTAGGGCACAATGACTACCACCTAATTAGAGCACTAGCCCAGGTAAAGCCACTGCCAAACGCTGCCAGACAAATAAGGTCACCCTCCCTAATTCTGCCTTCCTGCCAGGCTTCACATAAGGCTATGGGGATAGAAGCCGAAGTGGTGTTCCCATACTTTTCTATGTTATTGAAAACCTGAGAATCGCTCAATCCTAATCTCTTCTGGACAAATTGAGAGATTCTCAAATTTGCTTGGTGAGGAATTAAAAGCGAAATATCAGAGGTAGAGTACCCGTTTTTTTGGAGGCACTCATTGATAACTTCCGGGAACTTGATAATTGCCTTTTTAAAGACAGATTGCCCGTCCATATTTGGGAAATTCTGGGCTTTGTCAATCATGGCATGGCTCATGAACATATCTCCTAATTCCCCTCTATTAAAATCTGCGACAGGCTCCTGTACCCAATGATTTGCATGAGTTCCTGGGTTATACATTGCCAACATTTCCGCAGATTCACCGTCACTATGTAAATGGGTACTTAAAATACCCTGTCCTTCTTTTTCTGTTGGTTGTAACACCACAGCACCAGCGCCATCACCGAAAATCACACTCACATTTCTGCCTCTGGTACTAAAATCTAAGCCAAAAGAATGTTTCTCACTCCCAATAACCAGAATATTTTTATACATACCAGTTTTAATAAACTGGTCAGCAACACTTAGTGAATAGACAAATCCAGAACACTGATTTCTAACATCAAGTGCTCCAATTTCTCTCATTTTCATTGCTCTTTGAAGCAATACACCACAACCAGGGAAGTAATAATCAGGGCATATTGTAGCGAAAACGATAAAGTCTATATCCTGTGGAGTTATGCCAGCCCTTTCAATTGCAATCTTGGCTGCTTCCACGGCCATAGTTGTAGTTGTTTCCTGAGTACGGTGAGCATACCTGCGTTCTTTAATGCCAGTTCGTTCCTGTATCCATTCATCACTTGTGTCCATGTATTTTAGTAAATCGTTGTTTGTAACAATATTCTCAGGAACATACATTCCTATTCCAGCGATTTTCGAATGATACATGGTAAACATTTTAAGAGACTAATGTACTACATCTGCCGATTTTTTAAGTTATTATCAACGAGCTATTACGCTAAAAACAAATTCATAGCTTGAAATCAAGAAATGCTCTCTGGTGAAAGAGTCAATTTGAAGTTCTATCAACATTCATCATATCAACAATTGCATATAAAGCAAACTTTGATTCTATTGTTAGACTATTTCCTTTTTTGGATACGACTACCCAGTATGTGGTATTTTTTATTTGATATTTTAAAACGTATTTTGAAAATAAGAATATTCATAAATAT
>Ga0209069_10000373_pt1 | contig 19822 bp, 14 predicted proteins | sample Str013_2_FD_187202 | JGI IMG/M metagenome (GOLD analysis project Ga0209069, IMG submission 187202) | Freshwater sediment microbial communities in response to fracking from Pennsylvania, USA - Straight Creek_MetaG_SC_2013 (SPAdes) (version 2) | ecosystem: Environmental > Aquatic > Freshwater >...
CTTGTGCCGACCATCCAGCCATCGGCTGGCTTTGGAGCGTGCTGGACGCTGGATCCTCGGGACGAGCCCGAGGATGACAAATTGGGAATCGTTTGAATTGAATGTTCCAGAACACTCGCTTCCTGCGCGCCCCGCTGTCGAAACCGCGATTGCGCACGCCCGACCATCGGGCATACTCGGGACGCCGCTCCCACCCAATTGAAAGCCCACTCTGATGGTCGCCACCACTGCCGCCCCGCCGGCGCAAGGCCCGCTCACGGGCCTCAAGATCATCGACGTCGGCTCGATCTTTGCCGGCCCCATGATCGGCGCGCATCTGAGCGACCTCGGCGCCGAGGTGATCAAGATCGAGCCGCCGCGCGGTGACGACGTGCGCCGTTTGGGGCCCTCCAAGCATGGCGCCGGGCTGTGGTGGAAGATCGTCGCCCGCAATAAACGGATCGCCGCCATCGACCTCGGCAAGCCCGAGGGTGCCGCCGTATTCTGCCGGCTGGCGCGGACCGCAGACGTCGTGGTGGAGAATTTCCGCCCGGGCAAGATGGCTGCCTGGGGCCTTGACTACGCGCGGCTGTCGGCGGCCAATGCCGGCCTGATCCTGCTGCACATCAGCGGCTATGGCGACAGCGGCCCTTACCGGGACTATCCGGGCTTTGGCACGCTCGCCGAGGCTTTCTCCGGCTTCGTGCACACCAACGGCCAGCCGGACGGTCCCCCCACCTTGCCGAGCTTTCCGGTCGCCGATACCGCGACGGCGCTCGTCGGCTGCTATGCCGTGCTGGCGGCGATACTGGAGCGGCAACGCTCGGGCAAGGGCCAGGAGGTGTCGCTCAACCTCTACGAGCCGCTGCTGAGCATGATGGGCAACATGGTGGTCGGCTACGATCAGTTGGGGGAAATCCTCCAGCGGCGCGGCAACCGCTCGCGGTCCAGCATCCCGCGCAATGCCTACCTGGCCAGCGACGGGCGCTGGGTGGTCATCTCCTCGACCACCGATGCCATGGCCAAGCGGGTGTTCCGCGCCATCGATCGTGCCGACCTGGCAGAGGACCCGAACCTCGCCACCAACGTATTGCGGGCGAAGCGCGCCGAAGAGATCGACGGTATCGTGGCCGCCTGGGTGGCCGGCCACACGCAACACGACGCGCTGGCCGCGCTGCGGGCCGAGGAGGTCGCCTGCGGCCCGATCAACGACGCCGAGCAGTTCCTGGACGATCCTCATGTGCAGGCGCACGAAAGCATCGCGACGCTCGATGACCCCGACCTCGGACGGTTGCGCATGCCGAACGTGGTGCCGCGCTTCTCGCGCACGCCGGGACGCGTGCGCTGGGCCGGCAAAAAGCAGATCGGTGCCGACACGCGTGCGCTGCTGCTGGAGGCCGGCTATGCGCCTGACGAGATCCACGCGCTCGCCGCGGCCGGCGTGATCGTGGCGCCATGAAAGGCTCCCCGGCGCACGAGCGTCCGACTATTGCGGCGGCGACAGCAGCTGCTTGATGCGGCACATCTGATCGCTGTTGTTCTTGATGATCGTCGAGGTATCGTTCTGCACCTGATCGCCTTCCGCCGGCTGCGGTCGCTTGCAGCCTTCATGGGCCGCCTCGGGAGTGCCGAGCAGCAGCTTGATCAGGTCATTGGTGGTCTCGGAGATTTTCCAGCCGAGCGTCAGCGGGAATGTCTGCTGGTCGAGTTGCATGACCATGACCCGATCCTCCGCATCGGGGCCGCGCTGGTTCACCGCCTGCGTCACGGCGCGGCGGGCCAGCAGCTCGCGGACATTGAGCAGGGTCTCCACCGGTGCCACCAGATCGCCAAACCAGGTGCCGCGGTTGTCCTGATCCTCCGGCGCCGTCGGCGCGTCCGTGAGCAGGATCAGATGCAGATCGACCCTGGTCTCCTTCGGCAATTCCAGGATGACGGACGGCTCTGCGCTGATCTCCTTCAGCTTGGTGAACAGCTCGAGCGCGGTGGTGGCGCCGGAATTGTCGGCATAGCCGCCGTCGACGAACGTGCCTTTCAGCGCCGACCGGCCGGAGCCCGGGCAATCCAGCTGCCAGGATGGCAGGATCGCCGGGAACCGCGCGCTGACCACCGCCGCCTGCGCGATCGATACCGCCAGCGCCGGGCATTTGTACTTGGCCACCAGATCCTTGAACGCGTACAGTGTGCCATCACCGGCGGCGCGCAGCGAGAATGGCGAGAATGCGACGCGGTAGCCGTTCTCGGCCCAGGTGGCATTGAGCAGCAACGCGGGTGCCGCGGCGGCCATGCACCAGTGCTGATCGTAGCTGCCGGCAAGGCCGCGCCCGCGCTGCTGGGCCGGCGATCCGCACTCGGGAAGCGGCGCTGCAAGACTGGCAAACTTCTCGAACGATCTGCGCAAGCTCTGCTCCAGCACCACATCGCGGCTGCCGGGCAGGTTGCCGCGGCGGGCGGGCGCCAGCGGCGTCTGCACGATGCCCGTGACAAAATCCGTCAGCCAGGTGGTGAGAACCGGTGAAAGGTGGTCGCCGAGGATGATGTTCGCGGATTGCCGGGTGAGCACGTCCGTGGACTTTTCAAGACATTCCCCACTCTCCCGCTGCCGGGCATCGGCGATCAATGCGTCGAAGATCGACGCGCCCACGGCGCCGCCCGAAACCGCGCTGATGGCGAACACGTGTTGCGCAAACCCCGGACACAGATCCTGCAGGCGCGACAGGAACGTCGCAGCCGCCGAGGCCGCATAGATGCCGCCGCCCTGAGCCGCGACGATGAACACCGGATACTGCTTCCAGCGCGCCAAGTCCTTGCGCGACTTCAGCCAGCCGAGCAGGCTCTGACGCAGATCGGCCCGGCTCTCGGCGATTTCCTTGGCGCTGTCCTGCTGCTTCAACACTGGGGGCCGGCGCGTGATGTCCGTCCACGCGAGGTAACCGGCGAGCAGGATACCAAAGAACAGGAAGATCCCCGCGGTGCGGGTTCGTGCCGTCCGGGAAAGTGTCGCCGCGGCAAACAACACGGCGGTCACCGGCCCCACCAGAATGAAATGCGCCCAGACCGCGACCAGCGCCAGCAGCCGCAGCAACGCGGTTCCCGCGAGCAGAACCAGCCCCGTCACGGCCAAAGGTCCTGCCGCTTGGGAAACCGCTACCACAGTTGCGGGGCTCCCGACCTGGATCAGCAAGGCCGACAGCAGGAATACGATGGCGACGGCATCGGCCGCCTTCAGCAGCCAATGTCTGATGATGCGCCCATCGCGCTGCTGATGCAGCAGCCGCAGGAAGCCAACGCTGCAGATCGCCAGCAGCACCGCCACGATCCCCGAGCGCCATTGCAGGGAGCCCATCTTGGCGGAGAGGTCGGCAATGTCCTGGCTCATGCCGGGAAGGCTCTGTCCGAGCTTGTCGAGCTTTTCCTGGAATTCCTTCGCCTGCGGCAGAATGAGAAACATGCCGGTGGTCAGGCCGAGCAGGGGCTGGGCGGCCGACAGGATCGCGGTAATGTTTTTGATGCGGATCAGCCGGCGATCGAGATAGGGATCGGCGTGGTCGGGATAGACCGCATCGATCCTGCGCGTGGCGAGCATCGCGTGCCAGGCATACAGTGTAGCGCTGAACATCAGCAGCGCGGCGAGCCCGAGCAGCCCCCTGAGAAGCTCGGTGTTGAGAATGAGGCTGCGATAGATCTCGTGGAATTGCGCAACGAACGCCAGGATCAAGCCGGCGATCGCCCCGATCACCAGCGGCGCGAAATAGAAAACCTGCTGGGCAAAGCCGAGGGAGCCGGTGCGAAGGTAGTACCGAACGCGCTCGATCAAACTGCGGAACACGCGCAACCCCTCCATTTACGCAGTACTCGTCGACCTCGGCAGCCAAACTTTCTCGGTCAAGGAACGGTCATGCCCGGGTCATGAAGCCCTGCTGATTGGCGGGGTCCGGAAGGTATTCAAGCTGATCGGATCGCCGCAGCAGATCCATCAAGGTCTCCTGCTCGGCAATCAGATACGCGAGCAGATAGATCTCCCTCAGCGAAGATTGCGGGCATTTCTTGAAGAAGCCGATGGCATGCTCCACCAGCCGACGGCCAACCTCATGGACGGGTTGACCGGCTTGGCCGGTTCCCAGCAGTGGCAGCAGCACCGAGCGGTATTTGTCGTGCATGTGAATGTCTTCCAACACCCGGTCGATGCATTGCTCGATGGTATCGATGGTCGTGCTGAGCCCGCCTCCAATGGCCCCCTGGACGGTCGCGACATGAAAGATCCGCTTGACGTTGTTGCTGCGCAGCAGCTCGCCCGCCCCGGTATGGATCACCGTCGTGGGGGCCACGAACCCGCGCCCATTGAGCTCCGCCGCCAGCGCCTTGCCGATCGTGTCCTCGATGATGGTCGGCTTGTCGCGCATCTTCTTGGCGCCGCCCCGTCGGATCGCCGCCGAGACGGATTTGCCGAAAAAGCGGTCCATCATCATGTCGGTATTCTCGGAGTTCACCCACACGTCGACATTGCGTGTCGCCAGGATGTCTCCGGTCTTGATGCCGATGATCTGATCGGCGCTGCCTTTCACGCGGAACTTGAAGGTGCGGCTCACGCTCTTGTCGAGCTCGGATTTCATTTTGCCGAGCTGACCGTGGAACCATTGCCCGGCGATGATGATCTTGGGGTCCTCGAACTCGTGCGCCTGCAGGCGCCGGTAGAATTCATCGGCTGGCAGCTCGACGATATCGATGTCCTCGACGTCCTTGCCATCGGCCGCCAAGCCGCCGCCCGCGCCGACCTTGTCGGTCTGGCGCACCTCGGCGAAGTAGAGGAAGATCCGCTCGGTGCTGCCGCCGGGCGAGGAGAAGAAAGTTGCAACCGGCGTGTACTCGGTCACCTGATAGCCGGTCTCCTCGATGACCTCGCGCATCAGGCACGCTTCCGGGCTCTCGCCGGGCTTGATCATGCCGGCCATCGTCTCCAGGATCCAGCCGCGGCCGCGCCCGGACTCGTGCGTGGGCAGACGGAACTGGTTGACGAGGATCATCTTCAGCCGATCCGGATCAAACAGCAGCGCCGCCACCGCATCGCCGCGATCGAACACGAGGCGGGTCAGCTTCGGGCTCATCTGACCGTTGAACAACTCGTGGGAGAGCTCCACCTCGTCGATCTTGAAGAAGCCGTCGAGCAGACGCTTGGAGCCGTGGATCTCGACCTTCGCCGGTTGCCGGGCCATAGGTTTCCTGAAGGGTTCGCTGTGCAGCCGAAGTAACCAGCAAACAGGAGTGCCACGCCGGATTGATGGCCACAAGCCACAGCCGCGGAAATTTAATCACCGATACCTGCAAAGCCCGGCCATGCGGCGCCCGACCGGTGCGCGCCAACGCTCGTTGGGAGGCGTTAAGCCGGCGAGCCCGGCGAGGGCGGCCGGCGGCCCGTGCCGATCAGATCGGTGACCGGCCATAGCCGGCCCGCAGCGCCGACTTGATGTGATCCACCTCCAGCGCGGTGGCCGCAATTCTGGATTTGTGAAGGTGCAACAGCCATCGGCGCGACAGCAACAGCTGGTAGCTGCCCGACTGGGTCCGCGTGATGGATAGCCGGTCGCCTCTGCGCACGGCGCTCAATACACGATCAACAACCGATCCGTTTTTCACAGTCGCCTCCTTTCGGCGGACGGCAAACGGATTTTGTGCAATCGCGTCTGCCGGATCCGTGGGCGGATTACGATCGGGAACGACAGGGCCGTTCGTAACACTCTCATTTGCGCCGCCTGGCGACGACACGACTTCATCGACGATCCCGGTTCCCCAGCCGGCCAGGGCCGACCGCACCGGCTCGCGCGGCAGCATACCAGCTTCCAGCGTTTTCAAGCGGCGCATCTCGTGTCGCAGCCGCACGATTTTTTCGCCGAGCCGTGAGATTTTCGTGACCGTCTCGGTCCGAGGCTGCAGATCCGAGGCATCCAGCTCATGGCAGTAGCGGCTGACGCTTTCATCAATCTGCGCCAGCCGCCGCATTTCATTGATCGTGCGCTCGTGTTCGCGGCTGCCGCTGAGCTTGATGGCGTTTCGCGCGGTGTGGCCTTCGCCGAGAAGATCGATGCGATCGCTCAACATCACGTACTCGCGCAGCACTTTGCGCAGCGCAGGACCGTTCACTTTGCGGAAGTCCACCAAGGCGTCGCATTCCGGCATCATCCGGCCGGTCAGCCAGGCCAACTCCAGGTTGCGCTGGCATTCCCGCGCCAGGGCATGACTGGAACCGATCCGGTTGAGATAGCCGTAAAGGTAGATTTTGAGCATGGTGGCCGGGTGAAACACGGCCCGCCGCGGCCCCTGGGAGCCCAGGACCGTGAGACCCAGCGCGGCATAGTCCAGCTCATCGGCGAATACATCGATGACGCGCACGACATTATCCTGGCCAAGCCATTCATCGAGCGGATCGGCAAGCAGCACGCCCTGGTTGCGGCCCAGGGCCGTAACGGAAGACTTCATATGATTATTGCCCCCACCAAATCAGTGAGAAGCTTATAGCACATCGACCTCGGCCGTGGTGCCGGTCTGTGTTGCCAATATGCAACTACCGGTGTCATTTGCTGGTCGCTTCCGCCCAGCCCTGCTCAGCGGGTCTGTCACGCGCGCCGCCGAAGCGGATGACTTAAGTTTTGCCAGCATTAGACTAAAGTAAGTCGACAAACCGTCCTTGAACAGTCTACAATCTCCATGGTCCCACACAAAGTCGCATCCCCGCTTGCGAATGTCGCGGGACTGGAACCCGGCAGAGCCCTCTGGCCGGGTTTCGATTTTGTGGAACGCTCAAGCGATGCGGTCCATCGCCTCCAGCTCGTCGATCATGCCTTCCAGCACCTTGAGCCCCTTTTGCCAGAACGCCGGGCTCGTCGCGTCGAGCCCGAACGGCGCCAGCAGCTCGGAGTGATGCTTGGAGCCGCCCGCCTCCAGCATGGCGAAGTACTTCGCGACGAAGCCGGGGTGAGCTTCCTCATATAGGGCATACAGCGAGTTCACCAGGCAATCGCCGAATGCATACGCGTAGACGTAGAACGGCGAATGGATGAAATGCGGGATGTAGGTCCAGTACGTCTCATAGCCGGGCTTGAAGTCGATCGCGGGCCCTAGACTTTCCTTCTGCACCTCGAGCCAAAGCTCACCCAGCCGCTCGGCGGTGAGCTCCCCCTGCTTTCGCTCCTCGTGCACGCGCCGCTCGAACGCATAGAACGCGATCTGACGGACGACCGTGTTGATCATGTCCTCGACCTTGGCGGCGATCAGCGCCTTGCGCTCGCGCGGCTGCTTGGCTTCGGCCAAAATGGCCTTGAAGGTCAGCATCTCGCCGAACACCGAAGCCGTCTCGGCCAGGGTGAGCGGGGTCGGCGACAGCAGCGGCCCCTGCGCGTTGGCCAGCACCTGATGCACACCGTGTCCGAGCTCGTGGGCGAGCGTCATCACATCGCGCGGCTTGCCCATGTAATTGAGCAGCACGTAGGGGTGCGAGGAGGGCACAGTCGGATGTGAGAAGGCACCGGGCGCCTTGCCGTCCCGCACCGGCGCGTCGATCCAACCGTTGTCAAAGAACCGGTCGGCGACTGCGGCCATCTGCGGGGCAAATCCGCCGAAGGCCTCGAGCACGATCTTGCGCGCGCTGGCCCAGTCGATGATCCGCTCGGGTTTCTCGGGAAGCGGCGCGTTGCGGTCCCAATGGGCCAGGCGCGGCTTGCCGAGCCATTTGGCTTTCATGGCATAATAGCGGTGGGCGGTGCGGGGATAGCTGTCGCGCACCGCCGCAACCAGCGCATCGACCACCTCCCGCTCGACGCGGTTGGAGAGATGCCGTGCGTCGGCGACGTCCTTGAAGCCGCGCCAGCGGTCGGAGATCTCCTTGTCCTTGGCCAGCGTATTGGTCAGCAACGTGAACAGCCGCAAATTCTGCTTGAAAACGCGGGCCAGCTCCTCGGCGGCCGCCTGCCGCTTGTGCTCGTCGGTGTCCGAGAGGAAGTTCAGCACCTGCTCCAGGACGAGCTCGCCGCTTTCCCAGTCGAGCTTGAAGCGCAGGCCGGTCATGGTCTCGTTGAACAGCCGCGTCCACGCCGCGCGCCCCGGCACCGACTTCTCGTGGAACAGCTGCTCGATCTTTTCGTCGAGCTGGAACGGCTTCTCGTGGCGCAAATCGGCAATCCACGGCGCATAGTGGGCGCACGGACCGTTGGCCACCGCCGCCCCGATCACGGCGTCGTCGACGAAATTGAGCTCGAGCGTGAAGAACAGGATGTCGGAAGAAATGTCGGTCAGATGCTGCTGCATGTCGCCATAGAACTTGGCGTTGGCGGGCGAGGTGGTATTGGCAGCGTAAAGCAGCCCGGCATAGGAGGCCAGGCGACCGAGCACGTCCTGCAGCTGTTCGTACTCGTGGATCGCGCTCGCCAATGCGGCACCATCGCGCGCCAGCTCGGCGAGCTTGCCCTGGAAGCGGTGTTTCATTGACCGCGCCGCAGCGCGGCAATGGGCCAGATCGCTCTCGACCTTGCCGGAATCGGGGCTCGCGTACAGATCCGACAAATCCCATTCCGGCATCGATCCGAGCGGCGCAGGTTGCGCTGCTATTCCTGCCTCTGCGGCTGCAGTTGGATGGAGGTCGTCGTCTCGCATTTGATGATCTGATCCCGCTGTTTGTCGTTAACCTTACTTAGCTGGCGCCGTTTGAACCATCAAACCCTGAATCGATCCGCCACACCCGGGACAAAAAGCATCGTTGCCGGTCGTTCCTCAAGAGCTTGTTTACCCATCTCGGCCAGGATGCGGATTGTGAGTTTGTTGTGCCGGACGAGGCGCGCCATGCCAACCTGATTACGGCTTCGTCCCTGTTGTGTCCTGTTAATTCGAGTACAAGTCGTATGGTAAAGCGCGTGCTAGTCGTCGATGACGATCCTGTCCAGCGTCGCATGCTGGAGGAGTGCATCAAACGTTGCGGCTATGAAGTCAAATCCGCCGCCGGCGGCGAACAGGCCCTGCACCTGCTCGAAGGTCCCGACGGCGACCAGATCTCGCTGGTGCTGCTCGATCTGGTGATGCCGGGCCTCGACGGCATGGCGGTGCTCGACCGGCTGAGGTCAAGCCCCTGCGTTCCACCGATCATCGTGCAGACCGCCAACGGCTCGATCGACGCGGCGATCGGCGCCATGCGGGCCGGCGCCGCCGATTTCGTCGTGAAGCCGGTAAGCCCCGAGCGGCTCGAGGTCTCCATCAAGAACGCCCTGCGCATCGAGGCGCTCGCGGTCGAGATCACACGCATCAAGCGCAAGAGCGAGGGGAAACTGACCTTCGCCGACCTGATCATGCGCGGCGAGGCGATGGCACGGGTCATCTCGTACGGCAAGAAGGCCGCAGCGTCCAACATCCCGGTGCTGATCGAAGGCGAGTCGGGCGTCGGCAAGGAGCTGATCGCCCGCGCCATCCAGGGCGAGAGCGCACGCGCAACCAAGCCGTTCGTCACGGTCAATTGCGGCGCCATTCCCGAAAACCTCGTCGAGAGCATCCTGTTCGGCCACGAGAAGGGCTCGTTCACGGGTGCCAGCGACAAGCGCATCGGCAAGTTCCAGGAGGCCGACGGCGGCACGCTGTTCCTCGATGAGGTGGGCGAGTTGCCGCTCGATGCGCAGGTCAAGCTGCTGCGCGCCCTGCAGGAAGGCGAGATCGACCCGGTGGGTGCGAAAAAGCCGATCAAGATCGACTTCCGCCTCATCGCCGCGACCAATCGCGACATGATCCAGTTGGTCAAGGAGGGCAAGTTCCGCGAGGACCTCTATTACCGGCTCAACGTGTTCCCGATCTGGGTGCCGCCGTTGCGCGAGCGGATCGACGACGTGCCGGAGCTCGCCCGGCATTTTCTGACCCGTTTTTCCGCCGAGGAGGGCAAGCGTGTGGAAGGGTTCGATGCGGACACCTACCAGCTGCTGTCCAGCTACAGCTGGCCGGGCAACGTGCGACAGCTCGAGAACGCCGTGTTCCGTGCGGTGGTGCTGGCCGAGGCCAAGACGCTGAGCCCGATGGAGTTTCCGCAGATCGCGGCGCACGTGGAGGGCTTCCGCATGGAGATCCCCGCTGCTCCCGCCAACGTCGATCGACGCCCCAGCTTCGAGGGTCCGGCGATGATCGGGGTGGAGCATATCGTCCCCAATACCGTCGAGGTGACCGCCCTGGACGGACGCTCCTCGATCGGCATACCTGCCGTGTCCACCGACGGGGAAATGCGGTCGCTGGAGGAGATGGAGGCCGATATGATCCGCCTCGCACTCGGCCGTTACCGCGGCCACATGACCGAGGTCGCCAGGCGGCTCAAGATCGGCCGCTCGACGCTGTATCGCAAGATGCGCGATTATGGGCTCGAGGGCCGCGCGGCGAGCTGACCCGCCGGACCTCGACGCCGCTTCATCGGATTGTTCGCGGCGGGGCGCTGGTCCCGCCGCGTTCTTTTTGCCGAATTGCCCTATTTCCAGCACCGCCTTGTGTGCACCAAAGTCACACGAGCTCGAAAACCATGAGGTCGGCTTCTGTGCCGCGGGCGCTCGATCTGGCTATCGCCAGCAAGGTCGGCTAGTTTCGCAGCTATTCAGATTCGGAGGTTTTTATGCGCATCGGCGGCGGATTGGCTGTTTTGATGTTGGCGGGTTCCTTGGCCAGCTGGCCGGCTTGCGCAGCGCCGCAACCGACCAGCGGCGGCATGGAGCCCGAGGCTGCGACGCCCGATCCCAATACGCCCCCGGAGGCTCCGGCGGTCGCACCCGCGCCCTCCGCGGTTTCCCCGGTCGCAGCTACCCCGGTGCCGGCCCCAGCCGCCCTGAGCGCCATCGGCGAGCGGATCAAGGCCGGGCTCGCGGCGGATCCGGCCAAGCTGTCAGCGGCCGATCGCGAAGACCGCACGGCCCTGCAGGCGTTTTATGAAAGCCGCAACTACGCCAGCGTTTGGATCGATGGCGACAAGCTCTCCGCCCGCGCCGAAGCCGCCGGCGCCGAAATCCGCCGGGCGGACGACTGGGGATTGAAGGCCAGCGCCTTCGACCTGCCGGCCGCGCCGACCGCCACCGCAGGCTCGGACGAGCTGAAACAGCAGCTTGCCGACGCGGAGCTCAAGCTCGACCTGGCAATCCTGAAGTATGCCCGTTTTGCGCGCGGCGGGCGGATTGAGCCGACCTCGCTCAGCCACAACCTGGATCGCCGGCCGGTGCTGTTCGAGCCGCAGGGCGTCATGGCCGGCATCGCCGGCTCCGAGGCGACCGACAAATATCTGCAGGCCCTGCATCCCCAGCATCCCCAGTTCGAGCGGCTGCGCCAGAAATACCTCGCTGCAAAAGGCGGCACGCTGGCGAGCGAGCCCGAGCCGGCAGCCGAGCCGCGCAGTGACCGGGGCCGCAAGAAAGGCAGCGTCGCGGCGGCACCGGCGGCCCGCACCAACCATAGCGGCCTCGCCCGCCGCTTGCTGGCCAACATGGAGCAGTGGCGCTGGATGCCGCCCGAGCTCGGCGCGCTCTACGTCATGGACAACATTCCCGAGTACATGACCCGCGTGGTCAAGAACGGCAAGGTGATCTTCACCGAGAAGATCGTCGTCGGAATGGTCGACAAGCAGACCCCGGTGTTCACACAGCCGATGGAATTCATCGTATTCCATCCCGAGTGGGGGGTGCCGGACGGCATCAAGATGAAGGAGATCCTGCCGGGGCTGCGCCGCTCGTCGGGGGGCGGCTTCTTCGGCTTCGGCGACGACGAGCCGGCGATCCTGCGCCAGCACGGCCTCAAGGTCAGCTATCGCGGCCGCATGATCGATGCCGGGAAGGTCAATTGGGCAACCGCCGATATCCGGCAGTACCAGTTCAGCCAGCCGCCGGGCGCCAAGAACGTGCTCGGCGTCGTCAAGTTCCGCTTCCCCAACAAGCACGACGTCTACATGCACGACACGCCGACCAAGGGCTTGTTCGGCGCTTCGGTGCGGACCTACAGCCATGGCTGCATGCGCGTGCAGAACCCGGTGCGGCTTGCCGAAATCCTGCTGCACGAGGATCGCGGATGGAGCGCAGACAAGGTGGCCGGCCTGGTCAATGGCGGCCCGTCCAACAACTCGATCACGCTCAACACCAAGATTCCAGTGCATGTGACCTATTTCACCGCCTGGGTGGATGACGACGGGAAACTGCGGACCTATGGCGACCCGTATGGGCACGAGGAGCGCATCAGCGCCGCGCTCGAAGGCCGCGCGGCCTATCTCGTCGCCAGCGCCCGCCCGACCCCCGGCGAGGCCGTCGAGGACGACGGCGCGCCGCGCCAGCGCAAGGGCGGCCGGCGTGTGGCCAGCTCCAAATCGGGCGCGCCGCAGAACTGGCTGCAGGGTTTGTTCGGCAACTGAATTTGCGCCGGAATTACGATGATAAAGGCCCGCATTCGCGCGACAACGCTCGATTGCGGGCCTTTCATTTTGTCACGCCCGCGGCCGCGATTTCGCTCGAACCTGAGCGGACTTTTCTCAACCAACCAAATCTATTCCCAAAGCGTTTCGTTGGGCAGGTGGAGTACCTCTGCTGATCTCAGACCGGATCGAATTCCCGATCCTTCTTGGGGATGAGGTCGTAGGGCAGCGCGAACCCGGGCATGGCCTTGAGCTGCTCGGACCAAGCCTGCAGGTGGGGCCAGCGCGCGATGTCGATACCGCCTTCCGCCATGAACACCATGCGGCCCCAGCAGCCGATATCGCCGATCGTGCAGGTATCGCCCACCAGCCAGCGCCGGCCCTCCAGAGCCTTGTCGATGAATGAGAGCGCGGCCTCGGCCAACGGACGGAAATGCCCCATCACCGCGGGATCGACCGTGCGGAAGCGGCTGAAATGGCGGACCCTGGCGACATTGGTGATGGCATCGGTCTCCCACGACAGCCACTCGCGTGCGCGCCAGCGGTCCTGCTCGGTGGTGCCCTCGAAATGGCCGGTGGTGCGGGCAAGATAGTCGAGGATCACGTTCGACTGCACGAGGGTGAGGCCCCGATGGCGCAGCGCCGGCACCTGGCCGTAGCGATTGACGGCAAGGTATTCGGGGTTCTTCTGAACGCCGGTCTTGAGGTTGACGGTGCGGAATGTGAACGGCAGACGCGCCAGCGCAAGATACAACATCGGCTTATAGGTGGAACTCGATGTGAAGCTGCCGAATATTTCCAGCCGTTCACTCACGGTGGCATCCTTTGTTGCGATTGGCGGAATGGCGATTGTGCTCATACGTCCACGAATTTGAAGCCCTCGCCCCAGCGCGCGATGCGCCCGGTCGAAGGAACCGGGAAGTGCGCCGTGCAGATCAGCGTGGACGTGTCGCAGTACCGATCAAACAGCTTGCGGCGGGTCTCACCGGCCTGCTTCGAGTCGTAGTCGGCGCGCATGCCGAGCTCGGGATAGCGCCCCTGCAGCGGCGAATGGATCATATCCCCGGCAATCAGCGCATCCTCGCCCGTCCGGCCGACCAGAACCGAGAAATGATCGATCGAGTGCCCCGGGCTCGGGATGAAGCGGACGTGATCATCGAGCGCGTGATCGCTCTTCACCAGCTCGACCCGGTCGGCAGCGACGATCGGCAGCACCGAGTCCGTGATCCAGGGATGGGCCTGCGGGTCCTGCTTCTGCTTTTCGGTCCAGAATGCCAGCTCGCGGTCGGCGAACACATACTTGGCGTTCGGAAAGGTCGGCACCCATCGGCCATTGTCGAGACGGGTGTTCCAGCCGACGTGGTCGACATGCAGGTGCGTGCACATCACGTAATCGATGTCCTCGACCGTGACACCGGTCGCCGCGAGCCCGCTCTCGAAGCGGTCGCTGCTCAACATGTTCCACATCGGCCGGGCGGGCCGTGGCTTGTGATTGCCGACGCAGCTGTCGATCAGGATGGTGTGATGCGGCGTGCGCAACAGATAGCTCTGGATGCACAGCACCAGCTTGCCGCTGACCGGGTCCAAAAAACGGGGCTCCATCCAGCCCCGGTTCTCCTCCAGCAGCTCCTTGGTGAGGCTCGGAAAGAACTCCAGCGGCGCAAAGACCGGCGACTGCTGCTCGACGATCCGCTGCACGGTTATGGGGCCAAGCCTGATTTCCGGAACCATCGCCTGCATCTCCCCATGTTGCGGCTGGCATGCCGCCATGATCTTAGAGAGCAATCCTCGTCATGCATAGCCGATGGCGGTAGGCGGGGCATTTCGCCGTCGGAGGATCATGTTGCATCGGATTGGCACTTGCTGGAAGCGGTGCGAATTGGCACCCTGAGGGCACGTGCCGGATCTGCAATAAGAAATCCGCAATTCGGGAGGTTCGAATGATGAAGCCAATTCTTGCTCGCCCAAGCCTCAGATCGTTGACCACCCTGGCAGCCATCGCCGGCTCCATGCTGCTCTGCGGCGTCGCGCGAGCCGCCGATCCCATCCGCATCGGTTTTGGCATGGCGCTGACCGGCCCGCTCGCCGCCAACGGCAAATCGGCGCTGCTCGCCATGAAACTCTGGGAGGAGGACACCAACGCCAAGGGCGGGCTGCTCGGCCGGCCGGTCAAGCTCGTCTACTACGACGATCAGAGCAACGGCTCGACCGTGCCCGGCATCTATTCCAAGCTGCTCGACATCGACAAGGTGGAGCTGGTCGTCGGCGGCTATGCCACCAACATGCTGGCGCCGGCCATGCCGCTGATCATGCAACGCAAGAAGACCTTCATCGGCCTGCTCGGCCTCGCCATCAACGACGAGTTCAAGTATCCGAACTATTTCTCGATGAACCCGGCCGGACAAGAGCCCAAGCGTTCCAACGCGGCCGGCTTCTTCCAGGTGGCGCTGTCGCAGACCCCCAAGCCGCAGAGCGTTGCGATCGTGGCGGCGGACGCGGAATATTCCCGCAACACGTCGGATGGCGCGCGCGACATCGCCACCAGGAACGGGCTCAAGATCGTCTACGACAAGACCTACCCGCCCAGCACCACCGATTTTGCACCGATCGTGCGGGCGATCCAGGCCTCCAATCCCGACGCCGTGTTCATCGCCTCCTACCCGCTCGACTCGGTCGGCTTCGTGCGCGCCGTGAACGAGATCGGCTTCAAGCCGAAGATCATCGGCGGCGGCATGGTCGGCCTGCAGTCGACCTCCGTGAAAACCCAGCTGGGGCCGATGCTGAACGGCTTTGTCGACTATGATTTCTGGCTGCCGGTCGACACCATGAAATTCCCCGGTGTGCATGAGATGCTGGCCCGCTATCAGGCCAAGGCCGAGGCGGAGGGCGTCGATCCGCTCGGCTACTACATGGCACCATGGTCCTATGCCTACGTGCAGATCCTCGGCATGGCGGTGGAAGCGACCAAGAGCCTGGAGGACGAGAAGCTGGCCGAGTACATCCGGAAGACAACATTCAAGACGGTTGCCGGCGAGATCAAGTTCGGCGATCGCGGCGAATGGGCGGTGGGCCGCACGTTGCAGGTGCAGTTCCAGGGCATCACCGGCAACGGGCTGGACCAGTTCCGCGGCGCGCCGCACCAGGTGATCCTGTATCCGGCCGACCTCAAAAGCGGCAATCTCGCCTATCCGTTCGCCGATGCGCGGAAGTAGGCTGAATTCTCCATAAGGGCCACCCCATGACTATGCCGATCCCCCTCCGCCTCGGCGGCTATGGCCCCTCAACGACCTGTTTCAGCCTGGCCCTGAAACGGATCGGCGATCGCATCAAGGCTGAGTTCGGTGATGCGGTCGACATCAAGTACGTGTGGAATGTCATGGACCTCGGCTACAAGGCCGAGGATCTGCTGTGGCTGGTCGAGGATGGTCTGCTGACGCTCAGCTATCAGTCGAGCAGCTATTTCACCAGCCGGGCGCCGGCCTTGGAAGCGCTCGACCTGCCGTTCGTGTTCCGCTCCAACGAGGAGGCGCGGGCGGCCATGGATGGCGCGCTGGGCGCAGCGGTCAGCCATGCGCTCGAGGACAACATGAACTACCGCATCCTCGGCTATTTCGAGAACGGCTTCCGGCACGTGTCCAACAAGCTGAGGCCGGTGCGCTCGCCCGCCGACCTCGCCGGCATGCGCATCCGCGTGCTGCCGAGCAGGATCCAGGCGCGGACCTTCGAGCTGCTGGGGGCGACGCCGCTGGTGCTGGACCTGACCGAAGCGATCAAGGGCGTGGTCGAGGGCAACATCGATGCGCAGGAGAACCCGTTCGCCAATACCGTCACCTACGGCGTTCACAAATTCCACCGCTTCCATACCAAAACCAACCATTCCTATCTGTCGCGGCCGGTGTTCCTCAATCGCACGCAATATGACGGGTTTCCGCCGCGTTTGCGTGAGGCCCTTGCGATCGCGGTGAGGGATGCCGTCGCCTACCAGCGGGAGCTGGGTGTCGAGGAGGACCGGGCTGCGCGCGCCCAGATCCTCGCACAAGGCTGCGAGATTCTGGAGTTGTCGGCGGCCGAGCACGAGCGCTTCAAGGCCGCGGTGAAGCCCCTCTATGCCGAGACCCGCGCGGTGCACAAGGGAGGGCTGATGGACCTGCTGCCGGGCCTGGGGTCGGCTTGACAGCTCAAGACGCGGAGGAGAGGCGGAGGGGATGGGGGAGGGAGTTAACAGTGTTGAACCAAATCTGGTGGAAAACGCGTTCGTCCCGTCCTGCGACGTGCGCATTGATCGTGCGGCGACCCCATGAATCGGCGCGCGGTCATCATCGGCGGCTCGGTCGGCGGTCTGTTCGCGGCCCAGATGCTGCACAGGATCGGCTGGCGGGTCGATATCTATGAGCGCGCGCGCGAGGATCTGATGAGCCGGGGCGCCGGCATCGGTGCGCACGAGGCCCTGTACCGCTTGATGGCGCGGGCGGGCGTTCACCTCGATGCGACGACCAGCGCGGCGACCGAATCCTACGTGTGCCTGTTCCACGATGGCGGTGCCCGGCACGAGATTCACAAGCGCCGCTACATGAGCGCCTGGGCCCGGGTGTACCGGCCGCTCCGGGACACGCTTCCGCCCGGGTGCTACCATGCCGGCAAACAGCTCGACCGCATCGAGCCGGCTCAATCCGGCGCAACTGCTCTCTTCACCGACGGCTCGTGCACGAGCGGGGATATCGTGATCGGAGCCGACGGCTTTCGCTCCACCGTTCGCCAGCAGTTCGAGCCGGATGCGGTGCCGCTCTATGCCGGGTACCTGGCATGGCGGACGCTGACTCCGGAAACCGGGTTGCCGGCGTGGGTGCGTGATGCGATCCTCGACCGCTACGCCTTCAGCGTGCCGCGCGGGGAGACGGTGATTTCCTATCCGGTTCCGGCACGCGATGGCGATGCGCGGCGTGGGCACCGCGACTACAACCTGGTCTGGTATCGGCCCGCGACGCCGGCGCTGCTTGCCGACATGTGCACCGACGCCCAGGGCCGGCAGCATGAGCTTTCGATCGCCCCGTCGCTGATCCGCGCCGATGTGCTCGCAGAATTGCGGAGCGCGGCAACCGCCCTGTTGCATCCGGCGCTCGCCGAGGTCATCGCGCTCACGCCGCAGCCGTTTTTCCAGCCGATTTACGACGTCACCTCATCGCGCGTGGCCCATGGCAGAGCCGTGCTGCTGGGGGACGCCGCGTTCGTCTGCCGACCGCACGTCGGTGCCGGGGTCACCAAGGCGGCACTCGACGCCGCGGCACTTGCCGATGCGCTGTTGGCTTCACCCGGCGATATCGATGCCGCGCTAGCAAGCTACGATCTCAGCTGCCGGCGGTTCGGAAACCTGGCGGTCGACAAGGCCCGCGAGCTCGGCATCTGGCTCGGGCAGAACGCGGAGCCCGAACCCGAGGTGGTCATGAAACAGTACGACGCCACGATCGCAGCCGTGCACGCCGCCGCCCTGCGGGACGCGGGCGGCACCGATCCCAAGCAATTCAATTCGTCACCCTCCCCATCACGGCCCTGACGCACCGGGGTATGATACCGATTCCGGTTGATCAATTCTCGTTCTGTAGGTTGGGTCGAGGGACGAGACCCAACAGCCGCTGCGGCGAACTTCGTTGGGTCGCGCTTCGCTTGACCCAACCTACATGAATCAATCAAGCGGAGTTGGAGTGACAGCGCTTGAATTGAACCGCCTTGACACCTCTCCGCGGAGAGCACGTTCTGGCGGCTACTCGTGCCCGGGCGCGGACTCTGTCGACGGCAGGTCGAGCTCGACCTTGGCGCCGTTCGGGTCGAAGAAGAACAGCTGCCACGTACCGGCTCCCTCCACGCCCTGCGGCACCCGCCGGATCTCGTAGGGAATGTTGCGCGCCTTCAGCTTGGCGAGATAGTGCGGCAGGTCCGTGGCCCAGAAGGCCATGTGGTCCAGCACGCCGGCGCCGGCCGGGATCTCCTGCTTCTCCACCAGATGCAGGATCGCCTTGCCCTCGTTGTAGAGCCAGGCGCCGGGAAACTTGAAGTTGGGGCGCGGCCCCGCCTCGAACCCCAGCATGTCGCTATAAAACTCGGTGGTGGCCTTCGCATCCTTGGTCAGCACCGTGAAATGGTCCATTTTCTTGACTGGCATGTAGGGCTGTCCTCCGGTTCGGTCGCCAGGATTAGTATGCCATTGCTGCGGCCCGCTGGGTAGCGCGAGCGGCTCAGCCGCCCCGCAATTGCTTGCGCAGCAGCTTGGCCCCGGCGCCCAGCGCCTTCAGCTTGTCGGCCGCCACCAGGCGCGGCAGCGGGGCCATGCCGCAGTTGGTGCAGGCGGTGATGCGCTCGGCATCGGCATGCTGCAGCGCCGATCGCAGCGTCTCAGCCACCGCCTCCGGCGTCTCCACCTCGGTTTTCGCAACATCGATCGCCCCGACCAGGATCTGCTTGTGCTTCAGCAGGGAGATCAGCGAGATCGGCACGTGCGAGCCGGCGCATTCGAGCGAGACCTGCTGTATCTTGCTGGCATTGAGCGCCGGGAAAATCTCCTCGTACTGGCGCCACTCCGAGCCCAGCGTCGCTTTCCATTTGGTGTTGGCCTCGATGCCGTAACCATAGCAGATGTGCACGGCGGTCTTGGCGCCGAGCCCGTCCGCCGCGGCTTCGAGCGCGGCAATGCCCCACTCCTTCACATCCTTCATGAACACGTTGAAGGCGGGCTCGTCGAACTGGATGACATCGACGCCGAGCGCGACCAGCTCGCGTGCCTCCTGGTTGAGGATCCTGGCGAACGCCATGGCGAGGTCCGCCCGCCGGCCATAATGCGCGTCCGCGATGGTATCGCAAATCGTCATCGGCCCGGGCAGTGTGAACTTGAGCTGGTTGCGGGTATGCGCGCGGGTGAAGCGGACCTCATCGCTGTGCACGGGCCGCGCGCGGCTCAACGGACCGGTCACGGTGGGCACGTCCACGACATAGCGGTTGTCGCGGATGCCCATCTTGGTTTTCCGGGCCCAGTCGATGCCGCCGACGTGCTCGAGAAAGCCATGCACGAAATGGATGCGGAACTGCTCGCCGTCGGTGACGATGTCGATGCCGGCATCCTCCTGCTCCTTGAGCCAGATGAGCGCCGCATCGCGCTTGGCGGCCTCGCGGTCGGCCCCCTCATGGCGCCAGGCGCCCCACAGCTTTTCCGGCTCGGCGAGCCAGAACGGCTTGGGCAGGCTGCCGGCAATGCTGGTCTCAATGAGTGGCGCAGACGACATGGTGCGGCTCCCTGACATGTTGTGATCGGCGTCGATGGCAATCCGACACCACCATGCCGGCACCCTGAGCATCAATGCGCCGGCTTGCACGCTCGAAATGGTGTCAGACCCTCAGGGTCTGAAACGAAACAAATGTCGATCCGGTGGCCTACCCCCCACCCTGGCCCTCCCCCTCAAG
>Ga0209069_10000374_pt1 | contig 19817 bp, 15 predicted proteins | sample Str013_2_FD_187202 | JGI IMG/M metagenome (GOLD analysis project Ga0209069, IMG submission 187202) | Freshwater sediment microbial communities in response to fracking from Pennsylvania, USA - Straight Creek_MetaG_SC_2013 (SPAdes) (version 2) | ecosystem: Environmental > Aquatic > Freshwater >...
TCTCGCAGAGTGGAACACTTCAACCCCGCTGTGCAATGCTTCATCATTAAACAGCGCTTACCCCCTTAATTTCGTGTCTCACCACAAGGGTGCAGTCCACGCCGAGATTGCCAGAATCGCCGAAATCGCCGAAATTGCCAAAATCGGGAAATTGAAAACCGAAGTCCTTACCACTGATTAACGCTGATGACACAGATCAGAAAAAGCTAAGAGGCAATGAATCGGAGCCAAGAAAGGAAAGCGGATGAAGAAAATCGATGTGGTGGGAAACGCGGGATCAACGGTCGTAGGCGCAAGGGGCATCGGTGAGAGAGCTGGCGTGTGTACCCCAAAGTCCAATACCCTCACCGTCCGTCCATCGGTGTCCCAACTCGCTTCTAAGTTTCCCCTCGGTAACGCGCACATTTTTGCACCAGAGGATATGCTTAGTTCAACCCTGAACGTTTGGATTCAGCGTGCACCGCCGGATCCAAGACCCCTCGATGTTCGAAATGGAGATCTTCAAAACGAAGACCTTCGACAAGCAAGTTCTCGCGAACCCTCACTGGAACAAATTCGCCTTTATTGATTTGTGATATCTGAAATGGTCGTGAAGTTTTTTTGACTGTTTCGTTTGAACCACATTCGCCCGCGCGTGCGTAAGGAGTTCGTACATGAAGATTCTGCGGTTCGCCCTGCTGTCAGCAATTTTAGTTGTCGCTTCAAGTTTGTCGGGGTTTGTACAAAACGCCGTTGCGCAAAACCGGAACCAGTCCGGTGCCCGTCCGGACCTCATGTCCGCCCTGCTGGAACTGGACCGCCAGGCCGCGGCCACCAACAGTGACATCAGCCATCTCCAGATCGACAAATGGAAAGGCGGCTGGAAGACCGGCTTTACCACCAGCAGTTCACACAAGAACCAAGCGTCGCAGACGGCGCAGTCCTTGCAGCGTAACCTGCATGGCGGATTGCCGGACCTGATTCGCGACGCGCTGAATTCCCGCGGCAACCTGTACACCACGTTCAAGGTTTATGAAGACGTGGGCCTGGTGTGCGAAGCGTTGGACGGTCTGGCCACCACCGCCCATGAGTTCGGCAAGCAAGAGGAGTACGCGCCGCTGGCCACGGACTACAACAGCCTGATTCGTCTGCGCCACGTGCTCTCGACTTACATTCAGCAAAAAGCCGCAGCCGTGGATGGCGGCGGGTCGTCGTTTTCCAGCATGACGTCCAGCGCGTCGCCGGACGGCCTGGGCATGCCCAAGAAAATCATTATTGATGATGGCTTGCCGGACAAGCCGACGAAGTCCGTGGCGGCCAAGAAGAAAAAGACTTCGACCATGCCGTTTAGTAACGGCCAGTAAATTTTTGCGGAAAGGTGGCCCGGGAGCTTCAGGTTTTGTTCTGAACGCCGCGCCGCTGAGGTGTCAACGCCATGGAAGTCTAACGTCTGAAAAAGAATTTACCCCCACAGGAGTGTGCCCATGAAAAAGTTAACGGCTGCAGTCTTTGTTCTCTCGTTCGCTGCTCTCTCACTGCCGGCGAGCGGATTCGCCCAGTCTCACTTGCTGAAGTCCGACTCCAAGTCGCATGACACGGCTGCCGCAACAACAACGGCCGCGTCTCCGTCCACTGCGGCGCCGGCATCATCTTCTTCCACGTCAACATCCATCAAGCCCGCGGACTTGAATTCCATGTTGACGGACGCGGACAGCGTGGTTGGCAGTACCAACACCGATCTCGCGAATCTGCGGACAGACAAATGGGCCTCTGGATGGAAGACGGGCTTCATCAAGAAGAGTTCACACAAGCAGCAAGCCAGCCAGGTTGCCGATACGCTCAAGCTACAGGCCGGCGCGTTGCCGGGCATGATCAGTGACGTGCGTTCGTCGCACGGCAGCGTGGGTGCAACGTTCAAGCTGTACAACAATCTCACCATGGTCTGCGAGAACCTGGATATCCTGGCGGAAGCCACGCAGAACTACGGCAAGAAAGACGACTACACCAAGCTCTCTACCGACTACACCAACCTGCTCCGCTTGCGCGCCAGCCTGTCCTCTTACGTCGAACAGCGTGCCGCACTTGTGGACCCGCGCGGCAACGTGTCTTCCTCCAGCACCGCTACCGCGAAGAAGGATGACACCACGGCGCCTAAAAAGCACATCGCCAAAAGTCGTAAAAAGCCGGCATCCGCTTCAGGCCAGTAACGAGTTACCAACAAATTCGTGCCCGCCAAGGCAAATCGGCTCCTGGCAACGGGGGCCGTTTTTTCGCGCTATAAGTCCTTTGAACATTCTTGCCGTTTTGTTGTTGGCCTGCTCACCAGCGATAATGTTCTCCGTCAATACAACTGGAAAGGATTCCAAACTTACACCCATGAATATGCGGAAAATATTTACGCTGGCCATTGCGCTGAGCGTTCTCACGCTTTCGGCCTTCGCCCAGCAGGATAAGAGCAAGCGGCCCAGCCCTCCGGGAACGGCGGAAGTCACCCTGAAAGGCAAGGCCATCAAGATTGATTACAGCCGTCCGTTCCTGAAAGGCAGAAAACTTGGGACCGAGCTGGCGCCCTACGGACAAGTCTGGCGCACTGGCGCGAACGAAGCCACCACTCTTACCACGGCCGTGAACCTGAACATTGGCGGCGCCAAAATCCCCGCCGGCACTTACACCTTGTGGACGCTGCCTTCCGCCACCGGATGGAAGCTGATCATCAACAAGCAGACCGGTCAGTGGGGCACCAATTATGACGACAAGCAGGACCTGGTCCGCGTGGACATGAAAACGTCAGCGCTGGCCCAGGCGGTTGAGCAGTTCACCATTTCCTTCGACAAAAAAGGTGACGATTCCGCCAGCTTGGTGCTCGACTGGGAAAGCACTCGCGTGACCGTGGCCGTGAAAGCCGAATAACAGCAGGGAAGTTTCATCGGAAGGCGCAGCTTTGGCTGCGTCTTTTTTTTTGCGTGCAAATTCTGGTGTGCGCGAACGACTCAGTTGAGAGAAGAGACTGGTCACGCACAAACGCACGACTGCACACGCTTCAAGAATTCAGGGCTTGATGAAGATTTGATGGGAACGAACTAGTTGCCGCAGGTTCCGTCGGCGCCAATTGCGAACCGTCCGCCACCTGTGCCCGAGGACGACTTCAAGATAAAGCCGCTCTGATCGGTGGAGAATGTGCAGCGCCCAGATGCCGTGGATGATTCCGGAGTTCCCGTCAAGGAATAGCCGCGAACCGGCGTGCTGCCGTCGCCCAGCAACTCAAAGATGTATCCGCTCTTTACTCCGCTGAGCAGCGCATCGTCCATAATGATGCAGGAATTGTGCGCCTTGACGGCGGTACAGTCTGTGCCGTTCGGACCCAGTTCCGCCAGGCTCGGCGCAAAACCTTCGTCCGGATACTCGGTGCTGTACAAAGTTTCCGCCATTTGCACGGTGCGCATCGAAGCCACAGCAGCGGCTTCATTGGCTTTCATGCGGGAGTTCACCAAGCTGGGGATGGCGATCGCGGCGATGACCAGAATCACCATAACTACCACCAGCACCTCAACCAGGGAAAACCCTCGGCGGGTGCTGACGCTTGGGGAGAGCGTTATTTTTGTACTTACCATAGGGATTACAACCTAAGTAACTACTGAGAGAGTACCAGCATACCCTAAAAGTAGATTGCCGTACTCACATTAATTTCTCTTATCTTGGCCCAGAAACCGTACCTAGACCTCACTCATTATCTAACCTATATAATTTTCAAGCAATTAGGGCCTTTACCTTGGGACTCTCCTGGCCAATACCACCCGCCGGAAACCCTGCAATTTGGTTACAGCAAGAAAGCGGCCAAATCACCCGGAACTCACCCGAGTCTGCCTGTGTTTTCATGCAGATTTTTGTACTTGATCCCGGTCTCGAACATCAGCCAATCGCCCCCCAATCACCCCGCCGTCCCCGCTTCCTGTTGACAATCAACATCAAGCAGCCTAGGCTGGCCATGGGCAAATGCCGCCCCGGGAGTGCGCCGGTTTTGACTGATTCCAAAGCAGACGTTCTGCAAGGTACGCTCGACTTGATGGTGCTTAAAACCCTTGAAGCCCTGGGGCCTCTGCACGGTTATGGCCTGGCGCGGCGCATTGAGCAGGTTTCAGAGAACCTGCTGCATATGAATCAGGGTACGCTCTATCCCGCGCTGCTGCGCTTGCAGCAAAAGGGCTGGATCGCTTCCGCTTGGGGCGTATCGGAAAACAACCGCAAGGCCCGCTTCTATACGCTTACCGCTACCGGCAAGAAACAGCTCGCTATTGAAGCCCGCAACTGGGAACGCATCTCCCGCGTGATGGGGCGCCTACTGAACGGTTTGCAGGAAGCCTGATCGACTCTCATTATCATCTTTGATGCAGTAATAAGTCTTAGGCGGCGGAACGATCGTCGCCCGGCGCCAGTTTTTCCTCCGGCGCTTGGTCGCTCAAAATCACTTCTTCTTGCGGCTGTAGTTGGTTCGCCGGTGCGGCTTCCGCATGCGGGAACGGCAGAAACACGCAAAAGCATGTGCCATGGTTGCCGCCGTCTCGGGTGCTGCGCACGCGAATGGTCCCTCGATGTTTCTGTACGATACCGGTGCTTACCCAAAGTCCCAGGCCGGTGCCCTTGGCTTCTTTGGTGCTGAAAAATGGTTCGAAGATCTTGGAAAGATTCTCCTGCGGAATGCCCGGACCGTTGTCCGCCACCGTGATCCTTATACCCAGTCGCTGCTGGCTGTCGCGCGACTCGCGTACGCGTATGGAAAGTCTTCCGGATTCCGGCAAAGCTTCCAGCGCGTTGAGCACCAGGTTGGAGAACACCTGCCGCAGTTCTCCCGGAAATGCCGTCAGTTGCCCAACGTCTCTATAGGCGGTCTCTGCCGCAATCTTGTTTTTCTCGATCCTGCTGCCGTACGCGGAGAGCACTTCTTGCACCAGCTGCGGTACATAAATCGGCACCGGCGTGGAAGGTTCACGATAAAAGCCCAGGGTCTGCTTGGTAATGTGGACCACACGCGCCAGCTCCGCTTCCGCCGTCCGTACATACTCCAGCGAACTCTGCGGCATGCCCGGACTTACCCGCAATATGTACAGCGCGTTGGTTACCGCCGCCAGCGGATTGTTGATTTCATGCGCAATGCTCGCGGCCAGGCGGCCCGTGGCGGCAAGTTTTTCTGAACGCCGCAAGGCTTCTTCCGCCAGCTTGCGCGACGTAATGTCCATGGCCACGCCCAGCATCCGGACCGGCGTTGTGCCGATCATCATCGTGCGTCCGCGGGTCTCCAGCCACTGCACGGTCTTGTCGGCAAACACCACGCGGTATTGCACTTCATATTCGCCGTTGCGGGAAAGCGCGTCCGTAATCAGCCCGTGTACCTGCTGGCGGTCCTCCGGATGTATGCATTCCATCCAGCTCTCGTATTGGCCGTCAAATTTTCCCGGCTCCACGCCATGCAGGCGGGAGATCTTGTCCGTCCATGCCAGCGTTTCCGTGTGCAGGTCCCATTCCCATATGCCAATGCCCACGTACTGTTGCGCCAGTTCCATGTTTTCTTTGCTGCGTTCCAGCGCTTCCTGCGTGCGTTTGATTTCCGCAATCTGTTCCTGCGCTTCACGGTAGAGCCGCACGTTGTCCGTGGCCACGGACGCCATGTGCGCCAGCTGGACCAGAATGGCTTCATCATCTTCCGTGAACTCGCCGTTCAGTTTGCCGAACAGCTGGATCAATCCCAGGTTTCTTCCATCGCGCGTGACCAGGGGCGCGGCCATCCAGCCTTGCCGCGCGGATTGTTCATTCTTCATCATCGCGCGCCACGGACGTGTACCTGCGCCGCTCGAATCCAGCCGCACCGGCTTGTTCAAATTGCAGGCCAGAATGAAATTTTCAGAACTTTCCAGCGGAAACGAAAAAGCCGGTTCGCCTTCCGCTACGGAAACACACGTCAGGCTGCGGCTCCAGGCTCCTTTGGCCAGCAGCGTGGTAAACGATTGCCGTGCGCCAATGATGCTGCGCGCCTGGTCGGTAATCGCTTGCAGCACAGAATCCAAAGTTAACGCGGCGTTGATTTGTACGGAGGCTTCCGCCAGCGACCGCAATACGGCCGTGCGGTGTTGTTCGGCGGCCAGCGTGTCCAGTGAGTCGCGATAGAGCCGCGCGTTGTCCAGCGCATTTGCCGCTTGGCGCGCGTAGAGTTCCACCAGCCGGGATTGCCGGTCGCTGGGGCTGTGCGGCTGGCGGAAGAATGTCACTACCACGCCCAGCGGCTCGCTGCGCGCATTCATGATCGGCATGCTGAACACGGCGCGAAAATTGACTTCTTTCGCCGCGTCCATGAAAGGGAAGTACGTCCCCGGGGCCAACAGGTCTTCAATTGAAACCCGTTCTTCCAGGGAAAAGAACGACGCCGGAAACTCGCCAAAAACCTTGATCTGCTCCGGCGTGAACCCGGCGTAAGTCTCCACGCGTAGCGCTTTGCTGGTACGTTCCGGCAACACCAGCAGCAATGCCAGGTCGGTTTTTTGCAGCGTCGCCACGGACGTAAGTACGTCATTGAGTAACCGTTGGAGTTCCAGGCTGCTGGAAAGCCGTACGCTCAAATCGTGAAAGCGCCGCAGGTCGGTGCGTTGTGATTCCAGTTCGTCGCGCAGACGCGCCAGGTCGGTGCTCAACCGTCCGGCCAGCATTTCCGCCGCCGACCATTTTTCTCTCGCGTAACCTACCAGCAGCGCCACCACAACCAGCAGCAACGTCCACAGTTTTAAATCCCTGGGTTGGGCCGCGGGCAGGTAGAGCGTGGCAAAGATGTTCATGGCGGCGGCATTGAGCACAACCGCGGCCAGCGCCATGCGTATGCCGCCTATCGCCGCGGAAAGCACCGCGGCTGCGGTAAAGAATGTGCCGAGTCCAGGATGGAAGAACGAGTGTATGTAGCTGGTGAAAATCCAGGCGGCAACAGGCAGAAGAATGGTGATGACCCAAGAGACCACACGAAAGCGAGGCGTGGGGGAAGGAGGTATCGCGTTTCTCCTGTTGCAAACCTTATTAAGACGCTTGTTGGATTAAGACCTTGTGAGCATAGCACGCAGAATTGCTCGCGGAGGCAGTCAGTTGGTCTAGTTCGTAAGGACGGGGCAGTGTACTGTCCGGATTTCAGATAAGCTTGTCCGATCTCGAAAAAAGCCGATCTGCGGTTCGCCCGACCTAATTTTCCAAAACTGTCATCTTGAGCGAGTCCGAGGAAGCAAAGCGACTGAGGGCGAGTCGAAAGATCCCGACGTCGTGTCCTTTGCCATGTAGTTTCAAGGCGTTTCACCGAAGAACAGCGGACCACAAGTGCTCATATTTCCAGCTTTTGGTTTTTTTGTTCCGGTCGGAGCGAGGAATCCGGCCCCTGCGCGCTACCTTTGGCAATTCGGGCAATAGTGCGTGCCGCGTCCGCCGACCACGATTTTCTTAATCGGCGTCTTGCACTTGAGGCATGGTTTGCCTTCGCGACCGTACGCGCGATGCTTGATCTGGAAATAGCCCTTTTCGCCGTCGGCGTCAACGTAGTCAGAAACTGACGACCCGCCGGCGGCGATAGCTTCCTTGAGTACCTGCTGCAAAGCTGCATGCAGCTTCTTGAGTTCGGCCGTGGTAAGAGTATTCGCACGGCGGCGCGGACGGATTCCGGCGCGGATCAGGCTTTCGTCGGCATAGATATTGCCCACGCCATGTAGAAATTTCTGATTGAGCAACGCCGCCTTGATGAACGCGGAACTCTTGTGGAAGAGCTGGGCGAATTCTTCCTGGGTAATGGTCGTTGGCTCGGAGCCGGGACCGCTAAACCCTGTCTGCCGGACTTCCAGCCGTCCAAAGCGGCGCGGATCGACAAATCGCAACTCCCTGCCTGAAGCCAGTTTGGCGATCAGGTGCGTATGTTTCGCGGTTTCGGTTTCCGCCGTGGCCACCAGCATGCGTCCGGTCATCCCCAGGTGGACGATGAATTGGGCGTCCTTGTGGCTCTCCGTTCCCCCGGAAGCTGCGCTGCGATTGCCTGGGTGCAGATGAAAAACAATGTGCTTGCCCACACGGTGAACGCGCTCAATGGCCGCGCCTTCCAGCGTGCGGACGATCTCCGCCGGCTTGGACTTAAGCGGCTCTTTTTTGTTGCCGACCCATACGGATTCGATGCGGTCTCCGGCAACGCGCTTGTGCAGTCCGTTGGCAATGGTTTCGACCTCAGGTAACTCTGGCATGTTTTTTAGTAAGTGTCCTGACCAATTATCGCAGGAACAATCCTCTGTTCTGAAAACGGCGGCTCAATTAAGCTGATGCTTGGGTTTTTCGGTTGGAATCAAGTCCGGCTTTCAAGGTGGCGCTTCTGAACCCTTTTGACAAACGTACCGCCAAGGTCCTGTTCACGGCACTGGTCTTTGCCGTGGGACTTCTCTTCTTTTATGCCGCGTGGCGCGCGCTGTTGGCTTTTGTTTTTGCCATCTTTTTCGCCTACCTGCTGGAAGCTCCGGTGGCCCGTGTGCAGAAATTGTTGCGCGGTTCGCGCGGCGGCGCCATCACCGTTGTCTACCTGATCTTCATTGGGATATTGGTAGTGGTGTTCGCCATGGCCGGCCCCCCGGTTGCCAGGGAAGCGCAGTCGCTTCGGCAGACAGCTCCAGAAATGGCCAAGAACATTAGCCCGGAGAAAATCGTCCAGCAGGTTGGCGCCCAGCACGGCTGGAGTGAAGCAACCATGAGCACACTGGTCAAGTTCTTCACTGATCACAAGTCGGAAATTATTGGAGCCGCGGGAAAGGTGGTGGTCAGCGCCGCCACTACGATCCAGGACATGTGGTGGCTGCTCCTGGTCCCAATTCTCGCGATCTTCTTTTTGCTCGACGGAGATAAGTTTGGCCAGATGATCGTCCACGCGGTTGAAGACACGCGCAATCGCGCCATCGTGGCTTCCACGGTGGACGCCATCAATTCCATGCTGGGCGCGTTCATCCGCTCGCAAATCACGCTGGCGGCGCTGGCCGTGGTGGTGATTACGCTGGTCCTCTGGATCATGAAAGTGCCGTACGCGCTGGCCCTGGGCCCGGCGGCCGGCGCGCTGGAGTTTATCCCCGTGGTGGGTCCGATCATCGGAATCGTGGTGCTGATGGCCGTGGGCTTCATGGCCGGCTACGGACACCTTTTTGGGCTACTCATGTTCCTGGTGGCATGGCGCGGCATACAGGATTACATCACTTCGCCAAGGATCATGGGCAGCACCTTGGAGTTGCATCCGCTGGCCGTGTTGTTCGGAATTTTTGCCGGTGGCGAAGTGGCGGGCGTGATCGGCGTATTTCTTTCCATCCCCGTGATGGCCACGTTGCGAATCTTCTGGCACACATGGCAAAAGCAGAAGAAGATGCCAGTGGGGGAACAGGACGCGTCGTAAAATATTTGCCGTAGATTAGCGCAGATAGGCGCGGATGAAGAAATAAAATTCAAAAATGAGACGTGGCAATGCCACGTCTCTGCGTTGAGATGTTGGTACGATTCTGGAACAATTCGGCGCGTCAACGGCGCCGGGCCGAAAAAGCTGTGGCCTCGATCTCTTTCAACCCGTCCGGGCTTTGTCCGCGCTCATCCGCGAAAATCCGCGGTAAATAATCTCTTTTCTTATCCCAGAAACTTCAAGAAGTCTTTCGGACTGCTCTTCTCAAAGCCCGGAAAAACTTTCTGCAAGTTGTCCGCCCCTAAATGGCGCGTGAGTGATTCGCTCAGGACCTGCCGGAAATCAGTCGTCACAGCCAGGTCGCGGCCTTCGTAAAGCTGACCGGCTTGTAGTCCGGGCCAGCGGCCGTAAATCTTTCCACCCTTCACCGGTCCGCCAAGCACAAACATGACGTTGGCATGACCGTGGTCGGTGCCGCGGTTGCCGTTTTCGCGCGCGGTGCGTCCGAACTCTGACATGGTCACGATCACCGTGTCTTCGGCGAGATCACCCAGATCAGTCCAAAAGGCGGCAATGGATTGCGAGAACTCCCGTGTCAGGTTGGCGATCTGGCCTTGCACGCTGCCTTCGTTCACGTGGTGGTCCCATCCGCCAATGTCGGCAAAGGCCACTTCCACACCTAGGTTGGCTTTGACGAGTTGCGCGACTTGGCGAAGGCTGTCACCGAAGCGTCCGCGCGGATAGTCGGCGCCGGCGGCGGGCGTGTATTTTTCCGGATCGGCCGACTTCAACATTTTTACGGCTTCAAACGTTTCGTTGCCCGTACCGTGCAGAGCTGAATCCACGGATTGTTCGTACATGGCTTCAAAAGTATTGCTGGCAGCGTTGCCTGCCGGCCCGCGTCCGCCGACAGCGAAGCTGCGAATATCTGACATGGCAACCGCCGGAACTGATCCGGCCAGGGTGCGCGGCACGGCTCCGCCCATGGCCACGGCGCGGAACGGCGATGCCTGCGGTTCTTTCAGCCCGCCCAGCGCGCGATTGAGCCAGCCGTCCTCGGTGGACTTGACACCGGGCGTGCCGGATTCCATATAGTCCTGTGCGTCAAAGTGCGAACGTGTGTTGTCCGGCGATCCGGCAGCGTGGATTATGGCCAGATGCTTCTGGTCCCACAGCGGCTTGAACGCGGACATGGAAGGATGCAGTCCGAAGAAGCCGTCAAGATTAAGTACGCTCTGGCGCGGGATGGCGATGTTAGGACGCATGGCGTAATACGCCTGCTCACCGTGCGGGACAACGATGTTCAATCCGTCCGCGGCCCCGCGCTGGAAAAGGACGATGAGACGCTTCTTGCCCGGAGCGGCCGTTTCAGCGGCGTAAATGGCGCGCGTAAGAAACGCGGGAACAATGCTGGTGCCGACGATGGCAATTGCGCCGTTCTTCAGGAAAACTCTGCGAGTAATGGACATGGCGTTACCTTTTCTGGAATTCCGGCGAGCCCATGATTAATCCGGCGATAGCGCCGGCGTTGGGTGTGCGATTGGGATCATCCAATTTGCGCTGCGTGACCGTGGGATCATTCAACTGTTTTTGCATGACGGCATGCGTTTGCGGAGAAACGTCACCCGACAAGATTCCTTGTTCCAAAACGGCCAGCGCAGCGTCGGAATCCGCCGGCGTGGCCCCGTTCAAGAGGACTTTCTGGTCCACCGCTGTACCTTGAAGCTTGCCGCTGCCCAGTTGCAGCGCAAAGTTCATGCGGTTGAGCAGCGCGGAAGAATTCACCCACGCGTCGCTTTTCATGGAATAACCCGTGGGCGGTTGCATTCCGTAGAGCGGCATGCCCATGCGGTTGAGGAACTGGACCATCGGCAAAGCGTTCTGAACGTCTGCTCCGGAAGCGCGCGCCGCGGACGCCACGAATTCCAGCGGCGTTTTTACCTTGGCGCGGTACGCATCAGGCGCCCAGAATTCCGGCGACTTGAACATGGTGCGCAGCACTTCCTTGATGTCCCCGTCTTTTTTCGTGAACGTTTCCGCCATGCGATCGACCAGCGATTGCGGCGGATTGTCCGACACAAAGCGCATGGCCAGCTTTTTAGAAATGAATTTGGCGGTGGAAGGATGGTGGGCCAGAATGTCCAGCATTTCCATGCCTTCGCCTTCACCATGATTGCCGATCTTGTGGCCCAGCACGTGTTTGCCGCCCGGTTCATGTGTGCGTTCGTTGAATTTGAAGCCGCCGCCTTCCTGCGGTTTTTCAATACTCCATCCGGTAAGGACCTTGGCCAGTTCGGTCACGTCCTTCTGCGTGTAGCCGCCGTCCACGCCCAGCGTGTGCAGCTCCATGATTTCGCGCGCGTAATTTTCATTCAGCCCGCTTGGCCGGTTTTTGTTTTGTTGCGGACGCGGGAAGCGCTGATACCGGCCGCGATAACGGGGCCGGCCTCCAGGACCGAAGACCGCCAGTTCTGAATTCGGGCCCACGCTTTGCCAGTTGTCGAGATAGAAGAGCATGGCTGGGCTTTTTGCCGTGGCGTTCAGCAGGTCCTTGAATTTGCCCAGCGCGTGCGGACGGATCACATCGCGTTCATACGCGGTGATCATGTAACGGTCCGGGCCTTTGCCGATGAAGACGTTGAAGTGGTTGTACCAGAAGTCGGTCATCACTTCGTCGAGCTGGCGTTCGCTGTAAACTGCGCGCAGCATCTTGCCTTCAGACAGTTCACCACCGACTACCATCTGAGGGTTCACAATGGCTTCCACGGTCTCCTGGTTTTCCGGCTTCATGCCTTCCACCAGTTTGAAGACCTTGCCGCCACGGTAGCTGTCCGCCATGTCCATGCGTTCTTTCGGGGTCATCTTAAGGATGGCCTTGTAGCGGTCGTCCGGCGTCATTTGCAGCAGACGGTCATCGGACTTGGCCAAGTCGGCAAACAACGCGTCAGCTTTTTGTTGGGACGCTCCAGACTGGGTTGACGGATTCGCTGGCGGCTGCGGTTTGGCGGCGGTCCCAGGTTTCGGCTGCGCCGCTGGACCTGAAGCCGGAAGCATATTGTTGCCGGGCTTACTCGTGTTGTTGCCGGGTTGCGGGCCCATGCCAAGATCGGCATACATGGCGTCTTCGCGCTGCTTTTGTTTGGCTTTGCGCTGCTCCGGCGTGAGAGATGAATCATCGGCCGCCGGTTTGGAGCCAGACTGCATGTCGCCAGACGCCATAGACATGTCAGCGTCGGTATTACTCGAGGAGGTGCTGTTGCCTGCTTGGTTAGAAGCTAGTTGGTTCGAAGCTGCCTGGTTCGAAGCTGCTTGGTTCGAAGGAAGCAAGTTCGGAGCCGGCGAATTCTTCACCGGCTGGTTGTCGCCGTTTGGTGCGCCGGCATTCTGCTTGCGTTCCTGGCGCTCTTCGCGCTTCATCACCTGCGCTTCATACACGGCGCGTTTGGCCGGATCGTGCGGAAGACCTTTGCGTCCGTTTTCAATGGCCTTCACGACTTGCGGCGGCGGAAAGTTGTCCACCATTTCGCGGGTGCTCATCTTGAGTGTGCGAAAGCGCTCCAGCCGGGATTCCAATCCGCCGTCTTCAATCTTGTCGGGATGAAGCTGCTGGTCAAACCATTTGTCCAGCCCCATGGATCGGACGCGTTCCACGTCACCGGGGCGGATGCCGAAAGTAAACCGGTTCAGGGCATGGACGATCTTTTTATCGTCGTCCATCTGAGCGGCAGCAGTCTGGGACTGGTTCTTCTTGTCTTTCTTGTCCGCGGCAACCAGCAAGGCGGCCGAAATCATAATGGCTAAAGAGAGTAAAACCAGTGCCTTACGCGTGGCGGGCATAGCAACTCCAGAGCTGAAGTTTTCCAGAGGATATTAACCCGATTTTGCCGGAAAGTTGTGGACCCGAAGGGATTACGTCAGGAATACCCTTCCGCGGGTGGTGCGGTGGTTGAGCTCGGAGACCAGGTGGTCAATGTCCGTGGGTGAAATGTTACAAGGGATGGAAGGATCAAGGAACGGTTTGCGCGTGCGCTCCTGTGAGGATGCCCACGGGCGCGGCGGCGACATCAGAGAAACAGCGTCGCGTCGTAACTGTATCAGCAGGGACTGCACCACGTCCGCATCAAGCTTGGCGGGAGCCAGCCAGCTAAGCTGAGCCGCGGCTTCACCTAAAGTCATTTTTTTGCGGTACGGGCGTTCGCTGAGCATGGCGTCAAAGGTGTCCGCCACGGCAACGATCTTTACCGGCATGGACATTTCGTCATTACGCAGGCGATCCGGATAGCCGGAACCGTCCGCGCGTTCATGGTGCGAGCGCACAACTTCCGGAACATGCGGCCAGGGGAACTGCACCGTCGAAACAATCCGGTGACCAACCACGGTGTGGTCCGCCATCTCCTGGAACTCACCCGAATCCAGCGCGCTGGGTTTGGTAAAGATGTGCTTGTCCACGGTGACTTTGCCAATGTCATGCAGATAGCCAGACGCGCGCATCTCGCCGACTTCAGTCGGATTCAGCCCGAGCGCTTCTGCCATGCCAGCGGAGTAGCGTCCCACGCGGAGCGAATGGCCGTGCATCTCTTTGGACTTACTGTCGATGGTGGCGGCGAATCCGGCAAGCGCGTCGTCCCAGAAAGAGTGGACGGAAGCAATGAGCTTCAAATTCTCCGCGGTGCGCTCTTCCAGGGACATAAGCAGTTGATGGTTGTAAATGGCCAGTCCGATGAACGGAGCCAGATCGCCCACCTGTTTGAGGTTTTCAGCGGAATACTCTGATCCGCCTTCACGCTCGCCCAACAATAAAGCGCCAATCAACCTTCCGCGTACTCGCAACGGCACTACACACCGAAACCAGACACTGGAAATGTTTCCTGTGGAACTAAGAAAGATGTCACTGCGGTCGCGGCTGATGCGCTGCGGTCCAGGAGCGCCAATAAGCGCGTGCACGTGCTTGGGCATCAAGGGGAAAACGGCGGTCTGGGGGAATACGGCGAAGCCGGCGGCCGCGATGGAACTAAGCATGGCCGGTTTTTCCTGGAAGCGGAAAAGCGCTCCGGAACTGGCCTGGACGGCAGCCATCACAACTTCCAGCGCGGCAGCGGCCGTGGTGGCAAGGTCTCTCTCGCCCGTAAGGACTGGTCCCAGTTCAGCCAGCACCTGGGAGGCGAGTAAAGGAGGTCTACTTGTAACGAAGGGGTCGGCCAAAGTTTGTGGCGCGAACTCCAGAGCAAGTTGAGAGTAACAGCTTAGGAGAGGCTTATAAAGACTTAGTACCGTAGTGGTAAACAGGAGCAAACGGATGCGCGGATTACGTAGATGAGCATTGATAGGCAGCACAACCTCTAGGTTTGGACACCAGGGTTATAATCTCAATCATGAGCAGGGACGCTGGGGACATTTTGAAAGAAGCTTTGGCGCTTCCTGCCGAAGCGCGGGCAGCCTTGGCCGACTCTTTGTGGGACAGCCTGGACTCGGAGACAGACTCTGAAGCGGAAGAGGCTTGGCGGGTAGAAATTCGTCGCCGCGTTGCTGATTTAGAGTTGGGAAAAGTTAAAGCTGTTCCGTGGTCGGAAGCGCGCGCTCAACTCCTGTCAAAACTTCCTAAATGACAACCAAGCAAGTTGAGATTCATCCGGAAGCCTTGGCCGAAGCCGGAGCGGCAATTGCCTGGTACGCAGAAAGAAGCTCGAACGCTCCTCAGGAGTTCATTGCTGAAGTGGACAAAGCGATTGACTCTATTCAGGCATCGCCAAAACGATGGCCAGTCTTTGAGGCAGGCTGCAGAAGATACCCTCTCGTCCGCTTTCCATATTATGTCGTTTATTCCGAGACATCTTCTGGCGGAATCTTCATACTGGCCGTTGCCCATGGCCGGCGAAAACCCGGCTACTGGAAATCGCGAAGAGAGTAGCCGAGTTGAATCAGCATCTAGGCGCCTGCCTCCATCTCCAGCAGCGCTGCCTTGCGCTTGATGCCCCAGCGATACCCCGCCAGACTGCCACTCTTCTGCACCACCCGATGGCACGGAACCACCACGGCAACCGGATTCGAAGCGCAAGCGCTCGCTACGGCGCGGACGGCGCGGGGCTTGCCGATGCTTTTGGCCACTTCGGTATAGCTGCGCGTTTCACCGCGCGGGATCTGGCGCAGCGCTTTCCATACAATCTGCTGGAACGCCGTCCCTTGGACATCCAGCGGGATCTTGATGGCAGCTGGCTTGCCCCGCAGCAATTGCTGGACTTGTTCGGCAACGGACGCCAGTTCACGGTCGTTGCGCGTAAATTCAGCGGCAGAGAATTCCTGTTTCAGTTCACGAACCAAAGCAGCTTCACTGTCACCAAAACGGACGGCGCAAACCCCGCGCGGCGTGGTCGCCACCAGTAGCTTACCGAGCTCACTCGCCACCACGGAGAAAGCAATCGGCACGCCCTCTCCCTTGCGTTTGAATGCTGAAGGCGTCATGCCCAGCTGTGCGTTAACCGACTCATACGCCCGGCTGCTGGAACTGTAACCGGCTTCGTAAACGGCATCTGTGATGCGGGATTCGGTTTGCAGAGCGCTGCGAAATTTTCCGGCGCGGCGTGCTTGCTGATACTGGCGCGGACTGATACCCAGCGTCCGCTTAAAAAGACGTTGAAAATGGAACGGGCTCAAACTCACGTGGCGAGCAATCTCGCTGAGAGTAAGCGTAGTCTCGTTGTCGGTCGCCGTTGTTTTGTCAATGTAGCGGCAGGCAGCGTTGACTTTTTCGATTTGAGCGTTAAGGTCCGCCGGAGTACACCGGCGGCACGCGCGGTATCCAGCTTTCTGGGCCTGTGTGGGCGAACCAAAAAACTCCACCATCTCGCGCCGCGGACGCCGGCTGGGACACGATGGCCGGCAGAAAATTCCGGTGGACTTCACCGCGTAAACGAACTGTCCATCGGCTTTCAGGTCACGGGACATGACCTGGGCCCACATGTTGTTGCTGTTGATCGCCACGATTTGCATTCTATCCTCTATCCTCCGCTACGAGAACCAGAGTAGAGGAAACAGAAAAACGCGCCTATCCGCGGATTGCGGTCAAAAGTCTGCGTCAAAAGAATTGCGGGCAAAAGTTTTCTCGAAACGCCCATCCCACCGGGCGGAGTGCCCAGTGGGGACGGCGTTTCTCTGCTTCGAATGTTCTTTTTTCTACTTCGTCCCCAGCACCTGCGTGCTGGCTTGCAGCTTCCTCAGTCCGCGGATCCAGCGGTCGTAATCGTTGGCTTTGTTCTGGAAGAATTTCGCTACTTCGGGATGCGGCAGGATCAAGAACTTTTCGTCGGCGATGCCTTTCACCACGTCCGCCGCGACCTGTTCCGGCTCAATCGCCGTGTCTAGCAGGAACGCGCCACCGGCAAATTCCGCGCGACGCAACATGTTCGTCCGTACGCCCTGCGGGCACAACGCCGAGACGCGGATTCCGCGGTCGCCGTACGTGATGCTGAGCCACTCGGCAAAGCTGAGCGCCGCGTGCTTGGTCACGGCGTAAGGCGCTGATCCAATCTGGGTCAGCAATCCAGCAGCCGATACGGTCTGCACCAGGTAGCCTTCTTTGCGTTCCAGCATTTGCGGTAGCACGGCGCGAGCGGCGAATACGTGCGACATCACGTTCACGTCCCAACTGCGTTGCCAGTCGGCGTCCGGCGCTTCTTCGCCACCAGCCACGCCAATACCCGCGTTGGAGCAGAAAATATCCACCTGGCCAAAATCCTTGGTCACGGTTTCCACCAGCCGCGCTACTTCGCGTTCCTGGCCCACGTTTGCCGGAATGGAAACGGACTTGATTTCACTCGCCACTTGTTGCGAGCCCTGCACGTCAATGTCTGACACGATGACGGCTTTGGCGCCCTCCTGGGCGAACCTGTGGCACAACGCGCGGCCAATCCCGTTGGCCCCGCCGGTTACGATCACAACTTTGCCTGCGATTTGCATGTGAAAGAAGATAATTCGTTTCTACTGTATCCTTCAAATGCCCGGAAAGTTTTTCGCCGGCCGGAGCCCGTTTCGCATGACCACTTTTGCTATTGGCGTTGATCTCGGCGGCACCAACCTGCGTATTGCCGCCGTGGACGAATCCGGAAAAATCCTCGACCGCATCACCACCAGCACCGCTGTCGGTGGCAGCCGTGACGGCGTTATCGACGACATGTGCCAGGCCGTCCGGGCGGTCCAGTCCAGGCTGGCATCCTCAAAGCTGCTGGGAATCGGCATCGGCGTGCCCGGAATCATTGACCTGCATACGGGCATGTTGCGCCAATCACCGAATCTTCCTGGATGGGAAAACTATCCTGTGCAACAAGAGATCGAACGCCGGCTCGGAACAAAAGTCTTCTTGGAAAATGACGCCAACGCCGCGGCTCTGGGCGAACAATGGCTGGGCGCCGCCGCCGGATTTGAAAGCTCCTGCATGATCACCATGGGCACCGGCGTTGGTGGCGGCCTGGTATTCGACGGAAAAATATTTCACGGCATGCTCGGCATGGCCGGAGAAATCGGTCACGTCAACGTTGAACCGGAAGGCGCGCCTTGCGGGTGCGGCAGCCGCGGATGTCTGGAGCAGTATGCGTCAGCCACCGCCATTAAACGCATGGCTACGGAGGCAGCAAACTCCGCTCAGGCGCCGCGTCTCGCGCAGGCCATCAAGGACGATCCGAATTTCGATTCCGCCAAAGTTTATGAACTGGCCATGTCTGGCGATGCGCCTTCACAGGAAGTGTTTCGCCGCGTTGGGACGGCACTTGGTATCGCTCTCGCCGGCCTGATCAACATTTTCAATTTGCCCATCTATGTGATTGGCGGCGGCGCCGCGGCATCATGGGACGCATTTACCCCAACCATGTTTGAAGTCGTGAGGAAATATTCTTACATCTATCGCGCAACTTCTGCCCCGGAAAGCCCGCGCCAAAACGTGGGTACCGATCGCGAGCAAAGCGCGCTCACAGCGAAAGTTACTCGCATCACGCGCGCGTCTCTTGGTGGTGACGCCGGATTGATTGGCGCCGCGCGGCTTCCGATTTCCGCTATGCTGGGTTCTTAAGTAAAACCTTAATCACTCACGTCGCGTGATCCTTGGAAAAATATTTTCAAAAACCAGCTTCCCGCTCTTGCTTTCGCCGTCTAGTGCGAGCGTATACTTCTCGCGTCAGAGAAAGCACCAGCCATTGGAATTTGTCTGACAAACTAATCAGGGTCAACCTCAGGGGTCTCCGGAGGAAAGACTAAAACTCAAAGCGTTACATTTCCAGGATTAACGTTGGCATCCGGCTGTTGCTTACGCTGTTCGCCTTTGCGCGATGGTGAAAAGCGCGACGGTGCAAAGAAAGTAACGCGAGTTTCCTGTTCGTTGGCCTTTGTATAGCCCCCGCCCAGATCGAGCATCCAGCCCCCAACCTTGCCCGGTCAGGACGGAACGATCAAAACCTGCGCAGTAACCAACGCTTTTTCGTTTGAGCTGTTGTTTTTTCCCCTACCTTCCGAACGCGCCGCTCTGGCGCAAGAAAATCAGGAGTTGTGTTATGGCAACTGCACCAAAAATCACTCCGATCCGTGAAGTTGAAAATATTCTGGCATTCAGGACCAAGGTTGGCGCTGAGACCGTACGCGGCGGCGAGACAAAAGAACTGGGCACGGTTGAAGTTGCCCGCTTTGACAAGATCCGTCTGGTGTGTGACGAGCGTATTGGCTCCACCTGCAATGTTCTGGTGCGCCTCACCATCATGGAAGGCAATGAACTGGTGGCCTTCCTGGATACGGTGATGCTGACCCCGCATGCTCAGTTGACCCGCGTGTATGACGTTCCTGGAACCAAGCTCAACGTGGCGATTGATGGTATTGGCTCGTCGAGCACCCAGGGCTCGGTGGACGTTCTGATTTACGGCCAATTATGAGCTGACAAGCTGTTCTTACAAAAATAAAAGCGCACCGTACGCGGGTGCGCTTTTTTGTTTTTGCAGGATTTCTGTTATCTGCCCGGCTATGCCGCGCGGCGGGCCATTCTGTCCAGTTCAATCCCGTCCAGCGCGCGCCATAGGGCCTTGGCTACGCGTTCGGCCGCATCCAGCGCCTTTTCTTGCAGGGGAATGTTCGGACCCTGGACTTGTTTTTCCAACTGCTCGCTCCACACCAGGGAGTGATAAACGTCCGCGGACTGGTGATGGGTAAAGTACGCGCAGGTTGCGTCATTAGCGGCGTAGTGTTTCTTCAATCCCACGGCTTTTTCTTCCGCGATGCGCGGGACCTGCGATTCGTAAGCGTAGAAAGCCGCCAGCGCTTCCGCCGCCGATCCCTGCCGTGCGATGTTTTCGAATGTGGCAATCAGCTCGTCAATTTCCGGCAGCGGGTTCGCGTTGGCCACGGCCGAACGGTCCGCTCCCCATGCCTTCCG
>Ga0209069_10000375_pt1 | contig 19813 bp, 15 predicted proteins | sample Str013_2_FD_187202 | JGI IMG/M metagenome (GOLD analysis project Ga0209069, IMG submission 187202) | Freshwater sediment microbial communities in response to fracking from Pennsylvania, USA - Straight Creek_MetaG_SC_2013 (SPAdes) (version 2) | ecosystem: Environmental > Aquatic > Freshwater >...
ATCACCGTCTTCGACAGCGTGCGCGCCAAGCCGATCGGGGAGCGCGCGGCCCGGAAGGCTTCGATTTCCTGGAAGCCGTAGAGGTTCTCGGTCCCGCCGTAGCGGATGGTGCGCGGATCGTCGTGAAACATGGCGTCGAGGGCGGCGACGTCGTTGGCGACCAGCGCCTGCTCGTAGCGATCGAACGCCGCCCGCACTTGCGCAAGGACCTCCGGCAGGTCGATGTCCATCGGTTTCTCCTTACATATCTCTCTAGAGCTAATTCCGGTTCGGATTGATGCACAATCTCTCGGCTGTCATGCCCGGCCTTGTGCCGGGCACCCACGTCTTAACAGCGCAGCAGCAAGCAAGGCGTGGGTGGCCGGGACAAGCCCGGCCATGACGAACTGGGCGATTCCACTGATCAAAACATGCCCTAAGTTGGTGGAGTTGGCGCCACGGCGATGCCCATGCGCTCGAGCGCGTAGGCGATGCGCAGCGCCACGTCCTCGCGCCAGGGTGCGGCGATGATCTGCACGCCGATCGGCAGCGGCGCGAGCCCGATCGGCACGGCGACCACCGGCAGGCCGATGAACGAGATCGGCTGGGTGTAGATGCCGAGATTGGCCCGCACCGGAAGCTCCTTGCCGTCGAGCCAGAAGGTGGTCTGGCCGATGGCCGGAGCCGTGCAAGGCGTCGCCGGCGCCAGGATGGCGTCGACCCTCTCGAACAATTCGAGCACGCGGGCGCGGTACCAGCGGCGGAAAATCTGCGCCTTGGCGACCAGCGCCGCCGGCACCATCGCGCCCGCGATCAACCGGTCGCGCACCGCGGAATCGAAATCGTGCGCCTGGGTGCGCAGACGGTCGAGGTGCAGCGCGGCGCCCTCGGTCGCCGTGATCACATAGGCGGCGGCGCGTGCGCGAGCGGCCTCCGGTATCTCGATGTCCTGGTTGGCGCCGAGCGCCGCGGCCACGCGATCGACCGCGACGAATGCCTCGGGGCCGGCGCCGGCGCGAAAATAACCGCCCGCGACCGCGATGGTGAGGCCCTCGATCCCGCGCCCGAGCAGGGGCGCCACCGGCTCAGTCGGGCGGATGGCACAAGCCGGATCCTCCGGATCGGGGCCTTGCATGGCATCGTAGGCGAGCGCGAGATCCTCAGTGGTGCGGGCCAGCGGTCCGAGATGGTCGAGGCTCGCCACGAATGGAAACGTCCGCGCCCGCGTCAGCCTTCCATAGGTGGGCTTGAGCCCGAACAGGCCGCAGAGCGAAGCCGGCACCCGGATCGAGCCGTTGGTGTCGGAGGCGAGCGCGAGCGGCACCAGCCGGCCGGCGACGGCGCCGCCGGAGCCGCCGGACGAACCGCCGGTCATGCGGCTCACGTCATGGGGATTGCGCGAAGGACCGGCGTGGATGTTTTCGCCTGTGAAGTCATAGGCGTATTCGCCCATGTTGAGAGCCCCCACCAGGATGGCGCCGGCGGATTCGAGCCGTTCGATCAGGGCCGCGTCGCGGGTCGCGGGCGCGCGGGTGCGGTTGATCTTGGAGCCCGCGAGCGTCGCCAGTCCCTCGACGTCGAACAGGTTCTTGACCGCGAAGGGAACGCCCGCCAGCGGCCCCAGCCGCTTGTTGTTGCTGCGATCCTGGTCGATGGCCCGTGCCCTGGCGCCGGCGCGCTGCGCGGTGACGGCGGTGAAGCAATTGAGCACCGGGTCGCGCATCCGAATGGTGAGGAGCGCCTGCTCGATCACCTCGACGGCGCTCAATGCGCCGTCGTTCACCGCGCGTGCGATCTCGGCAGCCGAGGCGGTGGTCGGATCGATCGCCATGTCTTGTTACAAAGTCCCAATGACTTGTTACGATGTCCTAATCCTGTCGCTGGTCCTCAAGCCGTGAATACCGGCGCAGGCTCGGCTTCGTCCGGCAAGGCGAATTCGGCCACAAAGGCCGCCAGCCGCAGGTTCACTTCCAGGTTGGCCTTGACGGCCGCATGCCATTGCGGCTCGAGTGGCAGCGCAAGCAGGCGCGCGGCGGCTTCGATGAAGCCATCGAGCGGGTCGGAGGAAGGCGCCGTGCTGGATTTCGGCTTGGCCGCCTTGTGGCCTGCCCGGGGCGTCTTTCGTGCACGCGTTCTTGGTGCAGCTTTCGCTCGCGCCGCCTTGGCCTTCGGGCGCCGTTTGCGCGTTCTTGCCATGCTTCTCGGCTTCTCTGTTTACGCGTGCTGCTCGAACCGCGGGTGCGGTATAGCGGCCAGAAGATCGCGAGTATATTGCTCTTGTGGCGCCGACAACACCCGTTCGGTCGGACCCTGCTCGACGATCCGCCCGGCCTGCATGACGATGACGCGGTCGCACAATAGCCGCACCACGTTGAGGTCGTGGGAGACGAACAGGTAGCTCATGCCCAATGACTGCTTGAGCTCCTGCAGCAGATTGAGCACCACCGCCTGCACCGAAACGTCGAGCGCCGCCGTCGGCTCGTCCAGGATTGCGAGATCGGGATTGAGCGCGATCGCGCGCGCGATGCCGACCCGGGCCTTCTGCCCGCCCGAGAGCTGGTGCGGAAACCGATCCAAGAGCCCGACCGGAAGCCCGACCTGACGGGCGAGCTCCTCGCAACGGGCGCGCACGGCGTCGCGCCCTTTCAGGTCGCCGAGGCGCAGCAGCGGATCCGCGATGGCACGCGCCGCGGTGAAGCGCGGATTGAGACTGTCGGTCGGGTCCTGGAACACCATCTGAATGCGCTTGCGCAGCGGCAGCCGGGCGAACTGCCGGGCCGGGATCGCGCCGATATCCTGGCCGTCGAACATGATGACCCCATCGGTCTTGTCGATGAGGCGCATCACCATCGTCGAGGTCGTGGACTTGCCGCAGCCCGATTCGCCCACTAGTCCGACGCTTTCGCCGCGATGGATCACGAAGCTGACGTGGTCCACGGCGCGAAAGGTCTCCGGCTCGGGCGCCGGCTTGCGCGCGAACAATTGCCGGAACGATGTCCCGGCGCCCTTGCGCGGATACTCCTTCACCAGCTTCTCGACCACCAGGAGCGGCGTCTGGCCGCCGAGCGGGGTGCGTTCAGCGACGGGCGTCATCGCCTCGCTGCTCACCGGCGCGGTCGCCGCAGCCGCCTCCTCTTCGGGCAAGAGATCGCGCAGTGACGCGCCGGGCCGCGGCGTCGCGCGCATCAGTTTCCTCGTATAGGGATGCGATGGCGCGGTGAACACGGATTTCGCGGTCGCGCTCTCGACCACGTGGCCCTTCTCCATCACCACGATCCGATCGCAATAGAGGGCCGCGAGGCCGAGATCGTGGGTGATCAGGATGGTCGCCATGCCGCGCGCACGGGTGAGCTCGACGATGAGGTCCATCACGGTCTTCTGCGTGGTGACGTCGAGCCCGGTGGTCGGCTCGTCGGCGATGAGAAGTTGCGGGCGACACGCGAGCGCCAGCGCAATGACGACGCGCTGGCACATGCCGCCGGACAGCTCGAACGGATAGGCATGGTAACGCTCGCGCGGTCGCGCGATCCTCACCTGATCGAGGATCTCGATGGCCTTCTCCGCTACCTGGCTCGGTTCGGTCTGGGCGTGCTGTAGGAGCACGTCCTCGATCTGGCGGCCGACCTTGCGGATCGGATTGAGGGCGGCGCGCGGATTCTGGAAGATCATCGAGATTTCGCGGCCGCGCAGGTTGCGCATGTCGGGCTCGGTGGCGGCGCACAAGTCGAGCCCGCTGAAATGCACCGATCCTTTGGCGATCCGCCCGGCGCGGTCGAGGATGCGCATCACTGCATAGGACGTCACCGACTTGCCTGAGCCCGATTCGCCCACGATGCCGACGGTCTCGCCTTTGGCGAGGCTGAGATCCACCTGCTCGACCGCCCGCACCATGCCGCGGCGGGTCGCGAACTCGACGGTGAGATCGTGGATGTCGAGAAGAGGAAGCGCCGTCATCGTCGCTCTCAGGTTCGCCGCTGCGGATCGACGATGTCGCGCAGCCCGTCGCCGAGGAGATTGAAGCAGAACACGGCGAGCATCAGGGCGGCGCCGGGAAAGAACGCGATCCACCATTCGCCCGACACCATGAAGGTCGAGCCGTCGGCCACCATGATGCCCCATTCGGCCGTCGGCGGGCGCACGCCGAGCCCGATGAAGGAGAGGCCGGCGGCGTTGAGAATGGCGTACCCCATGGTCAGCGACATTTGCACCACCATGATCGGCATGATGTTGGGCAGCACCTGGGCGAGCAGGATGCGGGCCTCGCCGTTGCCGCAGAGCCGCGCGGCCAGCACGAAGCCGGCGTCGCGGCGCACATTGGCCTCGGCGCGGGCGACCCGCGCATAGAGCGGAAAGTTCACGATGGCGGTGGCCAGGATGATGTTCTGCACCGAATTGCCGAGCGCGGCGACGATCCCCATGGCGAGCACGAACAGCGGAAACGCCATGATGGTGTCGGCGATGCGGCCGACGATGCGGTCGGTCCAGCCGCCGAAAAATCCGGCCGCGACGCCTGCGATGCCGCCCATCAGAAAGACCAGAGCCACCGAAGCGATCGCTATGAAGAAATCAAGCCGCGTGGCGACGATGACGCGGCTGAGCACGTCGCGGCCGAGTTGGTCGGTGCCGAACCAATGCGCGAGCGAAGGGCCCTTGAGGGCCGCCGCGGTGTCGCTCGCCAGCGGATCATAGGGCACCAGATAGGGACCGAGCACGGCCGCGAGAACGATCATCACGAACAGCGCGAATGCAAATCCCGTCACCGCATTCTCGCGCAGGACGTACCGGACATGCTGCGCCGCCGCTCCGAGGCCGGTCGCACGCGGCTCACCGCCTTTGGGCAGAGCGAGCTCGCTCATGCTTCGAGCCGCAGGCGGGGATCGATGATCCCGTAGAGAATGTCGATGGCGAGGTTGAGCATCACATACATCACCGCCATGGTGAGCACGAAGCCCTGGACGGGCGCGAAGTCGGAGGCGATGAGCGCCTCGACCGCGAACGAGCCGATGCCCGGCCAGGCGAAGACCTTCTCCACCAGCACATTGGCGCCGAGCAGGAAGGAGAACACCATGCCGAGCGTGGTGACGACCGGGAGCATGGCGTTGCGGAACGCATAGGTGACGACGACGGTGAATCCGGAAAGGCCGCTCGCGCGCGCAGTGCGCACGAAATCCGACGACAGCACCGCCAGCATCGAGGCGCGCGTCATCCTGGCGATCGGTGCGAGCGAGAAGATGGCGAGCGTCAACGCCGGCAGGACCAGCTGCTTGAGGCTCGCCATGAAAAGCTCGCCGTCGCGGGCGATGAGGCTGTCGATCAGGTAGAAGCCGGTAACCTGCGGCGGCGGGCTGAAGAAGACGTCGAGCCGGCCGAGCGGAGCGGGCGCGAGGCCCAGCAGGTAGTAGAACACGTAGACGAGGATCAGCCCGGTGAAGAAGACCGGCAGCGAGACGCCGGCGGTGGTGACGATGCGGCACGCATGATCGATGATCGAGCCCGGGCGGATCGCGGCCGCTATGCCGAGCGGGACGGCCGCCGCCACGGCCAGGATCAGGCCCAGGAGGGTGAGCTCGGCGGAGGCGGGCAGGCGGGTCCGGATCTCGATCGCGACCGGCTGGCCGGTGGTCAAGGATGCGCCGAGATCGCCGCGCGACAGGTCGCCGACATAGTGGACGAACTGGACCAGCAACGGCTTGTCGAGGCCGAGCTTGACCCGCACCTGCTCGACCGCCTCCTTGGTGGCGGCCGGGCCGGCGAAATAGGCGGCGGGATCGCCGGGCAGCGCGCGCGTCAACAGAAAGGTGACGATCACCACGCCGATGAGGCTCGGCACCGCCAGCACCAGCCGTTTGAGGATCATGCTCACCATGACTTCAAGTCCCTATGACTGGGATCCTTGCGCGCGTTCAACCCTTGACCAGCGCGCGGTAATCGAGGCGGCGGTGAAACCAGTACTGATAGCCGGTGATGTTCTTCTGCATCGCGACGTTGACATAGGGCTGATAGAGCGGGATGCGGGGCATGTCGGCGAATGCCAGATCGACGAAACCTTTCACGTCCTTGTCGTAGGTCGCCTGCTCGCCGATCGCGGCCGCCGCGCTCGCCCCTTCGATCAGCGCATCCATGGGTTTCGACTGGTAGCTCATCGTGTTGAAGATCGAATTCTTGCCGTGATAGCACCAGATGAAGAAGTATTCCGGATAGTCGAGCCAGCCCGAGAACACGTTGGTGTAGAGCGGCATGGTCTTCTTGGTCAGCTCGGTACGCCAATTGGCGCCCGGAATCTTGTTGATCGTGGTCTTGATGCCGATTTGGGCCAGGCTTTCCTGCGTGAGCACGCAGATCGGCTCGTTCACGCCGGCAAATCCCAGATCGAACGATAAGGTGGTCTCGAAGCCGTTGGGATAGCCGGCCTCGGCCAAGAGCGCCTTGGCCTTGGCGATATTGGTGGTGTAGCCGTGCGGCTGCGGCCAAGCCGTTTCGGTCGGCGTACCGGCCGGGGCGCCGTAGAGCGGCTTGGCGAGGCCATACAGCGCCGCGTCCATGATCTTTTGATAGGGGATCGCGTAGGCGACCGCTTGGCGCACCTTCGGATTGTCGAACGGCGGGCTCTTCACGTTCATGCCGATATATTGGATGCCGTTGCTGTAGGGGGTGGACACGATGGTGAGCTTGCCGGCGTCGCGCAGCTCGGCGAAATCCTTGTTCGGCAGGTCGTAGGAGATATCGGCATCCCCGCGCTCCAGGAGCGCCCGGCGGTTGCCGGAGGACGGCACCATGCGCCAGATGATGCGCTTGATCTTCGGCAGCGGACCGCCTTTCCAATCCTCATTGCGCTCGTACACGACCTCGGTGCCGGCGCTCCATTTGACGACCCGGTAGGCGCCGCCGCCGGCGGTGTTCTGCTTGGTGAATTCGAGGCCCCAGGGGTCCTGCTCGGTGACGTGCTTCTGCACCAGTGCGGAATTGAGCACGCAGGGAACGATCACGGCGAGGTCCGGGAGGGTGAGGCGATCCTTGCGCAGGAAATCGACGCGGATCGTGCGGTCGTCGACCACCACGAACTGTTCCGGCTTTTCGAGCGAGCCCGCGCCCATCTGGAAGGTTGGAAAGCCGCCGACCGTGACGGCGCGATCGAGCGACCATTTGACGTCCTTGGCGGTGACGGCGGTGCCGTCGTGGAAGGTCGCGTTCTTCTTCAATTTGAATGTCACCGACATGTCGCCGACATTCATGTCTTCGGCCAGTTCCGGCTTGAGCTTATCGCGGTCGTAGTACGGCGTGCCGTTCGGCAGCGTCTTCATCTCGTGGCTGATGAGGCGGTCGTAGCAATTCCAGGACGCCTCGTAGCCCGGAACATTGGTGCCGACGCCGTGAATGTCGAGATTGTTGGGACCGCTCTCCGAGACGATCAGCAACGTCTCTTGGCGCGATTGCGCGCCGGCCGGCACGATCGCCGGCATGGGCAGCACGCTGCCGGCGGCGAGCGCGGTCATTGAACCCAGGAATTCGCGGCGTTTCATCGCAACCTCCCGATGCCTGTCGAACGATGTCTGTCGAAGCTCGACCCTGTGATGCGTCGCTTGAAAAGCGGCCCGGCGCAGCTTCTCACCGCAAACGCCGTGCCATGGCGCCATTGGCGCTCAACCGATCGGTAACGAATTGAATCGCTTGGCTTTTCTCCGCCGCGCGCGCATCGGCGCCGATGCCCTGACGGGTCTGTGCATACAAGGCGGAGGCTTTGGCCTAATAAATGGGCAGACTAGAAAGAGCGGGTGGGAACAGACCGGTCGACGCTCGAATGTAGGCCGATCTGTTCCTCGCGTTTGATGCCAACTCACATCGCCCGCGAACTCACTCAGCCGGCATCGACGCCAGCGCCTTGTCGTGCATCGGCACCGCGGCCGACGCCACGGCCGGATAGCGACTCAAACCGAACAGGAAGGCCGCCACGATGGCGTAGGCGACCGCGACCGTCGGGGTGACCGCGATCCCGATCGATTCACCGTGCATGAAGCCGAAGAAGGTGAGCACGGCTCCGGCCACCGCGAACGCAGCCGCGTGCGCGAACTTCTTGTCGATGATGAAGGCGCCGATCGCCGCCAAGACGAGGCCGGTCAGGATGGCGCCGCCGCCGAGGATTTCCAGTCCGTGGTAGAGCACGCCGACATTGCCGAGCTTGTCGAAGCCGATCGCACCCGCCGAGGTGCCGGCGGCTCCGAGCGCGCCATCCATCAACGTCTTGCACCAGGCGGCCAGATGCGGCGTCAAGGCCAGCACGATCGCGGGCGCATGGGTCGAGGGCGTCGTTTGGAACGCCTGCGCGCCGATCAGCATTCCGATGTAGAGCAGGATGGGCGAGATCGCGACGACCGGAATCACCGCCAACATGAGCGAGATGACGCCGAACCACGCCAGCACGATCACCATCATGCCGGTTGCGGCCGAATAGCCGATGCGGCCGCCCATGGATTTCCAGCCGGGGTGACCGATATAGACCGCATTGATGAAAGGATTGCCCATCAGGCAACCGATCAGGCTGACGACGCCGTCGGCGGTGAGCACGCGCGTGGTCGGATAGGGGTCGCCGGCCGCCTCGGCGCTCTCCACGTTGTCCATCGCCTCGACCAGATCGTAGATGCCGAAGGGGATCGCAGTGACCAGGATCACGCCGAGATATTGGAAGCCGGAGAACACGTGATCGACCGCCGGTATCGGCAAGGAAAATCCGAAATTGGTGAAAGCGCCGGCTACGCCGCCGATGCTCAAGCCGCCATAGCCGAGGCCGAGCACGTTGGAGCCCCATGCGATGAGCGTGCCGACCGCGATGGCGACCAGGCCCGCCGGAATGCCTTTCGGATATTTGAAGCCGCCGAACCAGCTCACCAAAATGATGGCGAAGCAGGTGAGCCCGATGACCGGCGTCATGTAGATCTCGAGCGCAGGTCGCATGCTGATGAAGGTGACCGAGACACCGGCCAGCGTGCCGAGCAGGGCGGCCCGCGGCGTGATCTTGCGGATATAGGGCGCGATGAAGCCGCCGATCATCAGGATGAAGCTCTGGAAGAACACCCAGACCAGGCCGGCTTCCCAGCCCTTGATCGGATCATTGGTCTTGAGCGCGATCGGCAGCATGATCACGAAGGTGACGATGAACATATGCGGGACGCTGATGCCCGAGGGCAGCGCGCACACGTCGCTGCGGCCGGTCTTGAGCGCCAGCCGATAGGCCAGGAAGGCGTAGTAGAACGTCGATAGGCACATCATCAGCCCGAGCGCGGGCAGGATGCGTCCGAAGACGATCGAGTCCGGCATCTTCAGCACGAAGCGCAGCAAGCCGGTCAGAACCAGCATGTTGACCAGAATATTCGTGCCAAAGCCGAAGAATGCGTTCCAGTCACCCGGCGTCCACAAGACCGGGCGTCGTTGCTCCATCATCGTCATCACACCCTCCTGTCGATCAGGCTGACCCAAACATTGCCTTGCTCCGGCGTGCCTGATGACGTCGCGAGCACATGCGTACGCGAGTCGTACGAGAGCCGTGCTAGAGCGGAGGGGGAGCCGCGCGCCGGATCGCGGAAACAGCTACGACCAGATGCCGGGACAACCCCTCCGTAGAACCTCCGTCAGAAGCCGAAGCCGATTCCGCCGAAGCCGACCAAGATGTCGCGATGCGCGGACGCAAAGGACGCGGCGGTTCCGGTAATGGTCTGCGCAAGCATCAAACTGTCGTTGATCAGGTGGTAGTACTGGAATCCCGCATCGGCGTACCAGTTGCCGAGCCTCTTCGGGATGAATGTGAGTGGCGTCTTCCCGGTCAGGCCGGTCGAGAACACGCCTGCATTGCTGGTCGCGCAGGGTGTAAGAACCGACGGGCCGCAACCGGTGGCACCGTTGTTCCAGTAGGTCTTCGGGCCGACCGTCACCCAGGTCGGGGCCGTGAGGACCAGCGGCACGCCGCTCTTGTTGAGATCATATGTCGGCACCAAGCCGAGCTCCACGTCGTAGGTATCGCCCGCCTTTCCGAGAACGACCGTCGAGGGGCCTGAGGCTGCAAAGAACAACTTTGCGTAAGGATGCAGCGGGAGCACCGTGTTCCACTTGCTGTCGTCGTACGAGAGGCTGAACTCCACGTTCTTCTCGATACCCGGGAATGCATGCGGAGGGCTGAGGAATTCAATATATTGAACCCCGAACGTCCAATTCTGCGCGAATTTCACGTTCATCCCGATGAACCAGTCGAATTCGTTCCACGAGTCGACGACCGGGTTGTGCTGTTCGCTCCACAGATCGTTCCACACTCCGCCGGAGAAGCTGATATCGTTGATGAAGCCGGCTTTGTCCTTGTAGACGTCGAATGCCAGGCCCATGAGAATCTGGGTGGTGAGGCCTGTGTTCGTTACCAGCAAGCCGCGCGGCGTCATGTAGTCATTCTTGAGCGACAGGTCCACGAAGCCATGGATATCCAGCGATTCAGCTGGCGGCGGCGGTGGCGCTTTGAGCTTCAGGTCGGCCGCGGACGCCGCGGATCCGAGCGCTCCAAAGCCCAACGCCGTGGCGGCGACGAGCACGGACGCAACACGAGTAGCGAACATGGAAATCTCCTCTTGACCCCTATTTACCCCTGACCCCCGTATTCTCCGACCCGCGTTGTTTGATCTGAATCCTTTGTGAGATTGCTCATGCAATGTGCAGCGTCTGCCGAACCTCACGAGAGCAATCATCCCGCGGGTGAACCGAGGACGTACGCAATCTCATTCGATTGCGTGATCAAACTCGCAAGCAGCGTGCCAAGTGTCGTCGTGTTGTCATGCTTTCCGAACAGCGTACCTAAAATGTCGCAATACTTCGAAATTCCGCGGAAAATCGCGATGTCGCTCCGTGAGCCGCGGTTGGTGGGCTCAGTCGGTCCGTCGCGGTTCTGGCCGCAAGGACTAATTCGCCATCACCAATTGTATACAATTGCGGCACGGCGGCTTTGAAGCGTCTCAGCACCCATGAATTGCTCCGGCATAAATTCAGCATGAAAGAGCGGGCATCAGCCGGCCTTCATTGCACCGTTGCCAAAATCCTGAGCAGCGGCGCGGATGCGGAAACCGAGCCGAAAATGCCGCCTTGGGCCTTGATCATGGCCAGGCCCATCTCGTGAAACTCGGCGAAGTAGGAGCCGCAACAGTCGGAGAGGACGATGCAGCGAAAGCCGCGGTCGTTGGCCTCGCGCACGGTCGTGTTGACGCAAACTTCCGTGGTGACGCCGCAGACCAGCAGCGTGTCGATCGAGCGATTGTGGAGCATCAATTCGAGGTCGGTCTGGTAGAAGGCGCCCTTGCCGGGCTTGTCGATCACCGGCTCGCCGGCGATCGGATAGAGCTCCGGTATGATGTCGTGGCCGGGTTCTCCGCGCACCAGGATGCGGCCCATCGGGCCCGGTGCCCCGATCCGCAGCGCCGGATCGCCGCGCTCCACCTTCAGGGGCGGAGCATCGGACAGGTCCGGGCGATGCCCTTCGCGCGTATGTATGACCAGCAGGCCGCAACGGCGGGCGGCGGCGAGCACGTCCCGGCAGGGCGGGACCGCGATCTGCAGGCGCGCCACGTCGTTGCCGAGCGCCGCGCCAAAACCGCCGGGCTCCAGGAAGTCCCGCTGCATGTCGATGATGACGAGCGCCGTCTTGTCGAGGTCGATGGTGAGCTGTGCCGGCTCGGCAGCGATGGTTGCAAGGGACAAGGGGAAGCCTCTGCATTGGGTTCGCCCTCGAGCTCCGCAAGGAGCGTGCCAGGCGCGCGCATTTCTTAAGTGATTGACTTCCGGCGACAATCAGCAGGAGCCCGGTGGCTCCGCTGACCCTAAGGCGCGCAGTTGCATACACTTAGTCGCAGGCTGCCTAATTCGTAATCACCCCCTCGTTGCGGTTTCCGTTGCACAGTATGCGTCGCAGGTCCGCAACAGCCAGAATGCCGGTAGGCTCGGCGCCCGTGCCGCAATCGACGGATGTTGGCACAGAGTTTGCGACCAGTTCGAGATTCGAGCAGCGGGTCGGCTCGTCACGCGGTGCAAGTGCTCGTCACGCGGTAAAAGTCTTGGGCGGCCTCAAGCGACCCATCCGGCCCCGCCTAATGAGGGAGGAAATACGAGATGACTTACAATCAAAATTCACGCCGTTGCGTCCGGCCCCGGACCATCCTTTGCTCCGACCGGTCGGCGTTGGACCGGCCCGTCGCCGGCGCGACGCCGCGCCGCACGTGCTGACATTGTCGATCCCGCATCAGCCGGCCTTTGGCGCGATATCCGATTTGGCGACCCTCATCGGAGCAAGAACGTGACGGAGCCAATCGGGCAGCGCGCGATCGGCGTCGCGGCGGAACCGGCTATCCGGCTGGTTCGCGGCAGCGGCCGGACGCTCGCCGAGGAGCTTCGTTTGCAGCTCGCCGACGAGATCGTCCGCGGCACCCTGGCGCCCGGCTCGGCCCTCGACGAGACCGAGCTCGCGCGCCGCTTCCAGGTCTCGCGCACGCCGGTGCGCGAGGCGATCCGCCAGCTCGCGGCCAGCGGCTTGATCGAGTCGCGAGCGCATCGCGGGTCGGTGGTGGCGCAGCCGGACCACGAGCATCTGATCGGCATGTTCGAGGCGATGGCGGAGCTCGAGGCGCTTTGCGCCGGGCTCGCGGCCGCGCGCATCACGCCGATCGAGCGCCATGCGCTGGCGGCGGCGCATGACGAGCTGCGCGCCATGATCCAGAGCGGGGATCCGCAGCGCTATCATGAGATCAACGAGGCCTTTCATTCGACCATCTATGCAGGCGCCCACAACACCTATCTGGCCGAGATCACGCTCGCGACCCGCGTGCGGGTGCAGCCGTTCCGCCGCGCCCAGTTCCGCAATCTCGGCCGGCTGGCGAAGTCGCATATGGAGCACGACCTGGTGGTGACCGCCATCATGCGCGGCGATCGCGAAGGCGCCATGCGGTCGATGCGCGACCACATCATAACGGTGCGCGTGGAATACGAGATGTATGCGCTGTCCCTGTCGTCGACCAGTCGCGTCTGACGAAGGTCAGCAGAGCAGGAGGCCGGTATGAAACGGATCGAGCTGACCGAGAAGATCCTGGACATCAAGCGCGAGAAGGCGTGGACCTGGAAATACATTTGCGCCGAGATCGGCGGCATGTCGCCGATGCTGATCACCGGCGCCTTGCTTGGTCAGATGAAGCTCACCAAGCCGCAAGCCGGCAAGGCGGCCGAGCTGTTCGGGCTGAGCAAGAGCGAGGAGGCCATGCTCAACGAGGTGCCGATGCGCGGCAGCCCGATGCCGCCGACCGATCCGCTGATCTACCGCTTCTACGAGCTGGTCATGGTCAACGGACCGGCCTGGAAGGCGCTGATCGAGGAGGAGTTCGGCGACGGCATCATGTCGGCGATCGATTTCGATCTGCAAATGGAGCGCGTGGCAAATCCGAAGGGGGACCGGGTGAAGATCACCATGTCGGGCAAGTTCCTGCCCTTCAAATATTACGGCAACAGCGGCAACGTCCCGGACTACGGTTTCAAGGAGGAATAGATCGCGGCGGCGACGCCGCCTGCGGCCGCATCGTTACGTGCTCGCCGCGATCACCGCCGGCACGCCCTCATTTGAAATTCCGCAAATCGGGCGGCGGTTGGTTCTTGCGGGTCGGCATCAGCAACCCGTCATAGGTGACGAAATAGTCCTCGGAGCCGATCCTCGCCTGCGGCTCGACCTCGCCGCAGATCGTTTCGAGCCAGACCGGATGGCGCTCGCGCCGGTAGCTGCGTCGCACGCTCCAGGGGCGCGTCAAGGCGTGGTCGTGCACCGTCATGTCGTCGTACAGCAAGTCGGGCTTGGCCGGGTCGAGATGCATCCGCTCCTCGACGACGGTCTGGTCGTCCGCATGGAACGGAGCGCCGTTGCTGTCGTAGCTGCGCGGTCCGCGCAGGCCGCGGGTCTCGACCACGAGCGCGGAGGCGCGGCCCTCGCTGTCGTTGCCTTCCCACCGGCCGATGGAATAGCCCGAGAAGGTCGGCACGATCGCGGCCGGCCAAGGGCGGCCGTCGGTGAAGATGCGACGCAGTTGCCGCATCGGCTCGCCGAACAACAAATAGGTCGTCTCGGGCGTCAGGACGAATTCCATGCCGAGGCCGTAGTTGATCATCATGCGCGGCATGCCGGGCGGGATGCAGCGGGCCATCGGGTCGTTGCCTTGGCCGCCCGCGCCTTGGGCGGCGACGCTCGCCTCCAGGATCGCCTGGTACGCGGGCGTGAGCGGCGCGCCTTGGCGCAGCCCGGGTGGCTTGGTGGGATCGAAACTGCCGGCCCCGGTTCGGATCCATTGGCCCGTCCAATCGGGCAGCCGGGAGGCGTCCTGCGCAGAGGCCGGAACGAGCGGCAGGGCGACGGCGAAGCCGAACGCCGTGGCGAGCGCGATGGCAGCGGGCGAGATGCAGCAGCGCATGGCGAGGATCCGACGGAGCGGCAAAGCATAAGCGCGAGCCCGCAACTCTAGCACGATCCGCGATCCCGTCGCTGCGCAGGGCGATTGCATGTGAATTTGTTGTTAAGCAAGCCGGTGCCAAATCCCTCCCGCTCCGGCTGGGGGTCCTGTCTCTCGGCAAATTCGGTGTTTGTTGCTTGAGCCCACCCGGCCCCGTTCAGGGGGAAGTATCGCTGAGAGCGCGGTGCCGCGCGAACCGCCGGAGCGCGTGCGGGCCTCATGGTGGGTGCCTGCATACACGCCATGATGGCCCAAATTTAGGGCAGCATGCGCCGGCCGGAGCCGCCCCGGGCCACCAGGATCTGAAATATCCTTTGAAATCCCGTCACTTGCCCGGCGGCTATTTGATTGCTCAACCGCCGACGGTGGCATTGTTTTTGCGACGCAGCCTGTGGCGGGCCTCGTCAGGCCGGAGGTGTACCCCATGACACACGCGCGCGCTTTTGAAACGCCGACCTTTGAGACCATGGCTCTCGATTTTGCGGAGGCGTCTGCCGGCACGCGCTGGCGGCAGCTCCTCATGGGTTTCATCGTCATGATGGTGATCTCGAGCCCGCAATATGTCTGGACCCTGTTCGTGCCCTCGTTCCAGAAAACCACCGGCGCGGTTCTGTCCGAGGTCCAGTGGACCATTACGATCCTGATCGTGCTGCAGACCTGGTTGTCGCCGGTGCAAGGTTTCCTGGTCGAGAAACTGGGGCCCAAATTTCTGATTGGTGTCGGCGCGCTGTTGAGCGGCGCCGGCTGGATCGCATCGTCCTCCATCGACTCGCTCTGGGGCCTCTATGCCACCTATGGCCTGCTCTGCGGCATCGGCACCGGCATTGTCTATATCGGGGTCATCGGGCTGATGGTGAAATGGTTTCCCGAGCGGCGTGGATTTGCGACCGGCGTGGTGGCGGCCGGTTACGGCTTCGGCGCCATCCTCACCACCTTCCCGATCGACGGCATGCTGAAAGCGTCAGGCTACCAGCACACGTTGTTCATCTTCGGCTCGATCTTCGCCGCCGTGGGTGTCGTCGGCGCGCTCGCGCTGCGGGCGCCGCGGGACGCCGAAGTCGCAATCCCGCCGGGCCTCGCCAGCGCGGCCGCCAGCGCAACGCCACGGGAAATGCTGCAATCGCCGGTGTTCTGGCTCATGTTCGTCATGATGTCGATGATGTCCACCGGCGGCCTGATGGTCATCACGCAATTCACCAGCTTTGCGAAGGCGTTCGGGATCGATGGGAGCACCAGCGTCACCATTCTCGGCGCCACCATGGCCGCCATCCCGGCGGCCTTGACCTTCGATCGCATCACCAACGGACTGACGCGCCCGTTCTTCGGTTTCGTGTCCGATCACATCGGCCGCGAGAACACCATGGGCATCGCCTTCATTCTCGAGGGCGCCGCGATCTATATGATGCTGCAATACCGCACTGATCCCTTCATGCTGATCGTGCTGTCGGGGCTCGTCTTCTTCGGCTGGGGCGAAATCTTCTCGCTGTTTCCCTCGACCCTGACCGATACGTTCGGCACGCAATACGCCACCACCAATTACGGCTTTCTCTACATGGCGCAGGGCCTCGGATCGATTCTCGGCGCCCCGGTCGCCGCCATGATCTTCGAGAGAACCGGGAGCTGGATGCCGGTCTTCTCCCTGGTGATCGGGATGGACGTGCTCACCGGGCTGCTGGCGCTGTTCGTCCTCAAGCCCATGCGCCGCCGGCAGCTGGCGCAGGTTGCGGCCTAGGCTGAACGTCCGCGCACCGCTCACGCGGTGCCGCGTTCCGAAGCGATCAGATGCGTCACTTTCGGGGACCCTTCGGTCTGGAAACGATGGACCGCCTCCTGCCGGGCGCGATCCGCCTCTGTGACCCGTTCGTGCTGGCGCAAATGCTCCATCCAGGAATCCAGCAGGAAGGTCTCCAAGAACCGTCCATCGTGGGCGGCGTCCTCGAACAGGCCCCACTCGAAGGCGCCGTTGCGCCGCCGCTCCGGCGCGAGCTTCGTGATGGCATCCACGAACGCGCCACGATCGGCCGGGTTGACGCGATATTCGACGGTGACCAGGACCGGTCCGCGATCGGCTTCGATGTCGTGCGACAGTGTGGGCTGCGGCCAGTGCATGGAGGGCGTGAAGTCGACGCCGGCGCCGGTCTGAAGCTTCCAGCGCCAGAGCAGCGGAATGGCGAGCAGCGCTCCCGCGGCAGCGATGAAGTGGGCGACAGGCAGGCTGGTCAAGGCCGCGACCTGCCCCCAAAGCGCACTGCCGAAGCTCAATCCGCCGAACATGACGGTGCTGAAGATCGAGAGCCCGCGGCCGCGCACCCAACCCGGCAATGCGACTTGCGCCGAAACGTTGAGGGCGGACAGCACGGCGATCCATGACACGCCGGCCACGACACTGGCGGCAAGCGCCACGGCGGGTTGCCTGGCCAGCCCATAGAGCACCATCGCGATCGCGGTGCCGACCGTTCCGGCCCAGGCTGGCCCATCGGCCCCGAAACGGCGCTGCACGAACGGCAGCGTGAAGGCTCCCGCCACGGCGCCGGCCCCGATCGCGCCCAGCAAGACGCCATAGAGCGTCGGACCGCCGGCGACCTGGTCGCGCGCGGTGAGCGGCAGCAGCGCCCAATAGGCGCTCGCGAATATGAAAAATCCCGCGGCGCGGAACAGCGTTGCGCGCAGATGCGGATTGTTGCGGGCGTGGCGAAGCCCGGCCCGGATGGCGCGGCCGAATCGTTCGGTCGGGAGATGCCCTGCAGCCGTATCGGCGGGCGGCCGCCACCAGATCAGGGCCGCGATGACGCCGAGCGTACTGAGTGCATTGAGCCAAAACGGTGCCGCCATGCCCCACGCCACGATGATGAGCCCGGCGAGTGCCGGCCCGATGGCGCGGCTGACATTGATTGCGACGCCATTGAGCGCGACGGCCGGCTGGAGATGCGGCCGTGGCACCAGTTGTGGCACGATCGACATCCAGGCCGGCGCGATGAGCGCTGCGGCCGTTCCAGCCAGAAAGCTGAAACCGAGCAGGATGGGCGGCGTCACATGGCCGCGCCACACCAGCAGGCCGAAGCCTGCGACCAGCGCCGCGACCGTCGTCTGGATGACGATCAACAATCGGCGGCGATCCACGATATCGGCGAGCGCGCCGCCCGCCAGCGCAAACAGGAACATCGGCAGCGATGTCGCGACCTGCACCAGCGAGACGATGAATGGGTCAGGGTCGAGACCGGTCATCAGCCAGCCCGCCGCTGCGTTCTGCATCCAGGTCCCGATATTCGAGACCACGGTCGCGAGCCAAAGCACCGTGAAGGTCGGATAACGGAACGGGCTCAGCGATGACGCATCACCGGGCAGGGGAGTCGCCGGCGGTTTTGTTTCGCCTGTCGTCATGATGAACCTCGCAGGGCGGGGACCCACTCTTGCGCTAAAGCGCCCAGCAGGAGCAGCCGAGCGCGCCCCAAAATGCCTTATCGTCTGTGATCGGGACGGCTGCGGCCCACGCATGCGCATGGCCATGGATGGCACAGGCGTTATCGCATCCACAGCCCGCGGCCGCAAAGGAATGGTTGGGTTGTGGGCGAGTCGCGGCGCGCGCTTGATATCCGCCGAAGCGATTGACCGGCGACCAATCCGGCATGGCGCGAGGCATTGGGGGTGCCAAGTCCTCGAACTCGGCATCGCCATGCACGATCCTGCCGCCCAGAAGGGTCAAAACCGATGTGATGTCCTGGATGCCGTCGTCCGGCGCGGAAAAATAGTCGCCCGACAGAACCGCCAGATCCCCGAGCTGGCCCTCCTTGATCTGACCCTTCTTGCCCGGCTCCGAGGAGAACCAGGTATTGGCCTCGGTCCATAGCCGCAGCGCCGTTTCGCGATCGAGCCGGTTGGTTGTCGGGTAGATCGCAAGGCCGCCAACGGTCGTTCCGGTGACCAGCCACGACAACGACACCCAGGGATTATACGAAGCGACCCGCGTGGCGTCGGTTCCGGCACCGACCGGCACTCCCATATCGATCATGCGGCGGATCGGCGGCGTGCGTTCGGCCGCCCGGTAACCGTACCGCTCCACGAAATATTCGCCCTGATAGGCCATGCGGTGCTGGACCGCGATGCCGCCGCCAAGCGCGGCGATGCGCTCGATGTTGCGGTCGTCGATGGTCTCCGCATGGTCGATGAACCAGTGCAAGCCATTGAGCGGGATCTCGCGGTCGACCTTTGCGAAGACGTCGAGGGCGCGCGTGATGGATTCGTTGTAGGTCGCGTGCAAACGCCACGGCCAGCGGTTCTGCGCCAGGAGCCGGATGACGGGCTCGAGCTCGCTTTCCATCGATGGCCCCATTTCGGGCCGCTCGACCTGGAAATCTTCGTAGTCGGCCGCGCTGTAAACCAGCATCTCGCCGGCACCGTTGTGGCGGTAGCTGTCGTCGCCCTGGCCCGGCACGACCTGTTTCGCCCAGCTCGCAAAATCCTCGAGCTCATGCTTGGGCTTCTGCGTAAACAGGTTGTAGGCAATGCGGATCGTGAGCTCGCCATCACGATGCAGCTCTTCGATGATGCGGTAATCGTCCGGGTAGTTCTGAAACCCGCCGCCAGCATCGATGACGCTCGTGACGCCGAGGCGGTTGAGCTCGCGCATGAAGTGGCGGGTGGAGTTCTTCTGATAATCCGGCGGCAGCTTGGGTCCGCGGGCGAGGGTGGCGTAGAGGATGGTCGCGTTGGGCTTGGCCAGCAGCAATCCGGTCGGCTCGCCGCTGGCATCGCGCACGATTTCGGCCCCGGGAAACTCCGGTGTGTCCCTGCCGTAGCCGACGGCGCGCAGGGCTGCGCCGTTGAGCAGCGCCCGGTCGTAGAGATGCAGCAGAAACACCGGCGTGTCGGGCGCGATGGCATTGATCTCGTCGAGCGTCGGCAACCGCTTTTCGGCGAATTGATGCGCCGTGAAGCCGCCGACCACCCGCACCCATTGCGGCGCCGGCGTCCGGTCCGCCTGCGCCTTGAGCATGGCCATGGCGTCGGCCAGCGAACGCACGCCGTCCCAGCGCAGCTCCATGTTGTAGTTGAGGCCGCCCCGGATGACGTGCGTGTGGCTGTCGATCAGCCCCGGAATGAGGCGCCGGCGTTGCAGATCGATGCGCTTGGTGCTCGGCCCGGCGAGCACCATGATCCCCCGGTCGTCGCCGACCGCCTGGAAGCGTCCGTCCCGGATGGCGACGGCTTGCGCTTCCGGCTTCTGGCGGTCGAGCGTCGTGACCCTTCCGTTGAAGAGGACGAGATCCGCGTCCGCATTCATCCGTGGCCCCCTTCGTGGGCGCCGAACATGGTCTTGGCATAGGTGACAC
>Ga0209069_10000376_pt1 | contig 19751 bp, 17 predicted proteins | sample Str013_2_FD_187202 | JGI IMG/M metagenome (GOLD analysis project Ga0209069, IMG submission 187202) | Freshwater sediment microbial communities in response to fracking from Pennsylvania, USA - Straight Creek_MetaG_SC_2013 (SPAdes) (version 2) | ecosystem: Environmental > Aquatic > Freshwater >...
AAGGGTGCCAGAATGCGCTCGACTCTGCGCTGCGTCTGCGGGCGCTGGCGCACGCTGCCGGTGTCCCCGTCGTGGTCACCGAAGTGCGCTATCGCAAGGGCGGCGAGGACGGCGGCGTGTTCTTCAAGAAGGCGCCTGTGCTCAGCTGTTTCGTTGCCGGCGACCCACGGCAGAAGTTCGCCGCTGGCCTGACACCACGGGACGACGAACTGGTGATCACCAAGCAGTATCCCAGCGCCTTTTTCGGCACGCCGCTGGCCGCGATGCTCACCAGCTCCGGCGTCGACACGCTCATCATCACCGGCGTCACCACCTCGGGCTGCGTGCGCGCCACGTGCCTCGACAGCATGTGCCACGGGTTCATCACGCTGGTCTGCCGCGACGGTGTCGGCGATCGCGATCCCCGGCCGCACGAGGCCAATCTCTTCGACATGAACGCCAAGTATGCCGACGTCATCTCGGAGGGCCGCGCCGGCGAGTATCTGCATGCCTGCGCGAACTGGAGGGTGGCCGTGCGCTGAACGCGCCGCCGGAAGTGTTCAACGACGAAAGGGAGTGAACGCATGAAGAGTGTGATCGGTTTGGCGGTAGCCGCCCTGGTTGCGGGAGCGATGCCCGCCGCGGCGGATGGGCTCGAAAACGCAAAGGCGCTCGTCGCTCAGTATTCGAAGCTTCCCGCGTTCGAGCCGCCGGGGCCGGCGTTCGACGCCAAGATGTGTATGAAGGACAAGAAGGTCTTCGTTGTTCCCCTGACGAACCAGAACCCGTTCTGTGTCGCGATCGCCGAGGGCATGAAGATCGCCGCCTCGACGGTCGGCTTTCCCATCAAGGTCTGGGAAACCCAGTTCTCGCCGGACCAGTGGACGCAAGGCATGAACAAGGCGGTCGAAGAGGGTTACAACCTCATCGATCTCGAGGGTGCCTTGCCGCCAGAGTTGATCGCGCCGCAGATCGGTGAAGTGCGCAAGAAGGGCGTCAAGGTCACGGTCACCCACGACTATGACGCTACCACGCAGAAGGCGCCCGACATCGTCGATGGCGCGGCCAACACCGACTATGTCACTGTTGGAAAAATCATTGCCGCCTGGACCATCGCCAAGACGGGCGGCAAGGTGAATGCCATCGTGATGGGTCCCGACGAGATCACGCCGACCCCGCCACTGCGCGAATCCATTCTCACCTACTTCAAGGAGAACTGCCCGGACTGCAAGGTGAAGTACGTCAACACACCGTTGACCGAGTGGGCAACCAAGATCCAGCCTTCCGTGCAAGCGGCGTTGCTCGCCGATCCTTCGATCAACTACGTGCTTCCGGTCTATGATTCGATGTCCCAGTTCGCCGTCCCGGCCATCCAGGCGGCGAATTCCAAGGCGAAGATCGTCTCCTACAACGGCACGCCCTTCGTGATGGACATGCTGCGCGACGGCGACATCGTCGAGATGCTGGTCGGTGAGTCGCTCGGCTGGGTCGGCATGGCAGGCATCGACAACGACATGCGGCTGCTCTGCGGCATGGAGGGTGTGAAGAAGCTCAACACTCCGGCCTACATCTTCACCAAGGAGAATGTTAAGACCGCCGGTGTCCCTGCGACGTACAACGACGGTTACGGCAACGCCCAGGTCGATGGCTTCAAAAAACTCTGGGGCTTGCAGTGATCGCAGGCGCCCCAGCCGCAGCGAGCGCATCGGGAGACGATGCGCTCGTCGTCGAGAATCTCTCCAAACGGTTCGGCGGGGCGCCGGCGCTCAAGTCTGTCGATTTCTCAGTCCGCCGCGGCGAGGTGCATGGGCTCCTCGGGAGCAACGGATCGGGCAAGTCGACACTGATCAAGATTCTCGCCGGGTTCCACGAACCGGAGCCCGGCGCGCGCATCCGCATCTTTGGCAAGGACCTTGCCCTGCCCATTGCGGGCGAGCGGGCCAAAGCCGTTGGTCTTGCCTTTGTCCACCAGAACCTCGGTCTGATCCCGTCGCTTTCGGTCACCGAGAATTTGCGGTTGACGCGGTTGGCGACCGAAGGGTTCTGGGCGCTCAACTGGCGCAGCGAACATAGAACCGCAGCCGAGACGCTGTCACGCTATGGACTGAACCTGTCACCGGACGCTCCGGTCGCAACCCTGTCTGCGGCCGAGCAGGCCCTGCTTGCCATCGTGCGCGCCGTGGAGGATCTAGGCCCGCTGGACGCCTCTGGCCGCGGCCGCTTGCTGATACTGGACGAGCCGACGCCCTTCCTGCCTAAGGTCGGTGTCGAACAGTTGTTCGCCCTCGTCCGGCGCGTTGTCTCGGAGGGTGCGAGCGTGGTCTTCGTCAGCCATGACATCGCCGAGGTGATGGAGATCACCGACCGCGCAACCATTCTGCGCGACGGAGCTGTTGCCGGCGTGTTGGAGACGAGGCACGCGAGTGAAACCCAATTCGTTGAGGCAATTGTCGGCCGCGCCGTGAAGCCGTTCCAGGTGAACAGGCTCGGGGCCGCCGCACGAGCGCCCGCGGCCGAAGTGCTGGACCTTGTCGCGCCGGGGCTTGGCCCTATGTCCTTCACCGTGGGCCAGGGTGAGATCCTCGGCCTCACCGGCCTCTTCGGCTCCGGTTTCGACCGGGTTTGCGCCGCGCTCTTTGGCAAGACGCGGGCCGCGAACGGACAACTGGCACTTGGCGGCGACAGCGCCTTCAACCTCAACGGCGCCGAGCCGCCCGATGCCATAGCGAAGGGCGTGATCTACCTGCCCGCCGACCGGCTGGGCGAAGCCGGTGTCGGCAGCTTGCCCGTGGTTGAGAACGAGATGCTGCCGGTGCTGCCGCGCATGCGAGGGGCCTACGGCCTCGACTACGCGCGCATGGTGCGGACCGCGAAAGATCTGGGTACCGCCTTCGATGTGCGGCCCAATGCGCCGTCGCTGCCGCTCGCTGCGCTGTCCGGCGGCAATCAGCAGAAGGCGTTGCTCGCCAAATGGCTGCAAACCAAGCCGAAGCTGGTGCTGCTGGACGAGCCGACCCAGGGCGTGGACGTGGGCGCACGGCAGCAGGTCTACGCCGCCCTCGATGCCGCGAGCAGCGACGGCGCGGGGATCGTCGTTGCCTCCACCGACTTTGAACAGCTGGCGCAGATCTGTCACCGGGTGCTGGTGTTTTCTCGTGGTCAGGTCGTGACCGAGCTCACCGGCGCCGACGTCACCAAGGATACCATCGCCGAATGCTGCTACCGCTCCATGACCCGGATCGCGTGATGCACAGCAACCGCCAGCTGAAACACTTGCGGGCCGGAGCAACTCTGTGAGTTCGCCAGACGATCGTTCGCTCAACGTCTACGAGGCCCGCATCCAGGCGCTCGAAGCCAAGCTGCGCGCGATGGAAGCCCAGATGGCGAGCGGGGAGAACCGTGCGTCGCCGACCGATTTCAAGACGCTTGCCGAGAAGTACGGCCTCCTCGCCGCCTGGTTGGTGCTCGTCATCGGCTTCGGCCTCGTCACGCCGACCATGCTGTCCTGGCCGCCCTATGCCTCCATGCTGGGCGCTAACGCCGTGATCGTCATCCTGACGCTCGGGCTCATCGTTCCGCTGACGGCAGGCGATTTCGACCTGTCCGGCGCAAGCACGCTGACGCTGTCGGCGATGATCGTCGCCGTCCTCAACGTGAGGGCGGGTGTTGGTGTGGTGCCAGCCGTGATCATTGCCCTCGCGGCAGGGCTCGCCGTCGGAGCGGTCAACGCTTTCTTTATCCTGTATTTCCGCATTCAATCGCTGATCGTGACGCTTGGCGTCGGATACTTCCTGCAGGGCGTGGTGCTCTGGGTCTCGAACTCGGCGACCGTGTACGGGCAATCGCTGAGTTCGCTCGTCGCTTTCGTTTGGACGACGAAGTTCCTCGGAGTCGCATTGGTCTTCTGGTATGCGCTCGCCCTGACAATCGCGCTCTGGTACATGTTCGAGTACACGGCGGTCGGCCGCAGGCTGCTGTTCGTCGGACGCGGACGAGAGGTCGCCCGCCTTTCCGGCGTCAGGGTCACGCAGGTGCGCGCCGGCGCATTGCTCGCCTCGAGCCTCATCTCGGCCTTCGCCGGGGTCCTCTATTGCGGCATCCAGAGCTCCGCCAATCCGACCTCCGGCCTGACGTTCCTGCTTCCGGCCTTCGCCGCAGCCTTCCTGGGCTCGACCGCAATCAACCCTGGACGGTTCAACGCCTGGGGCGCGTTCGTCGCCGTCTATTTCCTGTCGACCGGCATCCTCGGCCTCAACTTCCTCGGGGCCGACAGCTACGTGCAGAACCTCTTCTACGGCGGCGGCCTGGTCGTCGCGGTCGCGATCTCGCAACTCGTGCGCAAGCGCCAGGCCATGGACTGACCGGCTTGTGATAACTCGGAGTCAACAAACATGCCCAAACGCAACCTCGGCAAAACGCTGCGCGCCGGCAAGTTCGTAGCGGCGCCCGGCCTGCACGACATGATCGGGGCCGTCATCGCCAACAAGGTCGGATTTGACTTCGTCTATGCTTCCGGCTTCTGGCTGACCGCGTCGGGCTACGGCCTGCCGGACGCGGGCATCGCGACCTACACGCAGATGATCGACCGCGTCGCAACGCTCGCCCGCACGGTCGATGCCAGTGTGATCGCCGATGCCGATACCGGTTACGGCGGGCTGCTCAACGTGCACCACACCGTGCGCGGTTACGAGGACGCGGGCGTCGTTGCGATCCAGATCGAGGACCAGGAATTCCCCAAGAAATGCGGGCACACGCCGTTCAAGCGCGTCATTGCGACCATCGACATGGTCGAAAAGATCAAGGTCGCCTGCGCAGCGCGCCGCAAACCCGACGACATGCTCGTCATCGCACGCACCGACGCCCGCCAGCCCGAAGGCTTCGAGGCGGCGATGAAGCGTGGGCTCGCCTACGGGGACGCCGGCGCCGACGTGGTCTTCCTGGAAGCGCTCGAAAGCGAGGAAGAGATGCGCACCGCCTGCAAACGGATTGCCAAGCCGATGATGGCCAACATGGCCGACGGCGGCAAGACGCCGATCCGCTCGAAGACGGAACTGGCCGAGATCGGCTACGCCATGGCGATCTATCCCTCGATCACCGGGCTCGCGGCGGCGGCGGCGATCGAGAACGCCTTCCGTGTCTTCAAGGCGGAGGGCACGTCCAACTCTGCGCAACTGCCACTGTTCAATTTCCGCGAGTTCCAGTCCCTCATCGGTTTTGACGAGGTCTGGGAGTTCGAGCGCAAGTGGGCGCGGGACGAGCGCCCCAGCGGCGGGCCGGCCCGAGGCAAGTCGGAGCGGTGACCCTTGAGGCTTAGCCTGCTGCACCAGGCCCCGGTAGAATGATCCTATCCGGGGCGGCACACAGCGCAGCGGCGCTCGAACACAATGGCCTGACAGCCGACACCAGCGTTGTTTTGGCTCAAAGCGAGCACGATTGCGCTGTACACGCAGGCGCAGCGCCGCGCCTTCCGTTCAACGGACGCAGTGGAGGATTATTGCTCCGACGAAGGTCGACACATGCCTCGCTACCTGTGGAACCGCATCAATAAGGGAACCAGAAACCCAGTCTGTAGACATCCGCTCCTGGCCCTTCAGTAGAGATGCTGCATTGCGGCAAAATGTCGGAGATCGGGTGAGGTTCGAGCATGATGCCTTGTGTGTCTGGCGCCGACACGCATAGCCGCCGTCCGTCTGATGCCCGGGAGGGGTTTCAAGTAATTTTCTGTCTGGCAGTAATGACGGCAGACAGCTAGCCGGCTAGGTGTCTGGTGCGGTTTTGCAGCACAGAGACTTTTGCAGCGACCTTTTCGCAACCTGATGCACGAACGCAGGTGCAATAGGTATGATCGCAGGGCCGGCAATGGGTTGCTGCGGTGTGGTCCCTTCGGCCTACCGACCGTTACCCGCCAGGGCCGAGACCCCCATCCCTTTTTTGCCTCCGGCAAGATTGGGGGCTCGGTCGCGGAGGCCTTTGGCCGGAGCGATAAGGCGGGACGGCGGCCTCTTCGGCCGCCGGAGGCCCCAAACGATCTGGAACGGGTTGCGACTTATCGGGACGATCCGCGGTGGCGTCCTAGGCAGATGGCAAGCATGATGGCGCGGTCGGTGTGCTTGGGGATGCGCGTGAAGGTGGTACGATCCTGGATGACGGCGAGACGGCCGGTTGGCAGCGCGACATCGCGCGTGTGCCGGCCGGTGATCCGTGTGCCTTCGATCATCGGCCGATAAACCTGGTCGAGTTCAGCCTCAAGCCGCCGGCCAGTGGCGGCCCAGCCTTGCGCGTTGAGCTTGTTGAGCATGTTCGCTTTCAACGTCAACCGGCCAGCGGGATCGCGATAGGCGTGGTCTTGGGCAATCAGCCAGTCGGCACGCGTTCGAAACGCGGCTGACAGTTCGGCGCCGAAGTTGCGCTCGGTCATCACTGGACTCTTGTTGTTGGAGATCGCGGTGTCGAGCCAGGTGAGCGCCTCGGTCTCCGGCAGGCGATCCACGTCCCAAAGGGACAGGGTCTCCACTCGGGCCGTGCGCGCCGATCCTTTGCCGCCCGCTTCGTCGTGCTCGCGGCCATAGAGTTGGCCAGGGCCGCCGGCGCGGGTGACGCCGTCGCGCTTAATACAATGCAGTTGCGCGGGCGGCGCCAAGGTCGGACGTGCCATGACCGGCGATGCGCGCCTTCACGATGACGCGGTGCCAGCCGGCGGGAGCCGGCGTCAGGCCGTAGAGCGCACCCTTGCCGCGCGCCAGTTGGATGACCGGCCAGCGTGTGAGCGCATTGGCCCAAGGCGACTTCGGGACGCGGTTACGCGAGGCGGCCTTGACGACGATGCGTGTGAGCCGGCCACACTTGTCGGCGGAGCGGGCACGGGTGCTGCTGATCTTCGGCTTGAACTCGGACTCGGGCATTGCGTCCCTCGAAGCAAGTCTTACATGATTATGTAGTGCACCGTTTGCGATATTTTGAGGGCGCTATATCGTATTTTGGATGCGCCAAGGCTTAGCCTGTTATATGCCGCGCAAATAAAGTTTTACGACTATTTTCAGGCCGGTTCTACGGGCTCTTTCGACGACCTGACGGGTCGTATCTATCTTGCCCTATGCCCCACCAGCCTATTCCTCCTCTGAACCTCTCAGCAAAACACGACGCCACCATCATTTCAAATCCAGCGCGATCACAGTCGGCCGCAACACCCGACTGCGATCGACCGCCAACTTGAAACAGATGGAGCACAATAGGTGGACAATCGATACCGGCAACGCCCCTATTCAATCCGCCCGACTTTCAGTCGCGATCCCTTGGGCCGATCTCCTGGAGATCGCGCTCCGCCCCGCTTCCCTCCGGAGCTGCCGTCGCTCGCTCGTGCCACCCGCGAGGGGCGAGCGGCGGCGGCGCAGGAGGGGAGCGCTTCCCTCTGGTGGGTCAGAGTGAGCGCGGCTCTCGATCAAGTGTTGGCATGGACGCTTGAGGACATGGCCGAGCACCAAACTGTGCAGGCCGCTCGAACGGATCAATCATACCCGTCAGCCCACTGCCATTTCAGCCTCGAAGGCCCGTCCCATGCGTCACCGCCACGCCCTCTATCTATCGGACAGCATGACCCAGGCGATGGAGCTGGCGGCGGAAACGCATCGCGTGTCGAAGTCGGCGATCCTGGAGCTTGCGCTTCAGAAATTCCTGGCGCCCATCGGCAATGGTCCATCGGACAGTCTGGGACAACTGCAACACAACACCAACGCCCGATCTCTTTCGCGCCTCCGGCACGAAGTCGCCATCGTCGGCGAACTTGGCGCGCCTCGGACGTCCGCACATGAATCAAGACCCGGCCGGAATAGGCAATGTTATCCACAGGTGGTGGTTGAATACAGACAGCTCCAGAGTAGTCTCGATTGCACTGCTCCCAAATGGGGGGCTTTCGAGGGAACTCGGGTGGCATACCCTCGTGAAAGCCCGCAAATCGGCTACCTTGCAGTCCTTCCCATCCGCCAAATTGGCTTTTCGCATTGGTCCGAGATTGCCCGCAGAAGCCCACCTTGTTGAGCCTGCCTTTGTTGCTGCTGCGGTCGCTTTGGGGGAGCTTCGAGCATGGCCCTAACGGGCCACGATTTCTCAGGCTGATCTAAAGCAGTCAATTCGGGACCAATTTTGGTGGTTGTCCGCCAGTTGAGCGCCAAGCCTGCATGACCTGATCGAAGCGCCTTGCCGTCGCGTAGCGTGACCCTCATAGCCTAGGCAAACTCTAGGTTCCTCATTCGGCGGCGCGGCACAGCCAACGCAACATCGCCTGCATCAACGGCTTATAGGTCTGGCTTTCCAGGAATTGGTGCGACATCCAATGCGGGCCGATATCGGTCATGAAGGCCAGGGTACGTCCGTGACCGAACGAGCGAACAGCCAGCAACGGGAATTGGCGGCCACGGTAGCTCACGTCTGCCAATAACTGCGTGTCGGCGTCGGTCCGCAGCTCTACGCGATTTAGTCCCAATACGGGAGGCCACTCCTTCGGCAGTTGCGCAAGGATCGGATGTGACGCGACCATCTGCGGCGTCAGCCCTTCTGGAGCCTCCAACCCATCGCTGTGGTCCAGGCAGGTGACTGGCAGGCATTCTTCCAGGGGCGTCCCGTGATAGCGCGCAGAGCCATCCATGCCTTGGAAACTCGTATAGCCACCAGCCATCATCACGCTGCCACCTTGGCGCACATAGTCATTCAGGAGAGCCAGCCGATTTGGCCCAATGTGGCCGGTTCTGGCTTCGGGCGTCAGCAGCAGTGTCAAAGCGCTGACATCGGAAATTATGATCGCTGAATAGTTTTTCAATGCTTCCAAAGTAAGTGGAAATTCACTCTCGCAGCGTTCCGACGGCAACTGTTCGACGGCGATGCCGGAACCCTCCATCGCGACCAGGAAATAGGTTGCTCCGTTGGCGTATCGGCTGGAGTGCCCGAGCGTGACCCCTGCCACAGCGGACTGAACCAGTGTGAATGTCTCACCCGCCAGCAGTACTTTCTTCATAGCATCCTCGCAGTACAGAATATGACTAACCTATTGATCTGATCATCAATGGTTTTTTCTCGATAGCCTTCTTAGTGAGTATGGCGCTGTCGGGAGCAAACATCGAATAGATCGGGAGAATACCCGCGCCTATCGCGCTTCCCTGAGGTCCGGTGGTGCCCGAGATGATTTCAGGGGCAACCAGGCCCATCGGCACCAATTCGGCGAACCGGCGTTGGATTTTCGAAACTGTATCCTGCAACAGGGCGCGCGGCAGAAGTCCATCGATCACGATGGCTTCGACATCGACCACGGCAATGGTCGTGACAATGGCCTGGGCCAGGGCGTCGACACAGTCATCCTGCCATTCGGCAAAGTATTTCCGTGCCTTCGAGGGCATGGGATCGAGGTCACGAACCCGGTTGATGGGAATGCCGTTTGTCCGCAGATGGTTCATCAAGCCGTAAATCGAGGCCCGGCGCAGCAGCATTTCGAATGGACCGGTTGGCGGCTTGATGCTGGAGAGTTTGGACGGCGTCACGGGCATCGGCCCATAGGCTGCTGCGTTGCCGTTGGGGCCGGTCTGCAACACGCCATCGATAATCAGTCCACCGCCGATCATGGTATGAATCGAGAGGTGGACGAAATCGCGGTAGCGGGTGCCGGCTCCGAACACCAGCTCGGCGGCTGCGGCGGCAGAGGCGTCGTTTTCGACAAACAGCGGTAGACCCTTGGCTTCGGAAAAGAAATCCGTGAGATCGACCTCGCGCCATCTGGCGCTCACTTCCGGGGGAAACCCAAGTTCCTGTTCCCAGCCACCCAGAAAATACGGTGCCGAAATACCCATGCCGATCAACCTGGGGCCAAGTTCACCCAGATCCCGGCGTATACGCGCGATCATGCCGCCGCCGGCGCGGCGGACGGCCTCGGGTTCGGGATAGTCGTATTCGAGCGATTCAGAGGTCCGGACCGCACCGGTAAATTCGATCAGCACAGCATCCAGTGTCCGGCGCCCGACGTGCAGTCCGATCGAGAAGCCGCCTTCGGGGTCGAGGCCATACAAACTCGACGGCTGACCCTTCTTGCCAAATCGCTTGCCCTTGAGTGCGATATAGCCGGCCGCCTCCAGCGCCTCGAAAATGGCCGCAACGGCGGGCGGCGTCAGATTGGCATAGCGCGCAACGTCGGCTTTGGAGGCCTGGCCCATGCGGCGGATCGCATCCAGCACGACACGCTCATTGTATTGGCGCATCTGGACCGAGTTGCTGCCCTTGCCATAGGCAGACGTGCCGCTGCTGCTCATATCGGCGAAGTCCGGCTGAAGGGCAGGACGGGCCAGCTCCGGTTGCCCATACGTGTCATCCTGGGTTGCGAGGACCTCAACACAGGGATGCAACGCCCGTCGCCTGTGTGTTCACGGCGTTTGATAAAGCAAATGTTCTTATTTTGCAAATGCGCTGATCCTTTCGGCGTTGAGAATGGTCTCGGATTTCCCCTCAAAGTAGCGGTTTTTCAACATTTGAGAGGGCTGCGCGCCCGAAGGGGGTTGACTCCCGATGACAATTTAATTAGTAGAATGCTTTAATTAAAGGCTGGAGCTGATCCACCAGAATCGTGCGGCGCTCGGACCTCAAAACGTCCAACTGTCGCGGGATCTGCGAAAAAATAGCCGAGGGCGGAGATGCGAGTGGCTGCAAAGTCGGTCGAACCGGCCGTGACCGTCGTCGGGCAGGCGGTGATTGGCCTGCGCGACGCGACTAAGGTTTTCGGCGGCAGCGTGGTCGCCCTGCGGCAAGCCAGTTTTGATCTGCGCTCTGGCGAAGTGCTCGCGCTGTTAGGTGAAAACGGCGCCGGCAAGAGTACCTGCGTCAAGCTTTTGGCCGGCGTCTACCGGCCGACCGTTGGCACCGTGGTGCTGGATGGCAACCCGGCAAGTTTCTCGTCACCTTGGGACACCCAGCACGCCGGCGTCGCTGTGATGCACCAGCATCCGGGCCTCTTTCCTGATCTGTCCGTGGCCGAAAACGTCTTCATGGGCCATATGCCCAAGCGGCCGTCCGGGACGATTGACCGCGCCCTGATGTGCGAACGTGCCGGAGCCTTGCTCGCGTCCGTGGGCCTGCCTATCGATCCAGAAACGAGGCTGGGCCTATTGCGCACCTCCGAGCAACAGCTGGTCGAAATCGCACGCGCTCTGTCCTTGAACGCCCGTGTGCTGATTATGGATGAGCCAACCGCAGCTCTGTCACAGCGCGAAGTGGTCCGGCTGTTTGCTGTCGTCAGGGACCTGAAACAGCGCGGCGTCGCCATCATGTTCGTCGGGCATCGGATGGATGAAATCTTTGCCGTGTCCGACCGCATCGCCGTGTTGCGCGACGGCGCTTTGATCGGGATCGAAAGCGCTGATCAACTGCCGCGCGAACGGGCCATCCAGATGATGGTCGGCCGCGAGTTGTCGGCGCTCTATCCCAAGAGCGACGCCGCCATTGGCGAGGTTGTCCTGGATGCCCGCAACCTCACGCGCGCTGGCGAGTTCGAGGCTGTCAGCCTCACGCTGCGCAAGGGCGAAATTCTCGGCCTTGGCGGACTGGTGGGAAGTGGACGGACGGAAGTTGCCCGGGCGCTGTTCGGCATCACGCGTCCCGACTCCGGAGCACTCAAGATCAAGGGCAAGGCCGCCAGTTTTTCCAGCGCCAGCGACGCGATGGCGACAGGCATCGCCTATGTCTCCGAAGACCGGCTCGGTCAGAGCCTGGTGATGGATTTTCCGATTGTTACCAACGCCTCACTGACCTTGCTGGACAGTGCAACCGAGCACGGGTTCATCAGCCACCGGAAGATCCTTACCCACGTGGTCAAGCACCTGGATCGGCTGCAACTGCGCTTTCGCAGCTACGATCAACCGGTCAATACGCTCTCGGGCGGTAACCAGCAGAAGGTCGTGCTGGCCAAGTGGCTCGCCACCAACCCAGAGATCTTGATCCTGGACGAGCCGACCCAAGGGATCGATGTTCAGTCCAAGGCCGAAGTGCACGGCATGATTGCCGATCTGGCCCGCCAAGGCATGGCGATCTTGCTGATCTCCTCCGAAATGCCTGAGCTGCTGGGCATGTGCGATCGCATCGTCGTGCTGCGCGAAGGCCGTCAGACGGCAGAATTCAGCCGCGCCGACGCTACGCAAGAGAACGTGCTGCGCGCCGCGACCGACAGCGGCGAACCCGTGCTGCGGCTGGTGCCCAATGCCACGCCCGCCGCCGCGCTTGCATCGGCATCGCAAGCCGGTGGCAGCCTGCCCGCCCTGATCGCCCGGCGCGAACTCGGCCTGGTCGCCGCCATGCTCGCCGTCATCGCGCCCGTGGCATTCATCAATCCGCTGATCTTCAGTTCGGCCAACCTGACGTCGCTTGCGATGGATGCGTCCTTGTTGATGATCGCGGTGCTGGCCCAACTGCTCGTGCTCGCCACCCGCAATATCGACCTGTCAGTTGCTTCCGTGATTGGACTGTCGGCTTACGGTTCCGCGCTGATCATGACCGCCAACCCGGCCATCGGCATCAGCGCCGGGTTGTTGTTGGGCTGCGGAATTGGCGTGGCTTGTGGTGCGCTCAACGGGGCGGTGATCGCCTACGGCCGCGTGCCTGCCATCGTGGTCACCCTCGGGACCATGTCGATCTTTCGCGGCCTGGATAGCGTCTGGACCGGCGGCAAGCAAATCAGCGCCGACAAGGTTCCGCAGGCCTGGCTCGATATGACCAGCGCGCGGATCGCCGGCGTTCCGCTCATGGTGCTGATCGCGATCACGCTCATGATCAGCGCCGCCGTGCTTTTGCGTCAAACGGCGACCGGTCGGCAATTCTTCGCCATTGGCTCAAATCCGGGTGGCGCCGATCTGATCGGCATTCCGGCCAAGCGCCTGGTCGTGTTGGCCTACTCGATCGGAGGCGCGCTTGCAGGCTTTGCCGGAGCGCTTTGGGCCTCCCGCTACGCCACCATCGATGCGCGGGTGGCCTATGGCTACGAACTCACCGTCATTGCCGCCGCAGTTGTTGGCGGCGTCGCCATTCGGGGCGGGGCCGGCACGGTCTCGGGCATCGTCCTTGGCGCGCTGACATTGCTGGTCATCCGCAATGGCTTGATCCTGGTACGGGTTGATCCGCTTTGGCTGCAAGGCGTTTACGGCCTGGTCATTCTGGCAGCCATCACCGTCGATGCGCTGGTCTCGCGCCGCGCGGCAAGCGCAGCCAGCCACCGGAGGGTTACGCCATGACCACGAGCCAACCCCGCGCCCTGCTGTCCCGCTTCGACTCGTGGAGCCTTCTTCTGGCCACACTGACCATTGGCGTCTTTGGCTACGGAATATTCTTTGTGCCGAATTTCTTTACAGCCTTCAACCTCTCGCAACTCACGGCGGGCGTGGCGGAAAAGGCGCTGCTGATGCTGCCGATGGTGCTGCTGATCATTGGGCGCGAGATCGATCTGTCCGTGGCCTCGATCCTTGCGTTGACGAGCGTTCTGCTCGGCTTGTTACTGAAAGCCGATGTGCCGATCATTGTCGCCATTGTGATCGTGATCGCCGCCGGCGGATTGCTGGGAGCCTTCAACGGCATGATGGTGACCCAACTCGGCCTGCCTTCTCTGGTCGTCACTTTGGGCACGATGGCCATGTATCGGGGCATCGGCTACATCTTTCTCGGCACCGGTTCGATCAATGTCTTTCCCGATAGCCTGACAACGTTCGGCATCGAGGATATTCCCGGCACGCGAATTCCGCTGGTGATCATCCCGTTTCTTATCCTGGCACCGATCTTCGCGACGGTGCTGCAGTCGATGCCGTTCGGCAGGCGGGTCTACGCCATCGGCGGCAATCCCGCAGCAGCACTTTATTCGGGCATCGCCGTCAACAAGGTCCGCTTCAGACTGTTCGTGATCTCGGGCCTGGTCTGCGCGATTGCCGGCATCGTTTACACCGCGCGGCTCGCCAACGCCCGCGCCAACAACGCGCTCGGCATGGAACTCGACGTCATCACCATGGTGCTGCTTGGCGGCGTCAGCGTCTGGGGCGGCAAAGGCAAACTCACCGGCGTGTTGTGGGCCTTGGTCCTGATCGCCGTGCTGCGCAACATCCTCGGCATCAGCCAGGTCGGCGGCGACGCGCAGGGCCTAGTCATCGGCCTGCTGCTGATCGGCTCGCTGCTCCTCAGCAACTCAACAGAATTCCTTGCCTCGTGGCTCCGCGGCAGTGGCGCCCCTGTCAAGGGAAACGGGTAAATCCGGGGACCCGCAAATTTCCCCGGCATCGAAGCGTCACTGGAGGATTCGATATGAAGTACACAAACCTAGCATTGCTCACGACACTGATGAGCACCGTGGCGTTCACGTTGCCGGCCCTGGCCGACAGCTGCGCCAAGGAGCCGGTGGTGGTTGGCCTGCTGCCAAAGCTCGACACCGACCCCTACTTCCAGGTTGCCAAAGGTGGCGCGGAAGACGCCGCCAAGGAGATGGGTGGCAAGGTCATTCAGGCCGCTCCGTCGCAGGCAACCGCCGAGGCCCAGATCGAGTTCATCAACAACTTCGTCACGCAGAAGGTCGGCGTGATCGCGATCGCCGGAAATGACGCCAACGCCGTCGCGCCAGCCTTGAAGCGCGCGGCCAAGGAAGGCATTCGCGTCATTTCCTATGACTCCGGCGTCGCTACCGATGCGCGCCAAGTCTTCGTCAACCAGGTGAAAGGCGACAGCCTGGCCGAGATGATGCTGGTTTCCATGCATGATCTCATTGGTGGCGAAGGCGAATTCGCTATTCTGTCGTCGACCCCGACGGCGACGAACCAGAATGCCTGGATCGACTTCATGAAGGCCAAAATGGCGTCGGACGCCAAGTTCGGCAAAATGAAGCTGGTACAGATTGCCTATGGCGAGGAGAGCGAGCAGGTCAACCAGCAGCAGGCGCTGGCGCTGGTGCAAGCCTTCCCGAACCTCAAGGGCATCATCATTCCCGCCGGCATCGGCCTTCCCGCTGCCGCACGCGCCCTGGAACAGGCCAACCTTCTGAGCAAAGTCAAGCTCACGGGTCTCGCGCCCGCGACCTTCATGAAGAAGTACATTGTCGCCGGCCAGGCCCAGGATATCTGGTGGAACGTGACCGATCTTGGCTACCTGACCTATCAGGTCGCCCAGCAGGTTGCGACTTGCAAGATCACCGGCAAGGAAGGCGAGAAGTTCACGGCCGGGCGTCTGGGAGAGTACACCGTTGGCAAGGATGGCGAAGTGGTGCTCGGGCCAGCCAAGATCGTGACGCCGGCCAACGTCGAAGAATTCAAGTTCTAGTCGACATGGATTAAACTGTGCCATTCCGTAGTGTCTGTGAGTTCGCCAGGAATTGGCAGAGTCACAAATTCGCAGTTTCCACATGACTAGCGTGCCCTCTCGCTTGCTCACCAGGACTTGCGAGGGGGTTGTTTGTTGGATCTTTGTGCAATTGCTGCTGTCTGGCGACTATTGGCGTCATGATACGTTGTTTGCCAGCCCATGCGGTTGCGGAAGCGTTCGATCTCCGCGAAGGGGGCGCGCAAAACAACAGCGAAAGCGACGTCGCGGTGCCGGCACCGCTGTTGCCGCGTGATCAGGCCGCATCGGCTGAGCCGTTACGCGCCGCTTCCCTTTAATTCCTAAAGGTAAAGCACATAGGCTGCGAGGTAAATGACTGGCCGACGATCTATGTCGCCGCTATCGTCACGTACATACCCCCGCGACTGGTATAGTCGCGCGACACCTTCGGCTCCTTGCCGCACGTGCAGGCAAATTGCAGATACCTTCCAAGTGCGGGCGCGCCGTTCGGCTTCGTCCAATACGGCTTGCGACATGCCTTTGCCTTGATAGTCAATGTCGACGGCGAGGTACCGAAGATCTGCGGCGTTGTCGATCCACGCTTCGCTCTGAGAAATACCCGCAGGATAAATTGTGACGGTGCCTGCAAGACTGCCCTCACACTCAAAAACAATAACCGATGCATTCGCGCGCTTGCCTGCCTGATTGCGGAGGTCAGCCAATCGTTCTGGAAGCAACACCACGTCGGGAAGCTTGCGGGCATAGTGTGTCTGGTAGGAACGGACCAGCAGTTCGCCAACTGCGCAATCATCATTTTCTTTGGAATCACGAACATGGATCGTTCGTATCACGAATATCTCTAGACCAGCATCTGCCAGATGACGCATCCGTTGAAGGTGAGTGTCGCGAAAATCGATGCCATTGGCAAGATTGGACCTTGGCATTTCGCGACAGTGACCAGCCAAGGCCGTAATATGTTGGCATTGCGCACGAGGTATGACGATTGGAGGGACAAGCGTGGTGCTGGTCATGGTGGCAAATGGAAGTTCCGGCATTTTGCTGCGGCCGGCCGCGCGAGCCTTTGGCCCCAAGGAAGTGACCGCCCGTGCGCGCTGCGTGACCGCCGAGGCCGAGATCGCCCTCGTCTCGCGCGACCTAGTCTGGCCGCTGAAGCCGCTCGCCTTGGCGCGCCAGGCGCTTGAAGGTCCGGCGACCAGGCCAACGCAGTGCACGTGCGGCACCTGGAAATCCTCAGGATACTGCGCGATCGGGGCGATCTGTCGGTGACCGAACTCGGCAGGCAAATTGCGCTCACGCAGCAGGCCGCGAGCCTGCATTTGAAGGTGCTTCAGCAGGCGGGCCTGGTCGAGGTGCGGCGCGTTGGCACCCGGCATCTCTATGCAGTCCTGCCAGAAGGGTTCCGGCCGATCCAGGCCCTCGTGGCGGAGTTCTGGAGCGAACGGCTCGGAGCATTGAAAGTCGATCTGGAGGGTTCATGACCGGCACATTCCGTGCAACGATCGAAATCAAGGCGACGCCCGACGCGGTCTACCGACAGTTTGTCGAGCCCGAACGGCTGGTGCACTGGATGGGCGATGTCGCACGACTGGAAGCGGTCGAGGGTGGCGTCTTTTCGATCGACATCAACGGCGTGCTCATCCGCGGGCACTTTGTCGCCTTGGAACACAACCGCCGCATCGAAGTGGCCTGGGGCGAGCTTGGCAATGCGGCCATGCCGTCGGGCGCGACGCGCCTCGTGATCGAACTGGCGGCGATCCCCGGGAGCACGCGACTGACGCTGACGCGTTCGGGTCTGGCAGAGGACGAAGCAGAGAAGCACGCGATCGGCTGGCCGCACTTCCTGGCACGCTTCATGACGTGTACGGAAATACACGATCCGGGTAGCGACCCATGGGCGATTGCTTCGACAGACAAACCGGACGTCGAACCATAAGCAATCGAGGGCCTAGTCGCTGCTGCCGACCATCCGGGATAGCCCAGATGCAGATGCACTATGCCGGCTCTAGGCGCCGGTCACGGCGCACCAAAAGTGCCAGACGCCGGAGCGTCTGGCGAGGTGGCGCAAATGCGCGGGAGGTCCGTTTCAACGACTACTTGCATTCGGGATCGTCGCCGAAGCCCTTGCAGAAGAAGTCGCCGGCATTGTCCTTGGTGATCATGTTCGAGGCGATCTCGACTTCGAGTGAGCCGTCGTCGTGCTTGGTGACCGTGCCGAGTTTGTCGAGCGCGGCCATGTCGCCGGTGGCGAGGGCGTGGGCGGCGATGACGCCTTGTGGAGCGACCGTCGAATAGGTGAAGGTCGCGGCGAGGTCGCCCTTGGCGACGGCGCGGATGGCCTTGTTCTCGCCGTCGATGCCGACGATCAGGATGCCTTCCTTGTCGCGTCCCGCCGCCTGGATCGCACGCAGCGCGCCGAAGGCCATATTGTCATTATGCGTATAGACGGCCTGGATCTGTCCGGCGGGGAAGCGCTGCAGCGTGTCTTCCATGAACTTCAGTGCTTTTTCCTGATCCCAGTCAGCGTGCGTCTCAGCGATGACCTTGATGGCCGATCCCTTGATCGCCTCGGCGAAGCCATCATGCCGCTCGACGGCCGGCGCGACGGCCGGATCGCCCTTGATCTCGACCACGTTGCCCTTGCCACCCAGCTTGTCGACCAGGAACTTTCCGGCCAGCGCTCCGATCGGCTTGTTGTGCGGACCGATGTGCAGCGTCACGGGCGTCTCTAGGCTGCGTTCCAGCGTGACGACCTTGATGCCTTTGGCCATCAAACCCTTGATGGTCGGGATGACCGCCGCACCGTCCTGCGCCGAGATCATCAGCACTTTCATGCCTTGGACTTCCAGACTCTCGATGTCGCTGATCTGCTTGGCCGACTTGCCTTCGGCGTTGGTGATGATGAGTTTGCTGTCGGCGAAAGTCTTCTCGGCATAGTCCTTGTTGCGCGCCGTCATGGTGTTGCGATGTGCCGAGTTCGACGAGGCCTGCGAGAAGCCGATGACGATCGGATCGCCCGCGAGCGCCGGCGCGGCCATGGTGGCCACGGCAATCGCCGCCGATCCGAGCAGGGTATATTTGGTTAGTTTCAACATTGCTTCCTCCAGTTGTGTGCTTAGTTGCGCCGTTTTCTTCCCGTTTCCAATAGGACGGCAAGAATGATGATCGCGCCTTTCACCACCTGTTGCGAAAAGGGTGAAACGCCCGCGAGATTGAGTACATTGGCGATGATGGCCAGGATCATCGCGCCGCCGATGGTGCCGGCCACGCCGCCCTCGCCGCCAAACAGCGAGGTGCCGCCGATGACGGCAATGGTGATGGCTTCCAGCTCCAGGCCAAGACCCGAATTGGGATCGCCGACCGAGAGCCGCGAGAGAAATATGAGGCCGGACAACGCGGCCAGGAAACCGCAAATAACGTAGACGGAGAATGTCGTCAGCGGCACGTCGATGCCCGAGAGCCGCGCCGCCTCGTCATTGCTGCCGACCGCGAAGATCGCCCGCCCGAACGTGGTGTGCGAGAGCACGCCATAGGCGATGAGGCAGACCAGCGCAAAGACATAGATCGGGGTCGGGATGCCGGCGAGATAGCCGCCACCCAGCCAGAAGAAATTGTCCGCCGCTTTGCCCGGATTGACCGTGCCGCCATCCGCCAGCATCAGGCCGAAGCCGCGGATCATCACCATCGAGCCCAGCGTCATGATGAAGGCGGGGATGCGCCAATAGGCAACGCCCAGGCCATTGACGACGCCCATCAGGGTGCCGGCGGCAAGGCTGCACAATACGGTGGCGGGGATCGGGAAGCCGCGCTCCATCAGCGTTGCGCCGAGTACGCCGGAAAAGGCGACGATGGAGCCGACCGACAGATCGATGCCGCGCGTCAGGATCACGAAGGTCATGCCGACGCCGAGGATGCCGTAGAGCGCGACTTGACGGAGCACATTGAGCAGGTTGGTGGGATTGAGGAAATGCGGTGAGACGAAACTCGACACCGCGATAAGTGCGGCAAGGGCGAGCCAAAGTCCGGCGCCACGTGGAAGTGTGATTGGAACTGCCCGAGCGGTTGCCATCGTCCGTCTACCCTCAATGTAATGCCGCGTAGGTCATGACTTCTTCTTCGCTGGTGGCGCGCGCATCCAGTTCCTTGACCACGCGGCCCTCGCGCATCACGTAGAGCCGGTCGCAGATGCCCAGCACCTCGGGCAGTTCGGACGAGGCCATCAGCACCGCGAGTTCGCGGCTGGCCGCCAGTTCCACCAGCAGGTCGTAAATTTCGCGCTTGGCGCCGACGTCGACACCGCGGGTCGGCTCGTCGGCTAGCAGGATCTGGCAGTCGGCCGCGACCAGGCGGGCGAACACGCATTTCTGCTGGTTGCCGCCCGACAGGTTCTGCACCGCCGCCTCGGCGGAGGGTGTCTTGACGCGCAATCGGTCAATCTGTGT
>Ga0209069_10000377_pt1 | contig 19747 bp, 15 predicted proteins | sample Str013_2_FD_187202 | JGI IMG/M metagenome (GOLD analysis project Ga0209069, IMG submission 187202) | Freshwater sediment microbial communities in response to fracking from Pennsylvania, USA - Straight Creek_MetaG_SC_2013 (SPAdes) (version 2) | ecosystem: Environmental > Aquatic > Freshwater >...
GTATTGGTGGGTGAGCGTTTTGTAGCCCGCATGGATGCAAAGGCAGGCCGCAAAGAAAACACACTCATCATTCACAATCTCTGCTTCGAACCACTGAAAATAGGCAAACCTGATCTTGTTAAAATCAAGGATGCCATTGAGGCATTTGCCGCCTTCAATGAGTGCAGTAAAATCGTGGTTAAAAAATCAAACAAAAAAGGATTCATTTAATTGAACCATACGGCATAGCCTTTTCTTCTCAGATCCAAAGCCAGTTTTTCTTCCATGGTAAGGGCCTGCTGGCGGTTCATGGGTATTGCATTGATGTGATTGTACAGGCTGGGGCGCAGGTAGGCGCCATACTTCCGAACGATCGCAGCTGATAAATTGTGTCCTTTTTTATTAATGTAACCTGTCTTGTGTTGTTTAAACCGCTCCGCTGCTGTTTTACTGGTCATGCCTACATACAAACACTCCAGCACGCCATTGAACTGTGGATTGGCATCGCGGAATTTTGCATTTTCCGTAAAGACTTTTTTTGACAGCTCAATAACATAGACCTGATAGTTCATCCTAACCAAGATAAGGATAAAGAACATGAAATTTAGCAGTTGCACGATTTTTAGGGAGGCATCGCTTCTGTTTCTTATGCATCCGTTGAGCTTCGTTGTAAAAATTAAGCAATGTAATAATTGAACAGGCTGCAGCTGCATTGTGCTGAAATATTACTTAAGCTCTTCGTCGAATTTATCCTCCCATTTAAACCCATTGATCAACCAGCCCTTTTCATTTTTGTAGTATGTTAAAATAATCCGGATGGCAGTGAATGCATAGCTGACAAAATAGGTTTCCTGGAATAATTCAGTGGTCTTTTTTGAGAACGAATGCAGCTCGCCGGTTGATTTTATACAGTGTCCTGTGCCTGCAGGAACCCGGTTGTAAGTACTGCGGTAAGTGCAATCAATAAGGTTCTTTTTTTAATGAGGTTTGTTTTAATAAAGATAAGCCGATGTTTGGATCCATATTCTTTGGCAGCGCCCTTTTTTTTGATAAGAATTTTGCCGATTATAATTAAAACAGAACAATGTATATTACAACCTGATGCTGTATGACTTCTTTATGTTTCTCAAATTGTTAAACATCGGCTTTTTCAATTGTAATTATTGATATTGCAGGATAAAAGCAGTGCATGGATTTGATTTTCTTTTGGATGAAATAGCTTCCTTGAATAGTACGGTTTCAAATTTAAAACGCCCGGACCGGGAATTTAATAGTTACAGTATGAAAAGCAGCATCGGGCAGCAAGGGTTTTGCATCAGCAATCTATGGGTGGCGATGGCGCTTTTTGTTTTGCAGACGGTAAGCGTTGCGTATGCTCAACCCGCCAATAGGATCCCCCAAAAAAATACGGTAACCAATGATGCTTTATTAAGTGCATTTGTTTCACCGCCGGATGCGGTTAAGCCAAGGGTATATTGGTGGTGGCTTTTTAACCGTGTTGACAAAGCAGGCATCACCAGAGATTTGGAAGCGTTTAGGGCCAAGGGCATTAGTGGCGTAAACCTGATTTGTACCGGGGGCTATGCTGGCAAGGCGCCACTTCCGGGCGTGATTTATCAAAGCGCCGCGTGGTGGGAACTCTTTCGCCATGCCGTAAAAGAAGCCAAACGGGTTAATATTGAATTGGGCTTTAACCTTTCCGCTGGTGGCTGGACAATGGAGGGCCCCTGGGTAACAAAGGACAATGCGATGAAAAAGATTGTATCGGCCGAAATAAAAGTTCAGGGCCCTGCAAAATTCTCCGGTAAACTTCCGCTGCCAACTATTGTGGATGACTATTATCATGATGTTTTGGTACAGGCATTCCGGGTAAACGGAGATGAAAAAAATATAGAACCCCAATCGATCATAGATATAACTGGCCGGCTAAGATCAGGCGGTCAGCTTGATTGGGAAGTGCCTGCCGGGCAATGGGTAATATTAAGAACCGGTTACACATTGACGGGGCATCCCTGGAGTAAATGGCATGCATACCCGCAGTTTTACCCGCAGGGAGATACTTTTGAAGGAGGCGATGGTTATGAGATTGATTATTTAAACCCGAAAGCATTGGACGATCATTTCAATCACCTGGGTAAACCCATCCTGGATGCGGTGAAAAAAGCGGGTGGAAAACTGGCCTATCTATGGTCGGACAGCTGGGAATGTGGTAAACTTACCTGGACACAGGATTTCCCCGCTCAGTTCAAAAAATTTCGTGGCTATGATCTGAAAGCTTATATGCCGGTATTGGCCGGGTACAAGGTCGGCAATGCGGAGCTGTCGATGCGGTTTCGGGACGATTTCGATCGTACGATCCAGGATTGTATTGCACATCATTTTTACGGTCATTTCATGGAGCTGTGTCACAAGTATGGGGTGAAAGTAGGCAATGAAGCGGGCGGGCCGAATGATATTCCACCAATAGATGCTTTAATGAATTTGGGATATTGTGATATACCCGCCGGTGAGTTTTGGGTGAATGGACACCGGAAGGCGCAAAATGGATACAACGCCGACCGATACCAGCGGTTGAACCTGAAGCAAACAGCATCAGCCGCACATATCTATGGAAAGCGGGAGGCGATGGCAGAAGCGTTTACGATGATGGATGGAGATGCTACACACTGGGCATTGGGGCCGGCCGATCTGAAACCTTATGCCAACGATGCATTTTGTGAAGGCATCAACCGTTTTATGCTGCACCAGGCTACCTGCCAACCACCTTCCGATGGGTTACCGGGCTATGAATTTTGTGCGGGTCAGCATTTTACGCCCAATATTACCTGGTGGCAACAATCGCCTGCATTTTTTTCTTATCTCTCCAGATGCCAGCAAATGCTGCAGCAGGGCCACTTTGTTGCAGATGTTTGTTTTTACCTGGGAGAAAGGCCACCCACACTGGCACCGCCAAAATACATTGTTCCTTCACTGGGTACTGGTTACGATTGCGACTACAGCAATCCCGATGCGTTGCTCAACCGCATGTCTGTGAGTAATGGACGGATAGTGCTGCCCGATGGAATGCAGTACCGCCTGCTGGTACTGCAAAACTGTACGTCCACTTCTAAAGAAATCTGCGACCAGGTGGGGGCATACCAGCAACTGTCCGTTTCGCCGGTTCCCTCAACCGCCATGTCGGTAGCGGTTATTAAAAAGCTGCAACAGTTGATTCTTGCCGGCGCAACGGTGGTAGGGGCTCCGCCCATCAATGCTGCTGGGTTGCAGAATTATCCGGCCAGCGACACCCAACTGAAAAAAATAGCGGCGGAAATTTGGGGAGATCTTGACGGAAAGACAAGAACGGAAAGAAGGCTGGGCAAGGGTCGGATCATCTGGGGGAAAACTGCACGGGAGATACTGCTTGCCGACGGAATTGTACCCGACTTTGGTTATACCGGCCAGGCAGAAAACCCCGAATTGCTCGATTATATTCACCGCAGCAACGGCAATACGGAGATCTATTTTGTTATCAACCGCAGCAACCGCCCTTTGCGAAGAGATGTTACTTTTCGCGTTTCCCGAAAACAACCAGAGATATGGAACGCGGTAACGGGTAAAACTTTTTTAGCGAATGCTTACCAGCAGGCAAATACCATCACCACCTTGCCGCTGGAAATGGACGCGTTCGGTTCATGTTTTGTTGTTTTTCGCAAACCCATCCCCGTTGGAAAAAGAGGACCAGCCGCAACAAATTTTCCTGCATTGCAGGAGTTGCAGGAACTGGGTGGTTCGTGGAAAATTTCCTTTGACAGTAAATGGGGCGGCCCGGATTCGGTGTTATTTTCTTCATTGATGAACTGGGCAGACCGGCCTGAAGACGGCATCAGGTATTATTCCGGCAAAGCCACGTATAATATGATGTTTGATTTAAATACGCAGGTAAACGATGGAAACAAAAATGGAAAGCGGCTTAACCGGCTGTATTTAAACCTGGGCGATCTAAAGGATGTTGCAGCGGTTCGGCTGAACGGTAAAAAGCTTGGCGTTCTCTGGTGTGCTCCCTGGCAGGTTGAGGTTACAGGAGCAATTAAGCCAACCCATAACCTGCTGGAAATTGACATCATTAACCTATGGGCCAACCGGGTTATCGGCGATTTAAACCTGCCTGCCGAAAGCCGCTTTACAAAAACACATGATGCTTTCCGTTTCGATTTTTTAACCGGGCATACAGCACTGCTTAAATCGGGGTTACTGGGGCCCGTGAAACTCTACCGGGCAACTGATTAATACAGCTGCCTGGTATTAAAAAATCCTTTGTCTTTTTAATAAAGCCGGACAATGGCAGCAGCAGTGTATGAATTTTACGTCTTGCTGCATCATATCCGCAAGCTGCCGCCAATTTATGGCCATGTTTTACATTTGTTAATGTATACTTATCAGGACAGTTTTTTTATGGAAGGAAGCGGCAATTAGCAGGAAAAGTTTATTTTACGATTAAATCAACTGTTCAGGGTTTGTTGTCATAAACAATGTTTCCTGAGCAATAATTTTCCTGAAATTTATTTAGGGCGCTGCATAAAAAACGCGGTTACATTTTTTAATTATACAAAGCTCCATGAACAAATCAATCCTACTAAAAACAGTGCTGTTGCTGCTGATGGCCTTGCCTGGTTCGGTCTATGCCAACAACAGCGGCAGGTTAAATCACGTAAAAACGAAAAACAGCCATTTGTATGTTTCCGAATTTGAGAATGTACTCGGAACTTCAATGGAATTAAAGGTGTCGGGCAAATCAGAGAAAGTTTCAGGCCTGGCGGAGGCATCGGTGCTCAAAGAAATCCGCCGGCTCAGTAATATACTTAGTTCGTATAATGCTGACAGTGAGTTTAGCCACTGGTTACAGTCTTTTGGCCAGCCGGTGCATGTGTCAGCTGAGCTATTTGAAGTTCTTGCTCTTTTTGAAAAATGGAAAATAAACACTCATGGCGCACTGGATGCATCCGCAGAAAGCATTGGCAAGCTATGGAAAAATGCTGCCGCCCGTCAGCGTTTGCCTTCACAATATGAAATAGACAGTGTGGTAGCAGCAGTAAAACAGGTACACTGGCAACTGGATGCGGCTGAACAAACGGCCACCCATCTTAGCCGCACCCCGCTGATGCTAAATTCATTTGTAAAAACATACATCATCAAAAAGGCGGCGGCGTCAGCAATGGCCATTGCAGGTGTAAATGCGGTAGTTGTAAATATTGGGGGTGATATGGTAATTACCGGAAACCTGGCGGAAACGGTTCGGATAAGCAATCCATTGGCAGATGCAGAGAATGATGCACCGGTTGCCCAGTTGCTGCTTAGCAATAAAACCGTTGCTACCAGCGGCAATTACCGGCGCGGCGAGCTAATCAATGGCAAATGGTATTCTCATATTGTAAACCCGCTAACGGGTATGCCTGCTGATCATATCATCAGTGCCACTGTGGTAGCCCCCAATGCAACAGATGCAGGCGCTTTGGCTACCGCTTTTAATGTACTGAGCGTTGAAGAAAGCCAGCAACTTGCGGCTACCGTGCCGGGTGCCGATTACCTTATCATTACAAAAGAGGGAAAACGCGTATCCAGTAAGGGCTGGAAGCAAATAGAAATACCATTAAAACAAGTGACGGCGGTACCAGGCATGGTAAACAATGTAAAAACAATATTGGCGGGTAATTTAGAATTAACGGTTAACCTTGAAATAAGAACACAGTCGGAACAAATGGTAAAGCGGCCCTATGTTGCTGTTTGGATAGAGGATGAGAATCATGCTGCCGTGCGTACGATCGCTTTGTGGCATGAAAAAGATAAATACCTTCCCGAGTTAAAATCCTGGTATTTGAAATACCGGGGCATGTATACAAGCGATCGCAATGCATTGGGTTCTGTTTCCAGCGCTACCCGTTCTCCGGGAAAATACAGCATCCGCTGGGATGGCAAAGACGATAAAGGAAACGCGGTTGCGCCTGGCGTATTTACGTTGAAAATTGAAGTGAACAGGGAACATGGTACTTACCAGTTGCTGAGACAGGCATTCAACTATAATGAAACACCACAATCTTTTAATTTTACCGGAAATGTTGAACTCGCCTCAGCCTCCTTTGAATACAAAAAGAAATCCGCCGGAGCCCAGTAAGAAAATTACCTGGAAACGCCGTTTTGCGGTATTGTCCCGGTGGCTGCATATTTATTTATCAATGCTCAGCTTTGCAATTGTTTTTTTCTTTGCTGTTAGCGGGCTTACATTGAACCATGCGGCAAAATTTGGCGACCAGGTGCATACCCTGCAATACAAAGGGAAACTGGTGCCAGAATGGGTTAATAAAACAGATACCGCGTTGCTGGATAAAAATGCCATTGCCCGTTACCTGCGTGAAACCCACCATTTAAAAGGTGCTTTGAGTGATTTCAGGATCGATGATTCGGAATGCGATTTGTCATTTAAAGGACCAGGTTATGCAGCCGATGCATTCATCAGCCGGCAAACAGGTGCCTATGATCTTACTGTAACCAGTGGCGGCATTGTGGGCGTTTTGAATGATTTGCACAAGGGAAGGGATACCGGATCAGTATGGGCGGTGGTTATTGATATTTCAGCTATTTTGATGACGCTGGTCTCGCTAACCGGAATGATTTTATTATTGTTCCTGAAAAAGAAACGACTAAGTGGTGTAATACTGGCTGCAATGGGTTTATTGTTAGTATACCTTATTTATGTTATCTGGGTAAAATAACCGGAGGTTAAAGCCTTCAACAAAAAAATTTATTATGATTTATCCTGGAAAAATTATCCCGACTTTAATAAAGGCTGCCTGCCTTGTCATGTTGCTTGTAAATGTATTTTTTGTTCGTGCCCAGGAGCAAAAAGCAGCTCTTGATACAAGCAAGACAGTAATGCTGAGTGCTGAGCAGTTAAAAAAATATGAAGGTTTTTTCCGGAACCCGGATAACGGAGATATGTATGTGCAGTTTACTGCTGGTGAAAATTCTTTGAATGCAAAATTGCTCTGGAATGGCGGGCGGTTAAGGATATTTCCCGCTTCTGAACTGGAGTTTTACTCTAAGGAAGGAGAGAAAGTGAACCTGAAATTTGTGAAACAACCGGATGGAAACATCAACCAGTTTTCTTTGGGCGATAATAAATGGTGGGTGCGGGTAAACGATTATAAGCCACCGGTAAAAAAAGAAATCACACTTGCTCCTGAACAACTGAAACCTTTTGAAGGGCTTTACACTTTGCATGATCGCAATGACAGGTTCATCCAGTTTGCTGTAAAGGGAAACAGCCTGGTGCTGAAACAACATTGGGACGGACAGGAAGTTTCCTTATCGGCGGAAACAGACAGCTCTTTTTTTAACAAACAGCAGGCGATGTTTACTGCTAAATTTAATACGAAAAGCGATGGAAGGGTGAGCAGCGTATTGGTATTTAAACGCGACCTGTGGGACAAACTGGATCCCATCAATCCTTCGGAGATTCAGCTAAAGGCCCTTGAAGGAAAGTACCAGTTCAAGGACGATAAAGATGATATAATTGAAATAAAATCAAAAGGAATTGATTTGGTTATAAAGCAACTTTGGGATAAAAAAGAGACCGTTGTAAGTGCTTTGACTGCTTTGTATTTTAATACACCTGAACTTTCCTGTCAACTGCGTTTCATAAAAGATAAAGATGGCAGCGTTAACCAGGTAGTTGTGCTGGCCGATGATTTGTTTGAACGGATAAAATAAAAATATTTATACCGAAGGCTGATCGCTTTTATTCAGCACTTTAAACAAGTTGCAGGAGCTTTCGGTAATTCCAAATAGCAATTGCATAAAATTTGCCACTGCATGCAATCCTGCTGGCATTCAAATGCCGTTCTACCCAATGGCTGCAATTACAAATAATAAACCAAATGCTGGTTGAGATAAAACCAGCGGGTAGCCCCTGAAGATAAGTTCCACCATAAATACCCGTATAATAATTACAGGCAGGGGGGACAGCCTAAAAAAAATATTGGCCAATTGATGGGCAGAATGGTAAAGCCAGGAAAACAGGCAATGCCAATTACAATCACAAGAAACATTGCAAGGCCTGCAAGAAAGCCAATACAAATACAATGGCCATTTCTCGTTTCAATTGCCGTTGAAAGTTTTTGCACGACTGAATTAAAAACGGGGCCACCTGAAATATGTTTTTCTTCCGGTTTTAATCACCGGTATTGTAAAATAAAAAGCTTTGCAAATCAATGATCTACAAAGCTTTTTTGAGTGCACCGAACTGTACAATTCTCGAACCATTTTATTCCAGATTTGGCAAGATTCGCCAATCTTTTAACGGCATAGAGTAGGTGAGTCAACTTTATTAAAAGGGATGTATGGATTTTTTGTTCTCTTAAACAGCGCCATACCAAATGAATTTCACAATTTTTAGAGCTTAAAATTATAAAGGCAATTCAATTAGGCCGCAGACAACGGCCCAATTGGGTAAAGAATAGTATAAGCATGGTATTGAATTAGTAGCTGCTTTCAAACTATCTTTGCGCCTCGTCAACTTTTAACCTGGGCAATTATGGTCATGACTCAAAAAATGGGGGTTTTTATTTTGGTATGTTGTATTGTTGCAGCCTGTAGCCAGCCAGCCCAAAGACTTCCCATACTTGGTAACCCAAATATAGAAGGGAAGGACACAGTTTACCCAATCATCGCAAATTTCAGTTTTACAGACCAGGATAGCAATACCATCAGTAACCAGACATTTGCCAATAAAATTTATGTGGCTGATTTTATTTTCCTTTCCTGTCCCACCATATGCCCGAAAATGACGAGTGCAATGCATGATGTTTACCAGTCGTATGCCACTGATGAACGGGTGGCATTTATATCTCATACCATCGACCCCAAACATGATACTATTGCAAGACTAAAAGCCTATGCCAGTAACCTGGGCGTAATAACAAACCGGTGGCATTTTGTTACCGGAAATCAAGAAAGCATCCTGAACCTTTCTGAGCATTCTTATTTCTCAACAGCGTATCCGGACAGCACTTCGCCGGGGGGCTTTACCCACAGCGGCGGGCTTCTACTGGTAGATAAGAACAGACATATCCGGGGTGTTTACAACAGCACCAAACCTGCTGAAATACAGCGTTTAATTGCCGATATTCAATTACTTTTAAAAGAACAATTTTAGCCTTAGCTTTGCAACATTGAAAAAAATAGTATCCATAGTATTAATTCTCGCCTTTCTTGTGCAATCCACAAGCCAGCTATGGATATGGGCGGCATTTGAAATAAACAGGGATTATATTGCTGCTAATGTTTGTATTAACCGCTTTGAAGCAATACCCGTTTGTAAAGGCTCCTGCTTTTTAGAAAAGCAATTGAATGAAAATGAGAAACAACAACAAAAGCTCCCTGATTTAAAAACAAAAGAAGTGAACCTTTTTTGCCAGGACAATTCATTTGAACTGCCAAAGCAAACCTTTTTACTTAGCGGAAAGTCTGCTTACCCAAATCACAATATTTCTTTTATCTCCTCAGAACATCTTCGTTCCGTTTTCAGACCACCATCCATTACAGTTTAGTACCACTACATTTTTAAGTTTGTAAGCAAATCCTTACCGGGAGCTTACACAGCCAACATAGCTGTTTACCCTGTTAGCATTTACAGCATTGCAAATAACCTTTTTTCATTGGCAAACTGTAATTGGTGCCGGATCATAAAACCAATACATATACAAAGCTGGTACAGGCAGCAGTTATTAATGGCGAGATCTCCCTTGTAAAAAACAGGGTAATTATCGCTAAGCCGGTACGATATAATTAGTCAAAAACCATTCAAAAAAATATGGAAACAACGGAGGTTATAAAAAAACATGAAAGAAGATTCATCGGGATACGCAGGATGCTGCAGCTTTTGACAATACTCATTGTAGCCTTTATCTTTTTTCTGCAATATCAAAATATCGTTCGCTTTTTTAAGTGGATATGGACAAATAATTAATCAAATTAAATGGACGAAATGAAAAAAATAACATACACTTTGCTACTGGTATGCTCCATGATATTGCTTCATGCACAATCCATTAAAGGGAAAATAAAGGCATCGAATGGCAACTCTATTGAAGCGGCAACCGTCAGCATTTTAAACACAGATAAAGTAACCATTGCCGGCAAGCAAGGTGATTTCAGCTTTACTAATATCGCACCCGGAACTTATCAGTTGGGTATAAGTTCAATTGGTTTTGCAACGCAATTAAAAAATGTGTCAGTTGCGCCAAATAAGGCAACAGAAATAAATATAACATTGACTGAACAGGGCAAACAATTAGATGAAGTTTTAGTAACAGCCGATAAAGTGGAAGCTAACTTGCAAAAAACTCCGTTAGCTGTTACCTCCTTAAATTCAAAACAGTTAGCAGAATACAGGGTATGGACTATCAGCGACCTTACCGCCTTGGCTCCTAGCACTTTCACGGTGGAACATGGAAACAGTACCGGATCTAATTTTCTAAATATACGGGGTGCTATGGGCTTTTCAAATGATCAGGCTGTAGCTGCATATGTGGATGGCGTTTATCAATTTGATTATTTTTCTGCACCGCTCAATTTCAGCAATATTGAAAGGGTAGAAATTTTGCGGGGACCGCAAGGCACTCTTTATGGCAGAAATGCTTTTGGCGGCGTGCTCAATGTCATTACCAAAAAACCTGTAAACAAAACAAGTGGATTTGCTGAAATAGATTTGGGCAATTACGGGCAGCAGCGTTATAGCGTGGGTTTCAACACGCCAATAATAAAAAACAAAGTGTTTCTGAATGCAGGCTTGCAGTCGAACGGTCGTGGTGCTGTTTATTCAAACCCTACATTGAATACAAAAAGCTTTGACCACCACAATGCATTTAGCGGAAATGTGAACCTGAAATATCTTGCATCGGATAAGTGGACAATAGACTGGAACACCAGGTATGAAAACGATAAAGACAAAGGCGCTTATCCCTGGGCTGCCACCGATAGCATGGCCAGGGCCAATCCTTATACGGCTTTTGGAAACTGGGATAATACGGAGCGAAGAACCAATTTCAACACTTCGCTGGCAGTAAAATATTTTGGAAGCAATTTCAATTTCACATCTATCACGGCATTTGTGGATTATCATATTTGGTTTCCGGGGAGATATGATTTTGATTTTACTCCTTACCAGTTGATTAGCGGGAACACCTGGTCAAGGCAAAACGAATTGACGCAGGAGTTTCGTTTTTCTTCTCCTGCCAATGCGGGTAAATGGAAATGGACTGCAGGTTCATATTTATTCGGAGAAAAAACAAAGAATGGTAGCACTACCTATTTCGACCAGGATTATGCGCTTTACGACCCTAATGCCCCATATGCTTCCATCAGCAATGGAAAAAGAAATGCTTACGGAGTAGCATTTTTTGGGCAGGCTACTTATGTAATCACTCCAAAATTTGATGTTACTGTTGGTGCAAGATATGATATAGAACACCGGGAGCTTACCCAAAATTCGGCTTATGAAAAAAATGATATTGTAACGCCTTTAACTGCGGACAGTACAGCGAAGAAGACTTTTAATGCATTTACACCTAAGGTTATTTTGAATTACAAATTGACGGACAATTCCATGGTATATGGGTCTTATGCAAAAGGATTCAGGGTAGGCGGATTTAATTTTGGTAACCCAACTTACCCTACCTATAATCCCGAAAAATCGGATAATTATGAAATAGGTATCAAAAACAATTTATGGAATAACAGGCTCAAGATAAATCTTACTGTTTTTTATTTTCAACAAAAAGACCAGCAGGTATCTACCTCTCAAGACGGTATAAACTATGCCTCGCTAAATGTAGGCGATATGGATAATTACGGGTTGGAATTGGAAACATCGGCACTTCCTGTCAAAAATTTACAGATAGACTGGACTGCCAGTACATCGCATAGCGAATATAAAAAACTGGAACTTTTTGATGCAGCAACCAATGCTGTAAAAGATTACAAGGGCAATAAGGCGATTAACAATCCTGCATTGCAGTCTATGCTTGCAGTTCAATACGGTGTGCCTTTTTCTACATCTGCTCAAAACTACAAGGCATTTATAAGAGGAGAGTTTAAATACATAGGTGAATACCAGTTAGATTTTACCAATTCATATCATCAGAATGCTTATGGTATGCTCAATGCCAGGGCGGGTATTACCAGCAGCCATTTTGATATTGCATTGTGGGTTCGAAATCTCAACGATGTGCGTTATATGGCTTATGGTTACGGTGCCTACTTAATGGGTAGCCCAAGAATGTGGGGTGTAACCTTCACAGGAAGGTTTTAATATTTAAACTATAGTGAAGGGCAATAATTGCCTTTCACTATTCAACTTTTGTAACATGAAGTCAACTAAAATAATTTTAAGTATAGCCATTTTATTTTTCACTACTGCATTAAGTTTTGGGCAAACCGCAAATAGTGATTCGCTTACCAAACGGCATAACGAAATGATGGCAATCATTATGACACAACCAAAAGTGCCCATCAAAACTATCGGCATTTTAGTATATGACGGTTATAATACTTTAGATGCAATGGGACCTTATCATACGCTGGCTGAGATAATGGGCACAAAAACATTTTTTATTGCCAAACAGAAAGGTATGGTAAAAAACCAAAGAGGTTTACAAATGAAAGTTGACACTTCTTTCGCTGAAGTAAGAAATCTTGACATTCTTGTTATTCCTGGTGGTGCAGTAGAAACATTTATGCAAACAAAAGACACGGCAACTTTAAACTGGATAAGGGCAATTGACAAAACAACCACCTATACCACCAGCGTTTGCACCGGTGCCTGGATTTTAGGTGCTACAGGATTGCTGCAAGGTAAATCTGCGACCACCAACTGGTACAGGGCGGAAGAAATGCTAAATAGCTATGGAGCAAAGTTTAAGCAGGAACGTTGGGTAAAGGATGGAAAATTCTGGACGAGTGCGGGTGTTACTGCAGGTATAGATATGTCACTCGCAATTATTGATGACCTGATGGGTAAGAAATATACAGAAGGAGTTATGCTTGATTTAGAGTATAACCCCAAGCCACCCTACAATGCAGGCACTCCGGAAAATTCGGAAAAAATTGTAGCAGACATGATGAAAGAGATGTACGACATGGCCTTGTTACCATTGATTCAAAAACAAATAAAAAAATGATTATGAAAAAAATAATTGTATTGCTTTCAATCATTGCAATGGTTGCAGCTTGTAAAAGTAAAAGGGCAGATGTGGCAAAGGAAAAAAATAGTCAAGCCGATGTAGAAACAGATGTAATTCTAAAGCAGAAAGTGAATATTAAAACAGTCGGTATTTTATTATACGATGGCTATACCACTTTGGATGCGATGGGGCCTTACCAGGTGCTGAGTGAAATGATGGGGGTGAATGTTTTTTTTGTTGGAAGAACAAAAGGATTAATTGCCAATGGCAACGGTGTGAAAGTACAGTGCGATTCTTCCATTGCAGAGGTAAAACAGTTAGATATTTTAGTCATACCGGGTGGATTAAAGGAAACGTATTTAGCAACCAAAGATACTACGCTGTTAAACTGGATAAAAGCCATTGATGTAAATTCAAAGTATACCACCAGCGTTTGTACAGGCGCATGGATACTAGGCGCAACAGGCTTATTAAGAGATAAAGAAGCAACTACACATTGGTACGGAAAGAAAATATTAGCGGATGAATTTGGAGCAAAAGTTCTGGACAAACGCTTTGTACAAAGTGGTAAATACTGGACGAGTGCGGGTGTTACCGCTGGAATGGATATGAGCCTTGCATTAGTAAATGAAATTACAGGCGAACAATACACCAAAGTAGCAATGCTTGACCTGGAATATGATCCGCAACCACCCTTTGCAGGCGGTAGCGAACCAAAGACAGACAAGGAAATAGTGGAAGCGATGCGTAAAATGTATGACGGCGGTATGGAAACATCGCTGCACCCGGAAAAAGCATTTAAGAACATGAAATTCGACAATAAAAGGGATTTCGTTTGCGGTATGCCAATCACAGCAGGTATAGCAGACACAGCAAACTATAAAGGAAAAGTATACGGCTTTTGTTCCACAGGTTGTAAGGATGAGTTTAAGAAAAATCCATCTGCCTATGTCTCAAAATAATTTGAAGTATAAAACAAATGCAATCAACACCTCACCTGTAAATTACAAATTTTGTATGGAAGCTTTAAGAGTAAAAGAAGTTCTTTTTGCTTTGTTAATTACGATAGGTTGTCAAAGCAAAATATTTGGCCAAAGCAAGTTTCAATTTCACATTGACGGATCGATAACCATAGGAACAAGTTTTATTAAGCAAACAAACTTTAATAGATGGTATTACGACAGTTCCTTTTATGAAAAGGCAAGGTCAACAAAAAAATATGAATGCCTGAAAATATTTTACAAGAGTGATACAGCAACCGTGGAAGCATGGTTGTATAAGCCAATCAAGATAACTGCAAATAAATATCCATTAGTTGTTTACAACCGTGGCGGCATGGGCAACTTTGGCAATCTTGAAGAAACCACCCTGGTTGATTTTTATAAAATAGCAGCGAACGGTTATGTAGTACTTGCCACAAAAACAAGGTTTGCGGGTGTAAATGGAAAGTATGATCAGCATGGCGGGGTGGATGTAGATGATATTGTGAACCTGAAAACCATTTATGGACATCTATCCTATATAGACACTGCCAATGTTTTTATGTATGGCTTTTCAAGAGGTGGTCAAAACACCTACCAGGCTTCAAGAAAGATGAATTTGAAAGCAATGGTGGTTACAGCAGGAACGGCAGATTGGATAAGCCGTATCGATGAAATGCGTGAGTTTGTGGATGGCTGGACAGATGAAGACAGCAGCATGAATTATTTAGGTTTTGCCAAAGTATTTCCCAACTGGAAGACAGATAGTATGCAAATACTAAAAGACCGTTCTGCTATTTACTGGGCATTTCAGATTGATGTGCCAGTTTTGATACTGCAATCAAGACAAGACAATAAAGTCCCCTGCTACAACGCACTAAAATTGACTGATAAATTACAGGAGTATAATAAAGAGTATTCATTGATAATTTATGATGAACCAAGCCATTCATTACCATTCAAATATTTTGACAGTTATGAACAAATGTTTAAATGGTTTGAGAAACATAAGAAACCAAAAATAAACTCAAACAATAATCTTAAAACACTAAAAACATCATTATGAAAGCATTATTTAGTTTTTTTATTTTTACTTGTATTATTCTGGCTGCAAATGCACAAACGCAACAAGCGGATCTTTCAAAACCAGACCCTTCTAAAAAGATACAGGTAGCTGAAGTTTCCTGTGGCGAATGCAAATTTCACCTGGAAGGAAAAAGTTGTGACCTTGCTGTACGCATCAATGGCAAGGCTTATTTCATTGATGGTGCCAATATTGATTCATTTGGCGACGCACACGCCAGCGATGGTTTTTGCAAAGCCATTCGCAAAGCCGAGGTTCAGGGAGAAGTATTGAAGAACCGATTTAAGGTTACTTACATTAAATTGTTGCCGCAAACAAAATAATGTGTGTGTTCAATAATAACCATACAATGAGGTTGTCTGATAGATTGACACTTGAAAAATCTGCGCACAAGAATTTAAAAGTGTTATAAAATTAACACCGATCCGGAGGCCAATCCATATAATTCCCAATGGGGTAATGAATTTTGAGACCGCTCAAAAAGCCTTTTATGAAAATATTACACAATTGGAAGCTAAAGGATTTGGTACCTGATGCGTGACGGAAAGAAAAGCTCTGAGTTTACAATTGGGTTTGGCAGTTGATTACACAGGTTTTATGGAAAGGGGGCTAAATCAAATTTAGGTCATCGGTTATAAAAAAAGTAGTGGATAAGGATTATGTGATTTTAGGTAGTAATTCAAGAACGCTATTTTTCGCTATGTGTCAGTGAATCTTGCTGAAATTTTAAATCTGGCGTAATTAAACCAAATTAAGATTTTAATGTCTTGAATTTCAGTTATTTAATGTTTCGATTTGTGATCGGTTGTTCTCGCAAATTCTCGAACCAATTCCTAAGAAAAAGCTATTGAACTTCGTAATCCTGTCTAGTTCACGGATTTGAGTTTATTACCTTTTTTTGCGGGGAAAAATATAAGTGCTATCTCAAAAAAACAGTCACAATACACCAGGAACACTGAAATGCAGTACCAGTAAGAGTCTTAGCAAGAAATTGAAAAAGGAAAAGACTTTTTATCTTTTCCTTTTTTGAGGTGCCCAGGAATGGATTCGAACCATCACATCCTTGCGAACGCTGCGACCTGAACACAGTGCGTCTACCAATTTCGCCACCTGGGCATGTGCAAATTTAAAGTTTCAGGTTATACGATTAAAGTTAAGGCTTACCATTGCTGCATCAACCTTAAACTTTGGACTTTAAACCTTCTTCAACGGGCTGCAAATATAGGAGGTTAATGAGAAAATCAACCAGTAAATAAAGAGTTTTTTTATTCCCCTCCGGGACGGCTTTTCCAGCCTATCAGCAGCACGCCGGCAATCACCAGCACGGTGCCCGCAATTTGTCCGGCAAAAATCGGTTCGCCCAAAATAAAATGGGCTTGCACAATGGTAGAAACCGGCCCGATGCCCGATACTATGGCCACATTGTTGGAGCCAATCTGCTTCATGCCATAGGAAATAAGAAACGAAGGGACAACGGTTGCCAGGATAGCCAGTAAAATGCCATAACCCCAGTAAGTGGTGCCGGTATGCAGCAATTGGTATTGCGCTGCCAGCGTAAAATGGATGAATACGCCTGCAGTAGAGGCCAGCATGGCATAGGCCGTAAATTTAGTAGCGCCTACCTGCGGTATCAGTTTGCCACTGCCCACAATGTAAATTGCATAGGTAATGGCGCACAAAAAAATCAGCAGGCTGCCAAAGAAAAAGTCATGACTGGCCGTGTCGGCCACCAATTGCCCGATATAAGCAATGGCAATGCCCGTATACGTTAGTACCAGGGCCAATACTTGTATGCGGCTGATTTTTTGTTTAAAAACCGTGGCGTTGATGAGTACGGCAAATGTGGGGTACAAAAACAGGATCAATCGTTCCAGCCCGGCGGATACGTATTGCAGTCCGGCAAAATCAAGAAAGCTGCTTATGTAATAACCAAAAAGCCCGAGGGTAATGATCCAGCCCCATTGTTTTTTGGTAAAGCGGGTATTGCCTTTCTGGTTGCCCGCAAAAATAGCAATGCCGAGGTAAAATGGCAATGAAAATACCATTCTTACGGCCAGTAGCGAAAGTGCATCAATATGTGTATCGTGAAATGCTTTTTTTACAATGATGGCCTTGGTGGAAAACAAAACAGCGCCGAGAAAAGTGATGACAAAGCCAGTTAATGAGATGGTATGATTTTTCTGATTTGGCAAATGTTTTTTAGGTTAATGCCTGATCACTAATTTTCGTTTTCGATAAGCTATTGATGAACAGCATGCGCCACCCGCTAACGAAAATCAGCCATCGGTCATGAAGCCTGCTGTAAAAAAACCAGGCATCTCCACCTCAGACTTCAGCCATCGCAATCAGGGTTGATAAATTTTATATGATCAAACGGCTACATTAAAATCGCGCAGCGCATCATTGAGGCTGGTTTTTAAATCAGTACTGGGTTTGCGCTGCCCAATGATCAGAGCGCATCCAACACCATATTCTCCTGCTGCAAATTGTTTGTTGTAAGTGCCGGGTATCACCACACTTCTTGCAGGTACGCGGCCTTTGTATTCTACCGGCCCGGCGCCGCTTACATCAATTATTTTGGTAGATTTGGTGAGCACCACATTGGCACCCAGCACTGCTTCTTTTTCTACCAGTACGCCTTCTACCACAATGCAGCGGCTGCCCACAAAACAACCGTCTTCAATAATCACCGGGCTTGCCTGCAGGGGTTCCAGTACACCCCCAATGCCCACACCACCACTCAGGTGTACGCCTTTGCCAATTTGTGCACAACTGCCTACTGTAGCCCAGGTGTCTACCATGCTGCCTTCATCTACATAAGCACCAATGTTTACATAGCTGGGCATCAGCACTACATTTTTTGCAATGTAAGCACCGTAACGGGCCACTGCATGCGGCACGGCACGTACCCCCAGTTCCTTGTAATTTTTCTTCAACAGCATCTTATCGTAAAACTCAAAAGGCTCAACACTCCAGGTTTGCATGGGCTGTATGCCAAAATACAGCAGAATGGCCTGCTTTACCCATTCGTTCACTACCCATCCGCTTGCGGAAGGCGCTGCCGTACGAAGCCTGCCCTTGTCTACTTCTTCTATTACTGCCCTAACGGCATCACTGTATTGATTGTCTTTCAGCAACTCGCGGTTGCTCCAGGCTTCTGAAATGAGCGATTGTAATTCCATTCCGTGTAAAAATTTTTGCAAAAATAAGGGAAAAGCTGTTAGCACTTTTACCGGGCAATGCAAAAGCGATAAGTGTGCTATTATGCGAAGCAATCCGATGGCTAAAAGCGAACAGCTACTAATTTCTCAGGTAGGTTCGCAGGTAATAAAATATTTTTTCCCTGATGTAGTCTGCATCAAACATGGGTCCGTAATGCGGTGCGCCCGGTACAATAATCAAATCGTTGTGTACACCTGCCAGGTTGAGCCATGATTGCAGCATGATGGATTGTGTGTACGGCACTGATTCGTCTTTTTCTCCCTGAACAATTAAGAATGGCGGATCGTTTTTGTCAACATAAGTAACCGGGCTGGCGGCTTTTGCAAGATCGGGTCTTTTAAGCGACCATGCACCCAGAAGAATGGACTCGGGATTGCGTTCGTTGTTTGCGCTTGTATCTTTATTGCCTGCAAGTATATTGAAATCGGAAGGGCCATAAAAATCAAGCACGGTGCGTATTTTGAACAATGGCTTTTTGCCATCTGGGTAAAAGCGGGCAATATTGTTATTGGCCGACAAAGCCGTTAAAGATGCCAGGTGACCTCCGGCCGAAAATCCTATCAGCGCTATTTTTTCTTTATTGAGTTTGTATTTTGCTGCATGATCATATAAAAACTGGATGGCCCGGTTGCAGTCCTGTACCTGTGCCGGAAAGACTGCGGTTGTGCTGTAGCGGTAGTCGATAGAAGCCAGTGCATACCCACTGTCTAAAAAACTTTGTACCGTATTTTTCATGTAGCCCATATCGGCATATTTGTCGTTCAGCATCCAGGCGCCGCCATGTATCCATACCACAACGGGCAGCGGCTTGCTGCTGTTGGGTGGCAGGTAGATGTCCAGCAAATGAAAGCGGGAACTGTCATTTGCATAAGGAATATTGCCATAGACTTCCGTATTTGCGGAGAAAATATTCTGTACGCGGACGGCCAGCTGTGCCCTTACCGGTTCTTTTTGCAACAGGCAATAAAATACTACCAATAAATGTATCATCCTTGTTCTTAAAAATGTGTAAAATGTCATTGTGTTATTTTTAATAGATACAATTTAACGGATTTAGTGGAATACAGCCGGTAATGCTGCCATGGGAAGGGCCGGCCGGGTAAATTCAGTATCACAAGAAAAGATGCTGGAAATCATATTCGGGTAACTGTCTATCGGTTACCTTGAACCGGTGTCGGGCCGGTTGAAAAAAAATACTAATCTCTAAATTAATTATTATGAAAAAGAATTTTTTTTTCAGAACGGGAACCTGTTTGCTGTTGCCT